>Ga0129333_10006432_pt1 | contig 11099 bp, 10 predicted proteins | sample CPB6_08_DNA_FD_94474 | JGI IMG/M metagenome (GOLD analysis project Ga0129333, IMG submission 94474) | Freshwater to marine salinity gradient microbial communities from Chesapeake Bay, USA - CPBay_Sum_0.6_0.8_DNA | ecosystem: Environmental > Aquatic > Marine > Coastal | place: USA: Chesapeake...
AGGACACCTTCAACCCGGCGATCGCCTCTTCCTGATCGGAGAGATTGGTTCTGGGAAGACAACGCTGGCACGCGCGGTGGGATTCGCGCTCCACGCTGAACCGCCGCTCACGTCACCGACCTTCCTCCTTGTATCCGAACATCAAGGGGTGCTTCCGATCTGGCATGCCGACGCGTACCGACTCCCACCCGGAAGTGATCCTTTCGCCGCGGGTCTTATTGACGAACGCCACGCAGCGGGCGTGACGATCATTGAGTGGCCGGAACAGGTGGACTGGCCGATCCGAGGTAACGGGGGTGCGCACCTTGAGGTTGCGCTTACCGCCACCGCAACCGAGGAAGAGCGCATCGCCACTATTCATGTTGAGGATGCAGAGCGCGCGCGTACGCTCCGAAAGGCTCTGGTCTTCGCGGGGTTCGAGGTGAGTGATGGCGCATAGTCAGACCGCCTTGATCCTAGACGGGTCGCTCTCGGGTGGGTGCGTGGCCCTCCTCACGCTCAACGGCCCAGCGGCAGGGAGCCTCAGGATCGCTGAAGAGGGTGTGCCGAAGCGCAGCCACCTTGAACGAATATCGGCGCTACTCCCAAGCGACGCCGCGCGTGCGGAACTGAGCGCCATCGTGATTGGCGTTGGCCCGGGGAGCTACACGGGAATCCGCGCTGCATCCGCCGCAGCGGCTGGAGTTGCGACCGCACTGGGACTGCCAATCATAAGCATCCCATCCGACCGTGCACTCTTCGCTGCCGCTGCTGATGTGGGCAGCGAGATAGTGGTCGTCCCACTTGGCACACGAGAGGTCCTTGTCATCCGCGAGACAGGAAGTGAGATCGCCGCTCACGCGGACGCCCCGGCCTCCGCTGACCTCGTCCGTGTTGCCGAACGTCTTCCACACGCGTTCGCTCAGCTCGCCGACACAGCGCTGCGGGCGGCGATCGCCGCCGTATCGAGCGGAGAGACGCCAGAGCGGAGCGATATTCAGTTGCGATATCCCTCCCCGCCACGCGGCGCCCTAGGGAGGGGTACCTAGTGCGACGAAATGAGTACGTGATTCGACCACTCAAGATCACCGACCTCCCACTGATGCGAGCGATCGAGGAGGCGAGCTTCAGTACACCGTGGCCAGGGAACGCATATGAGACCGAACTGACGACCAATCGTTTGGCACGTTACATCGGGGCATGGCGTAATACCGAACTCCTCGGATTCGGCGGGATCTGGCTGATGGTGGACGAGGCGCATGTAACAACGATCGCCGTCGCGCCTGAGCTCCGCGGCGGCGGGCTCGGCACGGCACTGATGCTCGAGCTTCTTCAAGAGGCGCGTGGTGGCGGAGCGCGGGTTGCGACCCTTGATGTACGTGTTTCGAATGAGGATGCGCAGCGACTCTATGCACGACTCGGATTTGCAGTCGCAGGGCGAAGGGTTCGCTATTACGAGGAGAGTGGAGAAGATGCAATCATCATGACCACGGCGGAACTTCACGATCACGGTCAGCTAGCACGCGAGGCGCTTGCGAATGCGGCGCTCATGAGCGGAGAGCCACTCCCGCAGCCAGAGGCGTTTGAGGCGGTGGCGCGATGAGCAAGCCACGCCTCATCCTTGCGGTGGAGTCGAGTTGCGATGAGTCGGCCGTTGCGTTGGTGCGAGAAGGGGGCGAGGTCGTCGTGGAGCGAGTGGCAAGTCAGAGTCAACTGCACGCGACGACTGGTGGGGTGATCCCTGAGGTGGCGGCGCGCGAGCATCACCTCTGGATTCCGCGACTACTTGATGAGATTCTCAACTCGCCGGTTGGGAAGGCGCACGTGGATGCAATCGATGCGGTCGGGGTGACGACCGGTCCTGGGCTGGTCGGTTCGCTCCTGGTTGGCGCAGGTGTTGCTGCGGCATGGGCGTGGGGGCGCGGCCTGCCGATTGTCCCCGTCAATCATCTCGAAGGACACTTTCGCGCCGCCTGGTTGCACGACGCAGACTTCGCTGGGGTTGCGCCGCAGCTCCCCGCAATCGGACTTGTTGTCTCCGGCGGGCATACGCTGATCGTTCATGTACGAAGCGACGGCGTGAGTGAGCGACTTGGGGGCACCATTGACGATGCCGCCGGGGAGGCGTTCGACAAGATTGCGCGCCTCCTTGGCCTGCCATACCCAGGCGGCGCGGCACTCTCGGCGCTCGCGGCAACGTCAACTCAGCGCGTCGGCCGGAGTCGCCTCCCCGTTGCACGAACTGGAAATGAATACGACGTCTCATTTAGCGGCGTGAAGACGGCCGCGGCGCGGATGGCGCTTGCTGCCGCAGGGGTCCCCTCGAACGAACCCGGTCGTGCCACCGCCCTCCAAGCAGCGCTACGCGAACGTCCGGTCCCTCCCGCCGCCGCGGCAGAGATCGCCGCTGCGGCCGAAGAGGCGATCGTCACCGCACTGCTGGAGCGCGTCGAGTCGGCGCTCGTTGCGTATCCGGAGACTGGTCTGGTCGTCGGAGGAGGCGTTGCGGCAAACGGACCCCTTCGCAGAGGGCTCGCAGCGGTTGCGTTGCGGCATCAGCGTCTACTCAGCATCCCGCCCGTTCGCTGGTGCACCGATAATGCAGCCATGATTGGCGCCGCCGCGCATGCGGCACTGAGTGAGGGACGCGTAGCCATGCAAGATCCTGGGCGCGGCCTCAAGGTGAGCGCTTCGTGGCCGTTCGGTGTCGAGGCGCCAACATGAGCGCCGCGCCACGTCGCGGCGCCTCCCGGTCGGTCCTTTCCGGACACGCGCCGAAGCAGCGGCTGAGCCAAAGCTTCCTTGTTGATCTTGACGCCCGCGACGCGATCGTTGCGGCGGGTGGTGCGACCCAAGGCGAAACGGTGCTGGAGATTGGTCCTGGACTCGGCGTGCTGACAGAGGGCCTTCTGGGGGCGGGGGCACGCGTCGTTGCCATTGAGATTGACGATGATCTTCTCCCGCGCCTTCAGGAAAAGTTCGCGAGTGAGATCGCACGCGGCGACCTGACTCTCATCCACGGGGATGCGCTGAACGTTGAACTTGAACCGCTCCTCCCATCGCAAGGAGTCTGGCGCGTGGTGGCAAACATTCCGTATCACATCACAAGCCCGCTGCTCCATCGACTACTCCTCCTGGAGCACCCCGCAGAACGGATCGTCCTGCTCGTTCAGCGGGAGGTGGCGGAGCGCGTTGCCGCGCCAGTTGGCGACTGGTCGTATCTCACGGCGTTCGTCCGTTCGCGATGTGAGGCACGCATTGTGCGCCACGTGCGTCGCGAATCATTTGAGCCCGTCCCCGCCGTGGATTCGGCCGTGCTCTCCCTTGACCGTTTGCCAGCCTCACCGCTCGCCGGACTCTCTGATGATGACGAGGAGCAACTCTGGAGGCTGGTGCAGGCGGGCTTCCGAGAGCGAAGGAAGAAGTTGCGGAACGCACTGCCCCGTGCACTGCCGATCCCAGCTGATCAGATCATGCAAGCGCTCGATCGCGCTGAGGCGGATCCAGACCTACGAGCGCAGGCACTCAGTGTTGAAAATTGGGTGCGTCTGCTGCGCGAGCTCGGAGACATTCCTGGTGCACCAACGCGTCCCCCACGCGTGATGCGAACGCTCCCAGGAGAGGCCCCCGCACGTCGCGGGCGTGTTGGCGCCGGACGTGTCCACTGGATTGAAGTTGACGCCCCGGGGAAGGTGAACCTCACCCTTGCGGTCGTTGGTCGCCGCGATGATGGATACCACGATCTTCACAGCATTGTGGCGCCACTTCGCGTCAGTGATCATCTTACGCTTCGACTTCTCGGTGGAGAGGGGACCGAGGACGAGTTGCACTGTGCCGGCATTCCGATCAGCGGGGAGGGAGAGAATCTCATCCGCACGGCGATACGCGAGCTACGCAGAGAGCTGCCGATTCCGCCGCTGGACATCGTGCTGGAGAAGCGACTCCCCGTTGCGGCGGGACTGGGCGGCGGTTCAAGCGACGCGGCGGCGGCGCTGCGTGGTGCGCTTGATCTGTGTGCTGTGGAGCTGAGAGAAGAGCGGCTGATGCAGGTTGCTGCACGAGTCGGATCCGATGTGCCGCTCTTTATTCCTGGCGGCCCTGTACTCATGGAGGGGCGAGGCGAACGAATCACGCCACTCGCTCCGTGGGGTGAGCCAGCGCCAGGCGTTCTCTTGATCAGTGCGCGGGAGGGAATAAGAACGCCTGACGTATTCGCCGCGTTTGCGGCTGGCGTACGCGGTGATGCGTATGGTGCCGCACTCGTGAGCTCGCAACATCTTGCGAGCGAGGCTCTCGCTGGGCTCTCGACCGTCGCCCTCCTGCAGCGTTCGGCGGCACTCGCTTCGGCGAACGACCTTCTCGCTGCCGCCCGAGCCATCACGCCGTGGCTGCGCCCCCTTGACCACGCGCTGCGTCGCCTCCTCGGCCGCCCACTCTCCCTCTCAGGTTCGGGGCCGACCCTCTTTCTCCTCTATCCTTCGCTCTACGAGGCCGCTGAGGCTGGCGCACTCGTCGAGGCGGCGATCAGCCGAGGTGAACTTGCGCTTCCCGATGGTGGCGTTCTCGTTACCGCGACAGAGTTTGCATCGTAAGAAAGGAGTAACCAATGAAGCGACCAGTGAGTGGTGACGGGGTGGCCCCAGCGATCGGTCCATACAGCGCGGCGATCACGACAGGCGACCTGCTCTTCTGCTCGGGTCAGCTCGGCATGGATCCAGCAACGGGTGCGCTCCGCGAAGGGGTTGCCGCCCAAGCGGAACAGGCGCTCACGAATCTGCGCGCACTCCTTTCCGCCGCAGGATTCGGCGTTGAGCACGTGGTCAAGTGCACCATCTTCCTTACTGACCTCGCCGACTTCACCACGGTGAACGAGATCTACGGTCGGACCTTCACCCAGCCGTACCCGGCACGCTCAACCGTGCAGGTTGCGGCGCTCCCGAAGGGGGGACTGGTCGAGATTGAGGCGATCGCCCAGAGGGTGGGCTAGACTCCCCTCCAGATGACACCCTCAAGTACTGGGCCGGAGCGCCTTTCGGGCGTGACGGCCATCATCCTCGCTGCTGGAGTCGGTTCGCGGATGCACGCCGCTCAGCCGAAGGTTCTCCACCCTCTCCTTGGACGCCCAATGGCGATCTGGGTTGTGGAGGCGGTGCGAAGCGTGCTGAGCGATCCGGCACTCCTGCTCCTCTCCCCGGCAACCGCTTCACTTCATGCGCTTGCACCCTCCGGGACACTACGCGCCGAGCAACCACAGCCGCGCGGAACCGGCGACGCCGTTCGCTGTGCACTCCCCGCACTCCCTGCAGGGGCTACTGAAATCTTGATCGCCTGTGGCGACACACCACTACTTGAACCGAGCAGCATCAGCGCGCTGATCGCCGCGCGCCGCGCTGCACGCGCGCCAATCGCGCTCGCCGCCTTCCACGCCGAAGATCCAACCGGATACGGTCGCGTTGAGCTGAACGACGAGGGCCGAGCAGTCAGAATTGTGGAAGAGCGGGACGCGACGGTGGAGGAGCGCGCGAACGATCTTGTCAACGCGGGTCTCTACGCAGTTGATCGTGCGTGGCTTGAGAGCGCCCTAACAAGGCTTTCCCCGTCAGCCGGAAGCGGAGAGATCTATCTAACTGACCTTGTTGCGTACGCCGCGGCCGAGGGGACGTCAGCTCCAGTGCTCCTTGGCAGTGGGGTTGACCTTGAAGGGGTGAATGATCGACGCCAATTCGCGGATGCGGCCGCTGCGCTGCGTGAGCGAATCAATGGGGCTCACCTTGATCGTGGTGTTGGGATGATCGACCCTACGACAGTCTGGATTGAGCCGACGGTGAGCATCGCTGCGGACGTTTCCATTGAACCGAACGTGATGCTGAGCGGCAATACCTCAATCGGCGCGCGGACACGGATTGAATCCGGCTCCAGGATCCGTGAGAGCGTGATTGGCGAAGACTGTGCAATTCGTGCGAGCGATATCGATGCATCGACGATCGCGGACGGGGTAGACGTTGGTCCCTTCGCGCACATTCGACCAGGCTGCACGATCGGTGCAGGGTCACATGTTGGGAACTTCGCGGAGCTCAAGGCAACGACGCTCGCAGCAAAGGTCAAGGTGGGACATCACTCCTACCTTGGTGACACTAGCGTCGGGGAATCGAGCAATATCGGTGCGGGGACCATCACGGCCAACTATGACGGTGAGAAGAAGCACGCAACCACGATTGGGGCGGGCGTCTTCACAGGCGTTGGGACGCTGATCGTGGCCCCACTGACCATGGGTGATCGCTCCAAGAGCGGTGCTGGAGCGGTGGTGCTGAAGGATGTGCCCGCGGGGGCACTCGTGGTCGGAGTTCCTGCACGCACAGTTGGCGGCGAGTAGGCGATGGAATCCGTGTTCGCCGATCTAGGCCTCATCCTTCTGTTGATCATCCTCAACGGCTTCTTTGTGGCGGTTGAGATTGCCTATGTGAGCGTGCGTCATACGCGGCTGAGCGAGCTTGCCGATGAAGGAGATCGGCGTGCCGTGCGCGCACTGCGCCTTCTTCGAGACCCAGGTCGCTTCCTCGCGGTGATCCAGGTTGCAATCACCTTCCTTGGCGCGCTCGCTTCCGCCGTTGCCGCGGTCAGCATCGTGGAGTTGGTCTCTGCGCCGTTAAGTGGAATCTCTTGGATTGGCGAACGCGCCGCACCGATCGCGCTGCTCCTGGTCACCCTCCTCGTCTCTGTCTTCTCCATTGTGCTCGGGGAGTTGATTCCAAAGGGGTTTGCGCTCGCGAATCCCGATCGTATTGCGCTCACAGCTTCAGGTCCCATCTCACTCTTTGCGAAGGTGTTGAGCCCTCTGGTCGGGCTGCTTGTGCTCCTCACCAAGGCGATCTCAAAGCCGTTCGGCATCGATCCAACGCGCACACCAGAACTTTCGGCGGCGGAGATCCGGCTGATCGTGGAGCAGGGGAGCCAGCAGGGTGTCCTTGAGGCGGAAGAGGAGCAGATGATCTCTGCAGTGATGTCGCTCAGTGACTCAAAGCTGCATGAGGTCATGGTCCCTCGTATTGACATCATCTCCATCGACGAGGAGGCCACCTTCGATGAGGCGGTCGAGGTGGTGCTCAAAGAGGGGCACAGTCGCACACCGCTCTACCGAGAGTCGATTGATCACGTCGCCGGCATTCTCTACGCGAAGGATCTCCTCCGCATTATCGCGGCGGGCGGTCCACGTCCGCGACTTCGCGACATCATGCGCCCTGCGCTCTTCGTCCCCGAGTCGCAGTCGGTCGATGATCTACTCCACGAGCTGCAGCGACGGAAGGTGCACATGGCGATCGTGCTCGATGAATACGGCGGGACCGCCGGCCTCGTGACGATCGAAGACCTTCTCGAGGAGATCGTCGGTGAGATCCAAGACGAGTTCGATGAAGAGGAGCCGATGAGTGTGGAGATCGCTCCAGGCGAGGTGATCTTGGACGGACGTGCCGACATTGATGAGCTCACCAACCTGATAGACCCGCCTCTTGAACTTGAGGATGATGAGGAGTACGACACGCTTGGGGGGTTTGTCTACCACCGTATCGGTCGCGTCCCAGTGGTCGGAGACAGCGTGACTATTGCCCCCTTTGTCATCAGCGTGGTTAAGGTGAGTGGCCGCAGGGTGGGGAAGGTTCGCGTACGTTGGACCCCAGCTGCAGTCACTGCTGAAGGCGGGGAGAGCGAAGCGAAGTAACGTTCAGGAGAGGCCCTACGCGGAGATAACGCGCTCCATGATCTCTTCAAGCCGAACGATCGCAATCGGATTGATCGCTGGCACCGCTCGGATCTCCGTCAACGCACGCTCTCTCCAGAGGGCGGCCTGTTCGCGCGTGTAGGCCTCCGCACCTGTTCGCGCCAGGACGGCCAGCCCTTCGGCGACAAGTGCGCTGCTCGGATCCGCCGTCGCAAAGAGGCGATCAAGCGTGGATCGATCGTCTGCATCTGCGCGCTCGGCTGCGTAGAGAACCGGGAGTGTCTTCTTGTGGCGTGCCAAGTCTGACGGCGCCTTTCCGGTTTTCGCTTCACTCCCCCAGATGCCGAGCAGGTCGTCATTGATCTGGAAGGCGAGCCCAAGGGCCCAGCCAAACGTGCGGAAGCGCGTGATCACCTCTTCGTCATCTGTTGCCAGCATGGCGGCCGACTCCACCCCGCCAGAGATGAGCGCCGCGGTCTTTCGCCCGATCATTTCAAAGTAGTGCTCCACGCTCTGCATCTCACGCTTCTGGCTCGCCGCAATGTCAATGAATTGCCCTTCGCAGAGGCGGAGACACGTCTGGTCGTAGATCTTCATCATGCGGATGACCTTCGCGTCGGAGAAGCCAAGATCGGTGAGGCGGTGTGCTGCAATGCGACTAATGGTGAAGAGTGCATCGCCTGTATTGATCGCTTGTGCGAGGCCCTCACGCACCCAGAGTGTGGGGCGACCTCTCCGCTCCTCGTCCTGATCCTCGATATCGTCGTGAATCAGGCTGAAGTTGTGACCGAGCTCAACAGCCGCCGCACCGGGGATGGCGCGCTCCCAATCGCTGGAGAGCGCGGAGTAGGTGAGCAGCCCAAGGAGCGGGCGCATCCGCTTCCCGAGTCGAGCGCTCGGATCTCCATATCCCATGTGGTAACGAATCTGCGCATACATGGGTGCGGTGATCGGCTCCTCCCACTCTGCGAGAAGGTCAAGGATCGCGGTATCCGTGGCGGCGATCAGCGCGTCAAGATCTAGTTCAAGGAGGTTCGCCCCGGTCGGGGTGCCGTGAATTGACGCCATGCGCCAATGCTACCCTCTCTCCATGCCTGAACGCCGAACCTCGCGGACGCTGGCGGTCGTCACCTCACGATTCCGCCTCGGCGAGGCGGATCGCGTGCTCACGCTCATCTCACCAGAGCGAGGAAAGTTCAAGGCGATCGCCAAGGGGGTGCGAAAGCCGACCAGCCGCCTAGGTGGCGGCGTCGAGCCATTCGCGGAACTCGAGGTTGCACTTGCAGCGGGCCGAACCTTTGATGTGGTGACCCAGGTGCAACCGCAGCGCGTCTGGCTCGGGCTTCGCAGTCGACTCATGAGCAGTGCGGTTGCCTGGTACGCCGCAGAGCTGGTGGAGCGAGCGACGAGCGAGGAGCAGCCAGAACCAGAGCTGTACGCACTGCTGTTGCGCTCCTGGGATCTTCTTGAGGCGGGAGCCTCCGACGCACTCGTTGCTCGCTGGAGCGAGCTCGCACTCCTTGACGCCGCTGGGCACGGGCCCGAACTCGACCACTGCGTCAGCTGCGGGCGCGCTCCCCAAGTGGGGGAGTCACTCCGCTGGGATGAAGCGGCAGGAGGCACGCTCTGCTCCAATCATGGCGAAGGTGCGCCGTTTAGCAGCGACGGGCTGCGCCTCATGCGCTCGCTGCGACGCTTTGCCCCAGAGCAACTCGCTGAACTGCGACTGCCAACCGGTCCGCTCCAAGAGGTTGACCGTGCCCTGCGCGCCGCAATCCTCCACCTCTACGGACGGGAGCCGAAGAGTCGTAGCTTTCTCGATGAGGTGAGCGCGTGACCACGCTTGTGAGCGCACTCTTGGTTGCACTTGGCGGAGCGCTGGGAGCGCTGGCGCGAAGTGGCGCGGATGCGCTCGCCACGCGGCTTGGCGTCGCCGCACCGCTCGGGACACTTGCGATCAACGTGGTCGGATCGTTCGCAGCAGGGCTGGTGGCAACGCTGATCACAGACCGGATGCTGCTTCCGGAGCCGGCACGCCCGTTCATCCTCGTTGGTCTCCTCGGGGGCTTCACCACCTTTTCGGCGCTTGCGCTGCAGCTCACGCGCATGGGGGAGGGCGGCGAACTGCTGGCGCTGATCGTCTACGCCGCCGGATCAATCCTGCTTGGCGTGGCCGCTGCCGCGGCAGGCGTGGCTCTCGCCCGTGGGCTCTAGCCGCAGACGGATCGGGTAGGCTTCCACTTCATGAGCATCACCGCCGATCCTTCGATCACGCTTGCTGGCACGCCAGCCGCCGACGCCACCCCTTCGATTGCAGATCTCGACGTCATCGTCTCGCTCGCCAAGCGTCGCGGCTTCGTCTTTCCAAGCTCGGAGATCTATGGCGGGATCAACGCCGTCTGGGATTACGGTCCGCTCGGCGTGGAGTTGAAGAACAATGTGAAACGGGCCTGGTGGCGCAGCATTGTCCAGGAGCGGAACGATGTAGTTGGTCTCGATGCTGGCATCTTGATGCACCCGCAGGTCTGGCGCACCTCAGGACATGTTGGTTCGTTCAGCGATCCACTCGTTGAGTGCACCGCCTGCAAGCGTCGCTACCGCCTGGATGAACTCCCGGGAACCGATTCCCTCACCCCGCTGCAACTTGCCGAAGCTGACGTGGTGACGAGGCTTGGGTTGGTCTGCCCTGACTGCGAAGGAAGCCTTACCGCACCGCGGCGCTTCAACCTGATGTTCAAGACCTTCATGGGGCCCGTGGAGGAGGACGCTTCAGTCATCTATCTGCGACCTGAGACGGCACAGGGTGCATATGTTCAGCATAAGAACGTCCGCGACGCGGCCCGCAAGAAGATTCCTTTCGGCATCGCGCAGGTTGGGAAGTCATTCCGCAACGAGATCAGCCCTGGGAACTTCGTCTTCCGCATGCGTGAGTTTGAACAGATGGAGTTGCAGATGTTTGTGCGTCCAGAGGATGGCGCAACTGCCGCATTCGATGAGTGGCTGCCACGACGTCTTGAGTGGTACAAGGCATACGGCGTCTCTCCAGCGCGTCTACGCGCGCGTGAGCATGCGCCAGATGAGCTCGCGCATTACGCGAAGCGCGCCATTGACGTTGAATACCGATTCCCATTCGGCTGGAAGGAGCTCGAGGGGGTGCACAATCGCGGTGACTTTGATCTCTCCCGTCACGCGGCGGAGAGTGGTGAGAGTCTCTCGTACTTTGATCCGGCGACGGAGCAGACCTTCACCCCGTGGGTTGTTGAGGCAGCCGCTGGCGCCGACCGCGCCGCGTTTACGTTCTTGATTGATGCGTATCGCGAGGAGATCGTGCGTGACGAGAAGCGCGTCGTGCTCGGGCTACACCCAGAGCTCGCGCCGTACAAGGTGGCGGTGCTCCCGTTGCTCA
>Ga0129333_10006433_pt1 | contig 11097 bp, 11 predicted proteins | sample CPB6_08_DNA_FD_94474 | JGI IMG/M metagenome (GOLD analysis project Ga0129333, IMG submission 94474) | Freshwater to marine salinity gradient microbial communities from Chesapeake Bay, USA - CPBay_Sum_0.6_0.8_DNA | ecosystem: Environmental > Aquatic > Marine > Coastal | place: USA: Chesapeake...
CAATATTCTTGGCGTGTCTTGCCTTAAAGCTCTCTCTACGCTTGCGGTCAGCAGCAGACTCTCCTTCTCGTTTGGGAGAACCAGATACACCTTGTTGCCCGAATCGAATCGTCTTAACTTTGCTGCCTTCCTTTGCTAAAACCACATGGGATTTCTTGGCTCCCGGAGTCCTCTTGGGTTTATTAACGCCAGAAACTCCGAGTCGTTTCATCGCAGATTTAATTGCCTCACTCATTGCTCAATGCCTCCTTGATGATCTGCTTTACATGGTTAATCTGCCGCGCCTTCAAGCACTGCCTTAAAATGCTTTTCAGCTTTGCGTTTTCTTTCTTCAGTGTTTCGATTTCCTCTTCAGACATAAATCATTTTAGCCATTGCGTATAACGATAGTAACGAAACGATCATTACAATAGCACCTAATATCCAGAGCTTAATATCTTTTCTAATCACTGTATATTACCTTGCAGGCCCAAAAACCTTATTCCATGATCTATTTAATGCCTCTATTCTTCTAGCTCTAGCTTCTGGAGATTGATCGTCGCTAGGTTTAGTATCGTATTCATCCTTCTCTCTCTTGCGCCAAACAGTCTTCCCGTATCCTTCTTGTCTTGCCATCCTATCTAGCGCAGAACCCGGTCTTACTGGCATCTTTTGTCCTGCTTGTTCAGCCTCCCATCTCTCTTTAAACAATGCCATCGCATTATCGTAATCTTCTCCCTTTAAATCTCCGCTCTTAATTATTGCTCCGTATTTTTTATTGAACGCTTCTACTAGCGCACTATTTTCTGCATTCCTACTTTTTGCAACGCGAGATTCAGACCTTTCAGGTTGAGGCTTGGCTTGTGGTTTAGGTTTGGCAGATGGGTCTTTCCATTCCGGTTCAAGACCTTGTAACCTTCTCATGTAAACATCAGTATCTTCCATATATTTAGTTGATTAATTTTTTGCTGAATTCTATCGCATTGTTCCATCTGTTCTGCAAGCCAGCCCAAAACTTTGCTCTGGCTCCAACGGGTGGTGCAACACGAATCTCGTAAGTCTCTCTCGCCATACGAAGATTGTCAAGAAGCTCTGAAATATTCTTCAACGATTTAGCAATAGCGGCTTTTGTAATAGGGCCAAACTTGCCGTCATCTGCAAGCTGTAGAGCGATCTGTAAGATTCTTAATGCGCCTTTTGGGCCGCGATTAAATGCAGTATCCCGAAGGAATGCTTCGATAGCAGGCTCCTCCGTCCAAGCCTTAACAATGTCTGTATATTCGATGAGATACTTCTTAATGTAGTTCTCGGCGGCAGCATGTTTATTGTTATCCAATAATGACTTTAGATAGTTAGCTGCTTTAGGGTGGTATCTATCGTTGATTCCAGCGATCTCAAATGTCCCGCCCCCGTCAGCTTTAGGTAGTGGATAAACCTTAAGCCTACCCATCTTGTCTCGGCGAGCCTCTGACTTCAGGATAAAGTCAGCCATCTCTAACCGCTCCGCTGGTGTAGAAGTTCTCATTAGAAGTCAGCGTGTCCCTTAATCTCGCCTTTGATTGGCAGGATAGATACACTCACCCAAAGGCTATCAATCAAGCGAATCAAGAATGGGCGATCATCCACGATAGGCGTAACCTTAATAGGATTCTCATACCACACATGGCTAGGATACGGCATAGCTGACATGCTAGATGCGGTAAGAATTAGTAAAATGCCTAGAAACTTTTTTGCTGGCTTTGCCTTCCTTACTTCAGCGTTGGGATTAAACTTCCCGCCGGGTATAGTTCTACGGATGGTCTTCCTAGCTTTAACCCGCCCATAGATAGCCAGCCCTGCCCCAATAGACTCCATTGCTAGCGTGACAATATCTGTCAACTCTTCATTAACAATATCAATCTTGAGCCACTTCAGGACTTGCGCCAGTAGCATAACGACGATTCCAATAATCGTTCTACTCTGCCACCATGCCTTCTCGTCGGTCATTTGTCGGTCAGCTTGGCAAGAGCAAGCTCGATAGCAAGATTGATCGTGCGATTAGAGGCGCTGATGCCTTCCTTAACAGCGGCATCTTTAATCTTATCTACAGCAATCTTACGCTTCTCGTCGCCGCTCTTATCGGATGTCAGCAACGAGGAGACAACATCCAATGCGATAGGCAGAAGTTCTTTCAATAAAGAAGTAGCAGACTCACGAAGTATCGGGATAACAAACTCAATAACAGATTTAGATGCTCCGGTAATAGCGGAGATTGCTTTAATAAGTAGTGATTTCATTTGTCTTTTTTATCGTTGTGTTTTTCTATGTTTCGCTTTTCAAGCATAACAACAATTGAAACAATAGCCGCAATTGTGCCGAATGCAAGTGAGCTAATGCGTAACCATTGCTCTACATTTGGAAGAACAGAAACAACGACTGCTAGTAAACTTGTGGCTGAACCCATGAGTCCAGTATGATGCGGTGAAGTTACAGGGTCAACATTCATAAATTATGGAGCGGAATTTTTGTATGGATGTCCCGCTGGTAGCTTGCCTTGCAATCCCCACTTCCAAGCTAGGTATCCTTCAGTTTTTTGGTGGTCTGCTGTATTTACAGTAATAAGTGCTTCCGCGAAATATCCGTCTAAAATATTTATAGCGGTAGGCGTTCCATATTGCGACATTATGCGATATGTCGCTGACGATGCCATTGTAAGGTCAAATGGTGTCGCTGGCTGGGTTTGAGTATTGTAAGTTTCTTTGAGGGTTCCGTTAAGATATGTTTTAACTGTATCTGCAACTGGATCGAAATCAAAGGCGAACAACGAGTATGTTCCCTCTAAATTTGTTGAGGATATGTTGCTTGTGTTTAATGCTCGTCCTGCATGATATAATATTCCAAAATAATCCGTTGACGAATTTGGTAGGACTGTAATGGCATTTCCACCGACTTGTGAAAAGAACGAATCTTGATTGCTATTAACGCCTTCTGGTCTTACAACAATATACCAAATTTGTCGGCCTGTAGAAGTCGTGATTGCAGAAGCTGACTGTAGATAATCGACATCTTGCGTTGGAGAAAACGCAACAACATTGCGAGAATTTTGAGTGCCTATTGTTGCAGACCCGATAACATTCCATACAGGATTTCCGGTTACTCTATCAGCTAATGAAGTCACAGCAGTTCCTACTGAACCTGTTAGCTTTGATGCGTCAGCCCACAATTTAGCATCAGCTAAAACTGGTTCCCAATTCGTTGCTGTTGCTCCAGTTTTTGCAAGCAACATTTGATCGGCGTGTTTCTGCCCAATCGTATACATATCATTCTGCCCATCCCCGTCCGTATCTGTTGCAAACCCATCTGATCCAGCGCCGGGATGAACATTCCCTGTCTCTGTTCCGGTTGGTGTTGACCATTTTTGCGAATCAACATAACCGACATAAGCATCCAAATTAGCAACCTGCGATTGATATGTGGTTCCCCAAAAAGAAGTGGTTCCTGTAATCGTAAATGGGAATTGCGAGGTGGGCATGTCGAGTCCGTAGGTTGTCGCAAGATAGTTCCGCATGTGAGATATGAATGCTTGCAAGTCAGTGGCTGAACCGCCCGACTCACCTTGCCACCATACCATTCCAGCGAGTCTATAATTATATCCTGCCGAAGTCAGCTTTGCCAACGCATCAGCAATAGCTAATTTAAGTCCTCGCAATGCGTCACCTTTTTGTGGCCCAGTTGCTGTTAAATCCCAATCAGACCTGTCGGGCGATCCACCAACATCTGTTAAAGTTGAAGCTCCAACAGCATATTTAACAATACCAATGGGTCTTCCACCTGCGAGGCTGATTGTATTTGCTCTATTTACGAACCCTAATTCTGGGCCAAAATAAAGCGATCCTCCAAGCGTTGATACATTGGAATCACCGCGAGTTGATCCAGCGACAAGTGAAGATGCCCAATCGCTATAATACTGGGTTGATGATGCGTCACTTGTGTTTTGATTCCATGAACTATAGAAAATGCCTGTTTGCGTTTTCTGTGCTTCAGTCAAGGAAGAAACTATAGAATGACCATGTGCGTTTGATTGCCCAGCTAGAATATAAATATCAACTGTCTGATCGGTAATTAGTGAGTTATCAAAAGTTCTGTTCCACTTTCCTTCGTAAAAGTAAGCCATCGTCGGAGTCCCTGAAATAGTTCCATCCGTTACTAGGGCTTGCGTTCCTGCTGCTCCAGCTAAAGGTAGTGATGCCTTTGCGTAAACTGAAGTTGCAGACCCTGCGCCTGTAGCGCCAGTTAATCCAGTTGCCCCTGTAGCTCCATCCGCTCCACCAACGCCTGTAGCGCCTACGGCCCCATCGCTTCCAGATACGCCAGTTGCGCCCGTGGCTCCATCACTCAAGTCGCCAGCATACAACCAGTCAGAAAGATCGCCGTTATTCGCTATTCGCGTATATAGTCCAGAAGGATGTCGATTAATTAGCGGAATACCAGTTGACTCAAGAACTATATAAACAGACCGCAGCGGAGGATCATCCAGCGTTACTGGAAGATCGTTGTATGTCTGAACCTGTCCAGAGATTCTTCCTCCTCCGCTAATCGCTGATTCGTATGTGTTCTGACAAACTTTATACAAAAGATTCCACCTTCCGTCTCCGCGAGTTGGAAGATTCGGGCCAGTGTTAATGGCTATCTTTGCGATTATATTGTTTTCGGAATCTCCGAATTGAGGAAGCGATGGCATTTTTTATTCTTAATAAAAAGTTGTAATTATTGCAACACCATTTCCTCCAGAACCACCTGAGTTATCTCCGCCAGCATCGTTGAGGCAACCGCTTCCTCCACCACCACCACCGCCGGGGAATCCTCCATTACCTCCACGCCTTCCCGATCCTGCGGAAGAGCTTCCTCCGCCGCCGCCTGTTCCACACAGTTTTTTTGTTTGCGATCCAGCGCCACCATTTGATGCGTTTCCACCAGCGCCTCCAGTTATTAATCCAATATTTGCAGAACCAATAGAACCGCCAGCCCCGCCAGTTCCATATGTATTAGTTGTGCTTTTCCCACCTCCACCGCCGCCTCCAGACGGATTAAAAGTTACTGCCGGTGCAACTGATCCATTAGTAATTGAGCCATTCGCTCCAGCAGAAGAAGCGAAATTGGATGAATATATTAAAGCGCCTGTGCTATAGCCACTTCCACCGCTGCCACCTGTAGTTGTTCCTTCTCTGCCCGGATTGCCTCTTGTTGCAAAAACATTAACTCCAATCATCTGCATTGAAGTTACTCCACCTAAAGCCCCTATGCTTCCATTTGTATCATTGTTTGCTGTTGTTGCACCACCAGCGCCTCCAATCCCAACTGTAATCGCAGATGTGCTTCCTAAGTTTGATGCAGGCACAATACTGCTAACAATAGCTCCAGCACCTCCTCCACCACCACCGCTAGCGGCAACTCCAGATGCTGACCTTCTTCCTGAACCACCGCCACTTCCTGCACCGACTAATGTATATTGAACGAAGGCAGCGCCAGTTTGTTTAGTCCAAGTCCCAGATGAAGTGAAGATGTCAGTTTGGTTATTGAAATATGTTGTAATGATTACAATCCCGTTACCACCTTTGCCGCCTGCATTATTTCCGCCTGCTGCATTTAATGCACCTGACCCACCACCACCACCGCCTCCATATAATCCACCAGCTCCACCGGGATTTCCGGCTCCAGTTCCAGAAACAGGAGAGCCGCCTGAACCTCCAGTCCCACAGCTATAAAGAGATGATGTAATGCCAATTAATCCAGATGAATTGCTGGAAGCAATTGGCCCTGTAGTTAATCCGTAATTAGCGCCACCTATATTTCCTCCGCTAGCTCCAACTCCATAAACTAATGTAGTCGAAATTCCGCCACCACCTCCACCACCTGATGGCTGATATTGTGAAGCTGCTGGATTTGCTGCTGTTGTTCCGCCTGCACCAGCCCCACCAGCAGATGTAGAAGATAATACATTGTAATTTACTGATGAGTTTGTTGTTGCCGTTCCACCAGCGCCACCAGTTGTTGATCCTCCTGTTCCCAATGATCCTCTATATGCAATAATTGAAGAGCCAAAAGAAGAGTTTGTCCCAATTGCCCCGTTTGCTCCGTTAGCACTTGTTCCAGAATTGCTAGCTCCACCATTTCCTCCAACACCAACGGTTATCGTTTCTGTTGGATTGAATGAATCAGCTAAAGACATTCCAATTGTTATACCTCCAGCACCTCCACCACCTCCGCCAAATGCTGCCGTTCCGCTTGCACTTCTCCTTCCAGCACCTCCACCACCTCCACCAGCTATCAACAAATAATGAACAAGTTTTGCGCCAGCAGGCTTTATCCAAGTTCCGCTAGTTGTGAAAATATCTACTTGAGGTTTATTAGCCATACTAAAAAAATGTTACAATTACAGCGATTCCATTAGCTCCATCGCCGCCCCTATTTGTTCCACCCCATTCATTATTTGCTCCTACACCACCGCCTCCACCGCCACCATATAAACCTCCATCTCCACCCTTAATTGGCAAGTATGGACTTTGATTTAAAACAACAGCACCAGCGCCTCCAGTCCCAGAATAAAATTGGCTTGTTTTTCCGTTACCAGAGGGAAGAACGAAATTGCTTACAGCTCCACCCGTAACGAATCCAATTATGGAATTTCCTATTGATCCTCCTGCTGTTGCGGAACTAAAATTTCCGCTATTAAATCCACCTCCTCCACCACCGCCAGTTGGAAGCGTTATGCTTGTTCCAGCGGCAGTAGCATTTGATGTTGGAAGGCATCCAGAGCCTCCAGCAACTAACGAGGCAACTAAATTGTAATAAAAGGATGAACTTGCAGTAGCCGCACCACCAGCAGCCCTTACTGAAGCTGAGTCAGTTCCACCCGCTCCACCGTTACCTCTATATCCATAAATTGTTTTACTACCAATAGTAAAGGATGTGCTTTCACCATTTGATCCATTGTTTCCATTTGTGTTTGAAGCAGGATCAAGACCACCTAATCCTCCAGCGCCAACATAAATCGACTCGGTTGAATTTAAATTTGATGCAGAAATCAATCCAGCAATAACCCCTCCGCCTGATCCACCGCCTCCACCATTTTTATTTGAGGCATCAACTCCACGCCTACCAGCGCCACCACCTCCACCACCACCAATAAGAAGGTATTGAATATACTTCGCCCCATCTGGCTTTGTCCAAGTTTCAGGCGATCCGGTGTAATAGTAAGTATCAACCTTTGCGTTCTTGCTTGGAAGTTCAAATAGGAATGGATTTGTGATAAATATCACGCCTGCGTCCCCCTGATAATCACCTTCAATCCAGTTGCATTGCCAATACCAATTTGGTCAACATCAATTGTAATTTCAGAATCATCACCAAGAAGTGAATCGGATATAACTGGCTGGATTGCAGCGGTTGTTGATGTGTTCTCTCCGTTATCTATCGTTATTTTAGTAGAAAGAATAGATGTTCCGCTATCATTAATATCAACTGTAAAGATATTCCCACTAGCTTGAGCGGTTGTTAAAGATGCCCTAACGCCAGATACATTCATGGCATATGGCATTCTGAATGTTACCTTACCTGCACCTGATGTTATTGGAGTTGTTTCATCCGAACACGCAATAATAATGTCTGCTGGAGTGGGGCCAGTTGCTCCAGTAGCGCCAGCACCTGTAGCTCCAGTAGCTCCTTCCAAACCACTAGCTCCAGTGGCTCCTGTTGCTCCGATCCCAGTAGAACCCGTAGCGCCTTCAAGTCCAGTTGCACCAACATCGCCAGCAATACCCGTAGCTCCTTGAGGCCCGACATCACCAGTGGCTCCGGTAGAACCTTGCAATCCAGTAGCTCCAGTCAATCCAGTAGCTCCCTCTAGTCCCGTAGCGCCTGTAGAGCCAGTAATTCCTATTCCAATAGGGCCAGTAGCTCCAGCTACACCCGTAGCTCCTGTTCCACCTAAATCTCCAGTAGCACCCTGCAACCCAGTAGAACCCTGCAAACCAGTGGCTCCCTGAGGCCCAACATCACCTGTTGCGCCTTGTGTTCCTGTAGCTCCAGTTGCTCCTTGAATTCCGATAGCACCATCTAGGTTGATTTCCCAAGGAGAGAGATTTGTTCCAGAGCCAGCAGATGAAATAACATTTACAACCAATTGTCCATTTACTTGATTATAGGAGACAACCTCTCCATTCATATATTGAGTTGGAGAATATGCAACAACCACATCTTGAACCATTGAGAAATCAAGATATAGGTCATCAGTTGTAAGTGTAATTGTTCCCGTTCCAACAATTGTAAGAGGAGTGCTGCTTGTTGTGTGATACCTATCACCATCCGCTCCAGTAGCTCCTGTTCCTCCAAGAACACCTGTAGCGCCTTGAGGCCCGGTTGCGCCTTGAGGCCCAGCACCACCAGTAGCTCCAATACCAGTAGCACCTTGAGGCCCAGTAGAACCAGTAGCGCCAACAGCAGTTGGAGTTACAGCCTCCCAGCCGTAACCATTCCACATCCATGTTTTACCTCCAGCGGTAAACAACTCTCCTACATATGATGGTATTGGGAAATCAATCGGCATAATATTACATTCCTATTTATTGTTTATTTAACAAAGCATGATTTATTTGTCTATGAAATAAGAATAGATTCAGCATCTTCTTTTGAATCGCACCAACTCCATCCGTCAATTGGGTATGTATGCTGATCGTGAGTTTCCCTGCGAAGTTCATAATCTTTATTTAGAACAAAGTGAGGGCCAAATAAAAGACACTCTCCGTCCAACTTATAGAATCCTGATGTATCTTCCATAAATTATGCTGTTACAGTCCAGTTTTTAGCAGTTGCGATTGCAGGATTGTCACTCGTCGTTCCATAGTTTCCTGTTACAGTAATTGTTTTTCCTGTTCCAGTTGCCGAAAGATTTCCGTAAATCGTATCAAGCGCAGAAGCAGAGAGTTGGCAATTGGAAAAGTTAATACTAGCGTTCATGCCTGTTATCGTGACTTTTTTGAGATTGTTGCAACCCGATGCAAACCCGCCATTAACTCCGTTAAATACAGTTGCCGCAGAGAAATTACAATTCTCTAATCTCTGAATGGAAAAGCAACTTGCAAACATATCAGTTGCTGTTGTAAGCAAAGGCACATTCCACAGCGAAATATCCACATCTTGCAATGAAAGTGCTGACGAAAACATGGAAGTCATGTTGGTAGCATTAGATACATTCCAATTTCGCACATTGCATACTTGCAAATCAGAACAAGCATTGAACATATTTGAGAAGTTAGCTCCATTTGAAACATTCCAACTACTGACATCGCACTCTGTTAAAGATGTGCAAACAAGAAACATATTGCTAAAATCTATGCAAGCACCAGTATTCCAATTTGAAACTGGAAGCCGCTCAAGCGCACCGCAGTTTCTAAACATATTGACGAATGTCGTTACAGAACTAACATTCCATGAACTGCAATCTAGTTGCTTTAAGCTAGAACAGAAGAAGAAAGCGGAACTCCAACTTGTTACTTGCGCCGTAGCCCATTCGGTTTCATTTAGCGATTGAAGCGCAAGGCAATTTCTAAAAAGCCCAGACGCATCAGTCATTGCTCCCCATGATGTTATATTAACTCGCTCAAGAAATGCGTGACGAATTTGAACTGTATTTCCCCAACATAATGTTGCTCCAGCAAGCAGATTCGGAAGGTTTACATTCATGTCGAGCCAACCGCTTGAGATCGTTTGCAATCCACTTGGAGTTGTTGGCTTGCGATCAAATAACATTGAGCGAAATGTTTTTCCAGATGCTGGATAAATTCTAACGAGTGCTTGCTTGTATCCTTGTGATGTCAAAGTTCCATCAAGCGCAGGAGCGGAAAAACTATAGTTATGAGTTGTTAGTGCATTCGATACGCAAGTTTCAACGGGGCTTCCATCTCCCCAGTCAATAAAGTAGGAAGAGTCATCATTCGTTCTGCCTAGAACTGTGCAATAATTTTCTGTGAAGTTAAATACTGCATGAAGACCACGAACTTCGTTTGCTGCTGCGGCGGGTAAAGTTAGCCAATCTGAAGGTCTTTCGTAAGTCGCAGACGATTTATACGAAGATGTCAGAAGATCATCACCGAGATAGATTTTAGCTGGAATAGGCATTATTTAATAAAGTATAATGTATTAGCGTCTTTTGGCGAAATCGCATCGTATTCCGCTTGAGTCAATGCACGAACATAATTTACTGGAGTCGTGTCAGTTGGAACACTTTGAACTGCATTGGAAATCGAAGCAATTGTTTTATTCTGCCAAGTCTGTGTAGTTGAATTGTATGACAGAACATCGTTATTAGCCAATGTCAGAGAATTAATCTCTACATTGTGAAGCTCTTGAAGTTCATAACCATTTTGAATCTCTACGAATACTTCTCCTGCCCCACCAGATTTTTTCTGCACGAATCCAACGAGAACCAAGTGTTGCGGAGCGGAAGGTTTAACATTTGTAAACGCCCCTGCCGTTGTCGGTGAAAGATAAAGAATGTCTCCATCATTGAAGGCATTAGTATTTACACCTTTAACAACGCCAAAGGTAGTAATAAAACCCTGCCCATTGATAGCCATTGTTTCAGCAACAACACCAATAGTGCTTGCAGAATTCGCATCATTATTGGCTTGAGCTTTCTTTACGAGAAGATTTACGCCATCTGCTCCAGAGATGTAAACAACATCTCCAACTGCAAGCGATGAACCTTGGTCGTTTTTGACAAGGATTACATTCTCCTGACCGATAGAAAGATTTACATTTCCACCCTTAAGTCCAAGCTCAACGGTTCCATCCGTATCATTCCAAGCCATCTGGTATTGAGCAGCGCCGCTAGTGTAAGTCGAATCAAACTCAATGTAGTCAACAGTAAGGTTTGACGGGATAACGCCAGTTGCTCCAGTAGCGCCTTGGGTTCCTACTCCAGTTGCGCCTGTTGCACCGTCCACACCAGCAACGCCCGTTGCTCCGGTGCTTCCGGTAGCTCCATCCAATCCAGAAACTCCAGTTGCTCCTGTAGCTCCATCTGTGCCAGAAACACCAGTAGCTCCCGTGCTTCCAGTTGCCCCATCAATTCCTGCAACA
>Ga0129333_10006434_pt1 | contig 11097 bp, 17 predicted proteins | sample CPB6_08_DNA_FD_94474 | JGI IMG/M metagenome (GOLD analysis project Ga0129333, IMG submission 94474) | Freshwater to marine salinity gradient microbial communities from Chesapeake Bay, USA - CPBay_Sum_0.6_0.8_DNA | ecosystem: Environmental > Aquatic > Marine > Coastal | place: USA: Chesapeake...
CGACGCCAAGCCCCTGCGGGCGAACGGCCAGGAGGGCATCGTTGCCACCTCCTGGCAGCCGCTGGAGGTGAGCCTCGTTTCAATCCCAGCAGACGCAGGCGTCGGCCTCGGCCGAGCCGCTCAATCACTCGCGGCCCCGGCCGCGTCTTCCACCCCCGACCCCATCACCATGGAACCCACCATCGATCTCGAGGCGGTGCGGGCGCAGGCTGCGGCCGATGAGCGCTCCCGCGTTGCCGCTATCACCGGCCTCTGCCGTGAGCATGGCGCCGACGATCTGGCTCAGGGCCTGATCGAGCGTGGCGCCAGCGAAGCCGACGCCATGAAGGATGTGCTCGGCGCCATCAAGCAGCGCGCACCCAAACAATCCGCCACCCCGGCCGCTGCTCCTGCTGTTGCCGCTCGGCCTATCGCCGGCTCTGCCGACATCGGCCTGTCTGAGCGTGAGGCGCAAGGGTTCAGCTTCCTGCGCGCTCTGCGCGCTCAGCTGTTCCCGAACGAGCGCCAGCATGTTGAGGCCGCCGCGTTCGAGCGTGAGGTAAGCGCAGCCACCGCCCAGCGCATGGGCATGGCGCCAAAGGGTCTCGTCGTTCCGAACGACGTGCTCAGCCGGGCGCTGACCGCCGGCAGCTCCGCCAGCGCCGGTGACATGATCTTCACCGATGCCCGCCCCGGCAGCTTCATCGAGCTGCTGCGCAAGCGCAACATCCTCACCAGTCTGGGCGTGACCATCCTCTCTGGTCTCACTGGCCCGGTGGCGATCCCCAAGCAGACCGGCGCCGCGCAGGCCTACTGGGTTGGTGAGCAGGGCGAGGCCACCGAGTCGGATCCGACCGTGGGCCAGGTCAACATGACCGCCAAGACGCTGAGCGCCTGGACCCGCTTCAGCCGCCTGCTGATGCTGCAATCCTCCATCGACGTTGAGACGATGGTGCGCAACGAGCTCGCCACCGTGATGGCCCTGGAGCAAGCCCGCGCCATGCTCTACGGCAGCGGCACCAGCAACCAGCCGCTCGGCCTGAAGTTCGTAACCGGCATCAATACCGAAGACTTCGGCGCCGCCCAGCCGACCTATGCCGAGCTGGTGAGCATGGAGACCAAGATCGCGGCCGATGATGCCGACATCGGCGCCTTCGGCTACGTCACGAACGCCACCATTTACGGCGGCTTCAAGACCACCGAGAAGGCAACCGGTACGGCTCAGTTCGTGCTCGAGCCAGGCGGCACCGTGAACAGCTACAGCGTCGTGCGCTCCAATCAGGTGGAGTCGGGCGATGTGTTCCTGGGTGTGTGGAATCAGCTCATCCTGGGTCTTTGGGGTGCGCTGGATCTGCAGGTGAACCCGTATTCGGAGGACAAGGCCGGCAATGTTCGCGTTGTGGTCCACCAGTCCTGCGACATCGCAGTTCGTCATCCTGAGGCGTTCTGCCGCGGCAATAACACCCTCTGACCATGAAGATCAGGATCCTGCGCCAGACCAGCATCGCCGGCCGGCCTGTCCGGCCCGGTGATGTCATCGAGCCCTCCGTCATGGATGCTCGCATCCTGCTGAGCATGGGCAAGGCCGAGCTGGCGCCGGATCTCCTCCCAGAAGCAGAGCCGCTGCCTGCGCCGCAGGCCCCCCGCAAACCCCGCACCCGCAAGGGCTGACCCATGGCACTCACTCAATACACGCTGGACAAGCTCCAGCACTTCACCCTTCTGGCTACCACGACCATCAGCGGCACCGGCAACCAGACCGGCGTCGACATCCGCGACTACGACGGAGAGTTTCAGGTGATCCTGGCCGGCACTGCCGCCGGCTCTGGCGCCACCCTGACCTTCCGCCTGGAGGAAAGCGACAGCCTTAGCGCTGACTACACAGCGGTGACCGGCGGCACCTTCACCGCAGTCGGCAACGCTGCCTACAAGGAGGTGAAGACCTTCAACGCCTCCGAGCTCAAGCGTTACATCCGCCTCAGCTGCACGGCTGAGACCGGTGACGCCTCGAGCGCGGTGACCTGCTTCGGCTACGGCACCAAGCAGTACGAGGTCTGATGGCCTTCACCGAGGATCTCAGCATCTTTCTGAACCTCGACGGCTTCGGTGTCCCTGTGACATCCGGAGTTGTGTCGGGGGCTGGGATCCTTGACCAGAACAGCGAGGTGGTCCTGGGTGGCGAAGCCACCATGATCGACTACCTGCTGACTGTGAGGACAGATCAGTTTGGCAGCTTGGGCTATGGCGACCTGGTGTCTGTCGATGGCGTGAGCTACAAGGTTGAGATGCAACCACAGCGGTTTGACGATGGCGCCTTCTGCCGGGTGCCACTGGTGAAGGTATCGCCTGATCCAGTGATCGACTATGTCCTGGATGGTGGCGCGGCTCCGCCTGTTATCCATCCGGCGCCGCCTGTGATCGAGATCATCTATGACGGTGGTGGCGCATGACGATTCAAACCATCCCGGCGCGGATTGTCATTCGCCGCGACACTGCTGTCAACTGGACCGCCGCCAATCCTGTTCTACTGAATGGCGAATGGGGCTTTGAGACTGATCAGCGCCGCATCAAGATCGGCGATGGCGTGACGGCCTGGAACAGCCTGGGGTATTACTCCACGGCCGCCAGCCCCGCTTACATCCACAACCAGCCCAGCGCTTCGGCGACCTGGACGATTGCCCATAACCTCGGCTTCAAGCCGGCGGTGGAGCTGCTGAACACCGGCAGCCAAGAGATTGAGGCGGATGTCGTGCATCAGAGCACGAATGTCTGCCTGGTGCACTTCACAACCCCTACCGCCGGATTCGCCCGGCTGAACTGACATGGCCCGCTCCATTCTTACCGACTTTGACTTCGGGTCGGTCTCCAAGATTCTCAACCTGCCCAGCCCGACCAGCGCGGGCGATGCGGTGCCGAAGAGCTACGTCGACTCGGCCATCGAGGGCCTGGCGTGGAAGGACTCGGTCCGGGTCAGCACCCAGGGGAACATCGACCTGAGCGCCCCCGGCGCCACGATCGATGGCGTCACGATGGCATCCGGTGATCGGGTGCTGGTGAGGTCGCAGACCACGCAGTCGCAGAACGGCATCTACATCTGGAACGGTGCCAGCACAACCGCGACACGGGCGCTGGATGCCAGCACCTTCGCCGAGCTGGAGCAGGCCATCGTTCCGGTCGAGGAGGGCACTGACGCGGGGACGCAGTTCCGGCAGACCCAGGTCAACGGGACGATCGACAGCAGCAATGTCATCTTCACCAGCTTCGGCACAGCGGCCCCCAGCGCATCGGAATCGACCGCTGGCATCGCGGAGATTGCCACCCAGGGCGAGACCGACTCCGGCACCGACGACAGCCGGATCGTTACGCCTCTCAAGTTGAAGACCTGGAGCGGTGCGCCGAAGCGCTATGCCGCCGCCTTCGGTGATGGCAGCGCAACGTCGTACACCATCACGCACAACCTCGGATCGCGTGATCTGACCGTTGCGGTCTATCGCAACTCAGGGAACTACGACGAGGTTGAGTGCGATGTGGAGCACAGCACCACCAACACGGTCACGCTGAAGTTCTCCGCAGCGCCGACCTCGAATCAATACCGCGTTGTGGTGCTTGGCTGATGGCGAAGAAGTTCCTGAGTGGCGTTGATCTGGATGGCCAATCGGCCACGGCAATCAACGCCTACATGTCCACCGGGAAACTCCTCGGGCGCAGCTCCTCAGGAACTGGCGCCCTGGAGGAGATCACGATCGGCAGCGGCCTCAGCCTGTCAGGCGGCACGCTCACCGCCACGGGTGGCAGTGGCATTGATCCTGTAATCGCCGCGATGATCTTCTGATGGCTGCCCCTAACCTCAAAAGCCCAACCACCATCACCGGCAAGACGGCACGCTATGCCGTCACAACCACGATCGGCGCGGCGCTGAGCAACTCGGCGAGTAGCGGCAAGGTGCTCAAGATTAACTCTATATTTTGCGCCAATGTGGACGGTGCCAATTCTGCAGACATCTCTGTCACTCACTACGACGGCACAACCGACGTTTACATCGCCAGCACAATAACGGTTCCGGCAGACGCAACGCAGATCCTGTCTACGTCACAAACCTACTTCTACCTGGAGGAAGGCCACAGCCTGCGGGCCGTAGCCAGTGCAAACAGTGATCTGCAACTGGTCATTGGTTATGAGGAGATCAGCTGATGCCTGGATTAAATGGTGGATTGATTGGCAAGGTTCGGACTGTATCTATTTCGCAGTCTGTACCTGGTGTTTGGACACTACAGGAGCAGGCAATCTATCGAGAGCTGCGAACGTGGCCTGGAGGATGGACTCCTGCAAGTATCAACACTGCACTGTGGCTTGATGCCAGCGATAGCGCCACGATTACAGAATCGTCCGGTGCTGTTAGTCAGTGGAATGACAAGAGCGGCAATGGCCGGAATGCAACAGCATCCTCAACAGCAAGGCCGACGACAGGGACAAGGACGATCAACTCATTGAACGTTTTAGACTTCAATGGAAGTTCAAACCAGATGACGTTTGCGACGGCTCCCATGAGTGGCACTAGCTCCGGGATGGCTGTGTATGTCGTACAGCTAGACAACGATCCTCCAAGTAACGCAACGTCTGCCGGCCCTGTCCTGGGAGACTGGGGAACAGACAGCCTCGTCACCTTGATATGGACAGATGGCACTATCTATGATGACTTTCTATCAAGTACCAGGAAGAATACTAGCAACCCAACGCCATCATTCTCTGCCGCCCCAGTATTGATCAGTGTTGTCTCCGCTTCAGGTTTATGGCAAATATACGTGAATGGTACTTTGCTGTTTAGCACAACGACAAATACCTATGCCGTTGGCACATCTCCAAAAATTGGTCATTCAGACAGGGGGGCAAATATCTATGTCGATGGTCGCGTTGCGGAGATCGCGGTAGTTGCAAACAGTACATCAAGTACAACCAGGCAACTACTCGAAGGGTATATGGCAGGTCCTGGCCGTTGGAACCTGCAGTCAAGCCTTCCCTCTGACCATCCCTACCGGAACGTGGCGCCATGACGCTGTATTCCCTTCTCGGCAACCGCCCGGCCCCGCTGCCGTTTCGGATCCGGCTGCCTGGAGGAAGGACGCGCACGGATCCATCATCTTTCACTGCCGAGGAGATCGCAGCGGCTGGCCTGACTGGCCCGTACCAGGAGCCCAGCTACGACCCAGCCACGCAGCAGCTCCTATGGGTTGGCGGCGCCTACGTGGTCGAGTCGCTTCCGCCGCCGCCGCCCGTGGCTGATTGGGCCCGCTTCAAACTGGCCTTGCTGCCCGACCCCACCGCCCCAAACAGCTCAGCCGCCGCGATCAATCAGTCGATCGGCCAAGCCTTCGCGCTGGTACCGGTTGGCGTGCTCGGGTTGAGCAGCGGCCTGGCCAAGGCCGAGGCAGGCGACTACCAGGAGTTTTCTGGCTCGTGGCGTGCCGTGTTAGCCGTCGCCCCTCCACCGCCCGAGGCGCTCGCGGAGCTGGTGGCACTGGCCGCAGATTGCAACCTGCCGGCGGAGTTCGTCGGCGCCGTCGCCGGCCAACGGGTCCGGGCCCGCGACAGCATGGGCCGCTTGCTGCCTGACGATCCCGCAACGCCGGACGTTGATGAGGCGTGGGTCTGAGCGTCGCCAGACTGAAACAACGATGAATCAGCCCGTGCCACCTGAAGACATCTCCCATCGCGACATCTATGTGCGCCTGGCGGAGCTCGGCGCCAAGGTCGATTCGATTTTGTCGCTGATGGCTGAGCGCAAAGAGGACGTCGCTCGGATCTCAAAAGAACTCGATGCGCTGTTCACCCGTCAGCGAGTGCTGGAGAACCGCATGGCGCAGGTTGTTGTCCTAGGTGCCGTGGCGGCAGTGCTGATCCCAGCTATTGCGACGGTCCTGGACTTCAGCCCCATGGTTCCGGTTCGGATCGAACATCAGGAGCAGCGACGATGACACGCTTCATTGCGCCGTGCCTGGCATTTGCTGGCGTCTGCCTGCTCGCGGGATCAGCGGTTGGCGTGGCAGACTGGGCGATGTGCGCCAAGCATGCTGGCGGCGAAGCATGCCGAGTCTCACGAGCTGATGCCATGGCGGCGCTCAGTGGAGCCGCAAACGTGGCCCTGGGTGTGGCCCTCCAGGAGGTGAAGCCATGACGCTGAGCAAGTCCGAAACGATCCTGGCCAGGATTGCGACGGTGCTGGCCGCCACCGCTGGCGTTAGCGGCCGGGTGTTCCGTGATCGCTGGGAGGCGTTGGCCCGGGGCGAGATGCCGGCCGTTGTGATCGAACCGCAGAGCGAAGACGACGACATTCTCACGACCACCGAGACGCTGACCACAACGCTTCTTGTGAGCGTCGACATCCTCATCAGCGGCCAGCCGTTGAGCACCCTGGCCGATCCGGTCCGCGTCAGCCTTCATTCGCTGCTGCTGGCTGACGCCACCCTGCGCGGCCTGGTGATCAGCATCTACCCCACCGGCCGGGTCTGGGATGCCGTCAGCGGCGAGATCGGAGTCCTGAGGTGTTCCTACGCTGTGGGGTATCGGACCAGCCTCCAGAGTCTGACGTGACCTCTACCCCTCCCCTTCCCGACCAGCCCGGCGCATTCGTGCTGGTGAAGGGCGCCTGGAAGCTGGAAGCCCGCACCGAACCTCCCGCCCCCACCGAACCACAGAACGATGGCCCTGACACGACGCCAGCTGCTGATGGTGGCGCTGGAGCAGACCTACGCGACATCAGCGGCGCCGGTCGGGACTGAAGCCCTCCTGGTCCTGGATCCGCAGCTGACGCCGCTCGATGCCAATGTGATCGAGCGCGAGATCATCGATCCGGCATTCGGTCGCGTGCGGCCGGCGATCCTGGCGCAACGGAAGCTTGGGCTCAGCTTCGGCGTGGAGGCTGCAGGCTCCGGCACTGCCGGGACTGCGCCGAAGTATGGGCCGCTGCTGCAGGCCTGCGGGCTGAGCCTGGCCACGGTCGCCAGCACCAGCAACACCTACAGCCCTGCGACGCCTGCCACTGATTCAGTGACGCTGAATCACAACTGGGACGGCAACAAGCACGAGGGCACCGGCGCCCGTGGAACATTCGAGCTGGCATTGACAGCAGGCGAGATCCCGCGATTCAACTTCACGATGACGGGTATCTATGTGCCGCCATCTGATGTGACATTCCCAACCCCGACCTACACCAACCAGGCGACACCGTTGGATGTCAGTGCTGCCAATACTCCAACGGTCAGCGTGGCAGGCTACAGCGCTTGCATGTCTGAGTTCACTCTGAGCTGCAATAACACCATCGAGTTCTTTGATCATGCTGGCTGCACCAAGCAAGCCAGGATCACGGATCGGATGGTGGAGGGCAGCATCACGATCGAGCGGCCTGATCTGCTGGCCACGAAGAACTTCTTCACGCTGGCAACGACGCCCACAACCGGAGCCATCAGCATCACCCATGGCACCACTGCCGGGAATCGCCTGGTGATCTCGATCCCGACCGCCAACTTCCTGGCGCCGGAGCCTGTGGACATCCGCGGGGTCGCCGGTCTGCGGCTGCCATTCACGGCACTGCACACCGGCGGCGCATCCGATGAATTCAGCCTGGCCTTCACCTGAGCAGCCAGGCTCAGACTCACGACTCCGAACAACACACCACCCAGCAATGCCATTCGAGATCGATAAGGGTGACACCTACGAATGGACCGTCTCCCTGTCTGAACCTGACAAGCGGACCAACAAGACCGAGACCTTCACTGCTGTCTTCCGGCGCCTGAGCCAGCCGAGGATTGATGAGCTGAACGAGGCGATCCGCCAGCGGATGATCGCGGCCCGCGCCGGTGATCCCGTCGATGGGATGATCAATGACATGCAGCTGGCTGATGAAGTGCTGGCCGGCTGGTCTGGCATCACCAGCGGCGGCCAGGCCGTGGAGTTCAGCGAAAGCCTGAAGGCTGAGCTGATCAGCCGCGCCGGCTTTGCCGCGCTTGTGGTTGCAGCATGGAATGAGTCGATCCTGGGTGCGCGAAAAAAAACCTCGAGGACGCCGCAAGGTATCTCCTGAGGACTGATGACCGCAGCGACCTGGCCAAGGCTGCAGCGGACTGGGGCTTGGAGCTGCCAGTGGAGGAGACCACAGAGCAGCCGTTCAAGGTCTGGCCGGAGAATTGGGAGGCGGTGGTGATGTTCCTGCGACTGCTGACCCAATGGCGCGCCGGCCCGCGTGGGTTGATCGGCCTGGACTATCGCGCCGCTGAATGGCTGTTTAGCCTGTACCAGGTGACGCAGCCGCGTGAGCTGCTGGAGGATCTGCGCATCATGGAATTGGCCCTCCTGGATGAGATCAGCGGGAGGGCGGCCTGATGGCATCGATGGATGCACTGCTGAGGATTACCGCCAAGGGTGACGCCAGCGGCCTGGGAGTGGTCACGCGCGGATTGCAGCAGGTCGAGAAGGCAGGGCAGGAGGTGAACCGCGGGATCGGCGGGATCGGCAGCGTGCTCGGCAGCCTGACCGGCGGCATCGTGGCCCTGGGTGCTGGCCTGTCGGCTGCTGGCCTGGTTGCCTTTGCGAAGTCCGCAATCGATGCAGCGGACGATATGCGCGACCTGAGCCAGCGGACTGGGGTTACCGTCGAGAACCTCAGCCGCTTTGACCAGGCGGCCAAGATGAGTGGCACCAGCATCGAGTCTGTCGGCAGCGCCATGGTGAAGCTGTCGAGGGGGCTCAGTGCAGCCGCTGCTACCGGCGCAGGGCCCGCAGCCGATGCGCTGAAGACGCTCGGAATCAGCGCGGTGGATGCGGCGGGCAGATTGCGCGGCGCCGATGAGGTGATGCTCGAGGTGTCGGATCGATTCGCTCAGCTGCCGGATGGTGCGCAGAAGGCGACGCTCGCGGTCCAGCTGTTCGGCAAGTCCGGGGCTGAGCTGATCCCGTTGCTGAACGAAGGCCGCCAGGCCATCGAGGGGCTGGACGCCTCGATGAGCTCTGCGTTTGCCGACAAGGCGGACGAGTACAACGACAGCCTGGCGGCACTCGGCACCGTGTTCGGGCAGATCGGGATGGCGATCGCCGAGGAGCTGCTGCCGTACCTGAGCAGCACGGTGGATTGGCTGACCCGGGTGGGGATCGGGTTCAGGGATTGGATCGTCGCCAACCGTGAGCCGATCCGCCAGACGATCGAGACAATCGGCACGATCGGCAAGGCCATCGCGCCATGGGTTGCTGGAATCGGCCTGGTGGTCGTCGCATACCAGGGGCTGACCATAGCGCTGAAGGCAGCGGCGGCAGCACAGGCATTCCTGCAGGCGCTGTCCGGCCCGAAGGGCTGGGCGGCCCTGGCGGTGGGTGCCGGCGCTGCGACGGCGGCTGTGTGGGCGATGAACAAGGCCTTCGAGGGATCAGAGGCCAAGGCTGCAGAATTGGCTGAGGAGGTGGACGGCGCACGCGCCAGCACTGAGCTGCTCGAGGATTCGACCGCCGCCGCCGCCGCCGCCGCAGCCGAACACAAGCGCCAGATCGAGGAGGCGAAGGCGCAACAGGAAGCGTTCAATGTGGCAGTGCAGCAGAGCAACGCTCAGTACGAGCTGCTGAGCCGCACCATCGACGCCACCAGCCAGGCGCTGCAAGGTCAGAGCCGCCTGCGCGATGCGGTGCTGACGGCTGACATCGCGGTGAACAATGCCGCCAAGAGCATCCTGGAATCCAAGCTGGCGCAGGCCCGGACCGATGCCGAGAAGATCCCGATCCTGAAGCAGATCCAAGGGATCGAGCTGGAGAACGCCAGGCTGCAGAAGGTGGCGGCTGAGGAGCAGATCGCAGCCGAGGTGCGCATCACGGACCTGAAGCGGCAGAAGGCCTGGCAGGAACTGCGCAGCGCTCAGGCGGCGCTGGCTACTGCCGAGGCCTACGGGCAGCAGACCGCACGCCTGCAGGAGCAGGTGAGCCTGATGAAGATCGCAGCAAATAGCGCTGATTCAGAATTCAAGCTGCAGCAGCAGATCGCAAACGAGAAGCGCCGCGCGAATGATGCGACATTCCAGGCGCAGCAAACGCAGATCCTGTCCCGGCAGATTGCAGCACCGGCGCAGATGGTCAACCCAGCAGGCGGCGCCCGCCCCATGGGCTACATCAATGGCGTGCCCTACTGGAGCCAGACGCCAGGGTTCGCAACCGGCGCCTATGTGACCGGGCCGACCCGGGCAGTGTTCGGCGAGGCCGGGCCTGAGTACGCGATCCCCGAGCGGTCGATGGCCGCGGCCTCAGCGGCCTACCTGTCCGGCGCTCGTGGGGCGGCGGTGCTCCAGGGTGCGGCGATCCCCTCGCCCGGTAGCAGCGCGGCAACCGGCGCGATCAAGATCAACATTCAGACCGGCCCCGTCCTGCAGCAGGACGGGCAGGACTGGGTCAGCATGGATGACCTGGACGCGGCGCTGAATGCAACGGCGCAGCAGATCATGGGAGCGATGCGCAACCCAGCGACGCGGATCGCGATAGGAGGCTGATCCATGGCGACCGAACTGCAGCAGCTGTGCCTGGTTCGCTTCTACCTCGGAGGCGTGACCTATGCCCGCTGGCAAAGCGCCTACGTCGATCAGGTGATCAGCTACGAAAGCGCGAGCTGGACCTATCAGCAGTTCAACTGGGAAGGGGTCGCCAGCGGCGCAGGTGGCGGCAACCAGGGCGGCCTGAGCGCTCCGGCTACCCCGGTGATCCGCTCGCTACTGGCGTCCGCCATTGCAGGCCCGTGGCTGGTCAGCCTGCGTGTGTTCCAGGCGCCGGAGGCTGCTACCGGCACGCCACCGGCCGGAATGACGCTGGTCGGATCTCTGGTCGCTGAGGTGATCGGCGGCGACTGCAGCATGACGACAGCCAGTTTTGCGCTTGGTTCGGCCCTGTCGCCGATCGGCGCGCAGTTCCCGCCACGGACTGCGACCACAAGACTCATCGGAGTGCCCTGCCGGCTATGACTAAGAACTACGGCAACACCTACACCAGAGGCGAAGGCGGGACCTGGTTCGACCCGATGCCGGATGCGATCCGAAGCCGGCGGGGATCGTCGCTCAAGTTCTGGCTGAAGCACTTCAACGCAGACGGGACCAGGCG
>Ga0129333_10006435_pt1 | contig 11097 bp, 13 predicted proteins | sample CPB6_08_DNA_FD_94474 | JGI IMG/M metagenome (GOLD analysis project Ga0129333, IMG submission 94474) | Freshwater to marine salinity gradient microbial communities from Chesapeake Bay, USA - CPBay_Sum_0.6_0.8_DNA | ecosystem: Environmental > Aquatic > Marine > Coastal | place: USA: Chesapeake...
GGCGCGAAGCCGCCCGTCCGCAAGCCCACCCGCAAGCCTCTGGCCGCGAAGCCGCCCATCCGCAAGCCCGTCCGCAAGCCTCTGGCCGCGAAGCCCGTCCGCAAGCCCGTCCGCAAGCCTCTGGCCGCGAAACCGCCTCCGGGCGCGAAGCCGCCCGTCCGCAAGCCTCTGGCCGCGAAGCCGCCCGTCCGCAAGCCCGCTCGCAAACCCCCCGCGCCCAGCCCCCCGCGTCCAAGTCCCTCGGCAAAACCCGTAAAACGTCGCTGACGGTCATGCGGCCGTCTGCATCAAACAAAATTTGAGGCTTCCGAGGCTCGCGACGCCGTACCGCATGACGAGCGGGTAATTTTCCCGCAGGTACAGTTCGACGCTGGGGCATAAATTCGACGATTTGCAAAAGGCCGTGAGGTACTTGAGGGAGTATTCGCCGTCGTACGTCGACCCTTGCACGTTCGTAGATATGCTCGTCCCCGCGTCGTCCATCTGCCCGATGGACGTTTTCTGAGACGCGAAATCGCCGTGGCACTCGAACGTGATCACGCCGTCGTCATTTCGAATTCGCATAGAATTGGAAATGTCCGACATGTCCCTGCAAATTCTCTGAAAGTACACGCTCGGGATCGTGACGATCGTTTCGAAATCGACGTCCTGAATCTCGATTTCGTCGCAGTCCAGTTCGATGAGCTTCAGCGCAAACGTCGTGGTCGAGTTTCGCGAGAAATTCTGAATGGAGATCTCCAGCTCGTGCGGCGAATCCTGATCGTACGACAGGGAAATCGAATCGTGGCTCCCGGCCGCGCGAATCAGCTTGAACACGTTCGAAACGTTGACCCCGATATCGTACGTTCCGCGGCACTCGTACTCCTCGAAACAGTCGGCGTCCAGCTTGAGGTGAACCAGCGCGCATTTCGCGTTGTCCATGGTGACCAGCTTGATGCCCGACGAATCGAATCGCAGGTTCACGTCGTGAACGATGTCCTTGAGGGCGTCGAAAAGCGACCGCAAGACCCCCCCTTGGACGGTTTTGAGAGTCACGAGCTTGGGCATGCGCGCTTTTTACGCGCGCGCGGCTTAAGTTTTTTTGTTGGCGTACACGTATACGATGATGAAATTGTCGCCGACGGGAATGATCGTCGTCGGGGCCCTGGCGATCCTCGCGGTCGTCGTCTTCGTCGCGTGGCGCATCCAACGAGCGAGAAGAACCGAAAAATTTTTCGACAAGATCGGAAACGCGTTCAAGACCGCGGGCAGAGCGGTGGTCAAGACGGGGCTGACGATCAAAGAAGGGGCCGTGGCGGGATACAAATCCGTGACCGGTCAGGCGCAGGAACAAGTGCAACAGCAGCAGCCAGCCTACGTGGCGACCTTCTCCGGTCGCGAGTTCGACAAGTACGACTGGTCGTGTCCTTGGTGGACGGTCGAATCCGGGAACCCGGACAATTCGAAAGCTTGTTATAAAAGGCCGTACACGTCCCCCGCGTGGAGGGATCGGGGAGACGGGAACTGGGGATGGAGCTGCCCGAACGGCACGACCCCGACCGGCGAATCGGAGTGGGAAAAGCAGTGCGCCGTGGGGTACACGGGCAAGGTGAGCACGGACGAGGGGTGGAAATGCCCCCCGGGGACAAACGATACCGGGAAAACGTGGGAAAATTCGAGCTGGCACGAGGCTCACAAACAATGCGAACGCACGGGGCCGTACACCACGAGGATTTCCGTCAACAAGAAGTGGGTGTGCCCGCCCGGGAGCAAGGACACGGGTCTGACGTGGACGTCCGCCACTCGGGACGACCCGGACAGGGGATTCAAACAGTGCAAGTGGACGGGGCCGTGAACGCGAGCCGTGTGAACACGTGTCACGTCACGCGTTTCACGAGCATACCGAGCCTTCATAACCAGCCAGTTTCGTTTCGGGGGTTATTTTTCAATACGATGTTTCACCGCGAATTCGGGACCTGCGACTGCGGCGAGCCCGACCCCGTCTTCGATTCGCACCGGAGCGAAGACGTGTGTCAAAACTGCGGCGTGGTCCTCGAGCCGGTGCTGCACGACGGTCCAGAATGGGGGTACGACGACGAGGGGAGAGACGCGTCCCACGTCGGCATGCCGAACTCGCGTCTCGGGACCGTTATGAGTCCCGTCGACGGGGTATCGAAGCGGGTCGCGGCCTCGTCCATGGACCGCGCGGACGCCGCGGAACGAACCCTGAAGACGATCGTCGAGGACGTGTGCAAGGCCATGCGCATCACGTCGAAAACGATCTCGGCGCGCTCGACGGAGATGTTTGAGAAGTACGTCAGGTTGAGGTTTCCGAGCGGCGAGTCCAGGCGCGCGACGGCCGCGGCGTGCGTGTATTACGCGTGCAGGAGCGAGCGACTCGACCGCGAGCTGCGAGCGTTTTCCATCGCGTGCCAGATCGACGTCAAGACCCTCAACGCGGCCGTGAAATCCGTGAACGACGAGCTGAAATGCGGAACGTTCGACGTATCGACGCGCGGGTTCGACACCCTGGTCGTCGCGTACCTCGAGCGTCTCCGCCTGTCCCCCGCGGACCATAGGGCGGTGTGGCGCGAAACCCTGGCGTCGCTGTCCGTCGAAGACTTTGATTCCGGCAAGAAACCGCGGACGATCGTCGGGGGCGCGATGTACGCGAGCATCCGAAAGCTCGGGATCGAAGTTTCGAAACAAGACGTCATGGCCGCGGCGGGGGTATGCGCGCAGACGCTCGACAAAGCGTGTGGAATTTAAAAGAGAAACGAACGACGGATGCATGCCCGGTATCGCGAACGACGGAAACACGTGCTGGATGAACTCGGCCCTCCAATGCTTGCTGCACGTCCCCCAACTTGTAAATTTCGTTCGCCACGACATGTTTCAGGAATGCCTTTTCAGAAAGAGAAAGAACGCGTGCGATCTGGCCATCGAATTTTCGAAACTGGCGCGGGCGTACTGGACGGGTTCGGAAAAGGACGAGCGCTCCGCCACCGCCGTGGGGGAGGCTTTCATGAGAACTCACAGGGCGTTCAGGGGCAAGCGCCACAAGAACGACGCGGCGGAAGCCCTGATGCTGTTTGTCGATACGCTCCACACCGCGCTCGCGAACACGGCGCGGATCCCCGACCACCCGGTTCCGTTCGAGGGCGATACGGCGTCGTGGGACGCGCACGCGAAAGCCGCGGGGTATTCGCTGATCTTCGACGTGTTTGTGGGTCAGCGCCGCCTGCAAGACGAAAAGTTCGAAACCTTCTGGGGACTCACCCTGGATCATTCCGTTTCGGTGACCAAGGCCCTGTCCGCGTACATTTTCACCAGGCTGCCTCTGATTCTCGCGATCACGTTACAAAAGTCTGAGGAAAAGCAGTTTGTCACCTACGACGCCGAAATGCAGGTCGCGGAAAACGGATTCGAGGTGCATTACAAATTGTTCGCGGTCTTGCTTCACCACGGGGGCGCGGAGGACGGGCATTGGACGGCGCTCGCGTGCCACGCTGATTCGTGGACGCACTACGACGACGCGGCGACCTCGGCGGTGCACGTGAACGACGTGGTCCAGCGGGACGCGGCGATGTTACTGTACAAGCGCATCCTGTAAATCCCGGAGCGTCACGTTTTCTCGCATGTTCAACATCGTTTTTTTGTACGTCAAGATGTCGTTCGCGGTGGTCTTGTCCTTTCGCACGCCCTCGAGCTTCCAGTACTTGACTTCCGGGTCCCCCCCGCTCATGTGCGAGCACTCCACGATGGATTCCTCGCTCGGGATGCCCACGATCAGCTGCCCGACGACGACGTGTCCCGACGACGAGGGGTCGTACACCGACAGACGCCCCTCGGTGTCGCATTTGAAATCCACCGTGTGGCGCCCCTTGGTCTTCATCTTGAAGAGTCCAAAGTGTCTGCCGTACTTGACTCCCTCGTGCGCGGGGGTCAGGATCACGCCGTCCACGTCGTACTTGGCCGCCGCGTCTCGCAGAAACGGCTCGATCATCGCGGTCAGCTTGAGCGGGACGAACGATTTGATCTCAAACGATGCGGGGTCGTCGGCGTGCGGCGCGTGCGTTTCAAACGCCTTTTTCATCGCGATCACGCGGTCGTACAGGGAAGTATGACTCACGGTCACGCCGGCGAGGGCCACGGCGTCGAACGCCACGAACGCAAACGCTTTCTCTTTCTTGTTCCACGCCAGCTCGCCGTCCACCAGCGTGCCCTGGAACAACGCGCGGGGAACTTTTCGCAGGGGGAAGAGGTACACGTTCGCGGCCCGATCCGTGATGGATACGATTTTCAGGTCGTTGTACGCGAAACACGAGAGCACGAACCGCACGCCGTCGGTCTTTTCGCTCACGACGTATTCGGCCGACCGCAAGGCGGGGAAATGCGCGCGCTCGATGGACACCGGGTTCGGACCCGGGAGCCTGAAGCGGGGATGGTCGTCGCGCGCGAGCTCGCGGATCTTGCGCGCGAACTCTGTTCGGACCGGTTCGAGGACCTGGTGCGCGCGGAACTGCTTTCCGCACACGTCGATCGTCGAACGGGTCGTTGGAATCATCGTGAAAAATAATGCATGTCTGGACCGCCGCGAGCTTAAGTGCACAAAACCCCACGGGTCACGCTGGTCACGCTCGTCACGCGGGTCACGCTTGTCACGCTTGTCACGCAATCGTCCCCGCCGTGCTCTGCGACGAAATCATCGCGGTCATCATCGCGTCCCCCGCGCGAACGCGTCCCGATGCGGAGGGGGCGCTCCAGATGTAATCGGCGTACGTGTACCCCTTATGAGCCCGGACGTGAGAGACGTACGTCGCCGCGAGTCCGAGAACGATCGCCGCGAAAAAAGAGGCGACGGCGTACGCGGCGGGACGTTTTCTATCGCCGGGCTCCCGCTTCACGCTCTCTATCACGAACACGACCCCGAACGCTCCGAGCACCACGGTCGCGACCAGGAGTACCAGAGCGACGATGTTCATTAAGACGCGCGAGTAAAAAAAAAATATGCGATATACGATAATGAACCAACTGGCCCAATACGGTATCGTCATGGCCGTGATCGCGGCCATCGCCCTGGCGGTCGTTCTCATGATGCTGCGCCGGCGGCGCGAGCCATTCACCCCCTCGGACCTGACCCTAGCCCAGGACGCCATCGCGCGCGCGAAGGCGGGAAAGCCCTTGACCGATAAGGATCGGAAGACTCTGAAGGCTATCGCGGACCACAGAGCCGCCGTCGCGGCGGCGACGACCGCGATGAAAGCCAAACCGAGTCCCGTGAAGGCCCCGACCGTGGCTGCCGCGACCGCGGCCGCGGCCGCGACGAAGGCGAAAACGGCTCCCGTCCCCACGGGCGTCAAGGCCGTGATCGCGACCAAGGCCGCCGCCCAGGCCACCAAGGCTGTTCAAGCTGCCGTCAAGGCCGCCCCCGCGAAAAAGGCCGCCCCCGCGAAAACCGCGACCGTCGCCGCGAAAACCGCGACCGTCGCCGCGAAAACCGCGGCCGTCGCCGCGAAAACCGCGGCCGTCGCCGCGAAAAAGGCCGTCGCCGCTCCCACGAAGGCGGCCGCATCCGTCGCGATCAAGAAGGCCGAGACCGCCGCGAAAACCGCCGTCGTCGCCGCGAAGAAGGTGGAGGCAAAGGCTCCCTCTCCCGCCAAACCCGCGGCAAAGGCCGCCGTGGTCGCGCTGTCCGCGTCGAAGGAGATGGTCGCCGCGTGCAAGAAGATGCTCGCGGAATACGGAAAGTAGAATTACGGGGTTCGAACGATAAAATTAAAAACGGAGTACTCTGTCGTTTTTTTTGTCATCCTGTCGTCCCTGACGAGCCAGCGTTTGACGCGTCGGTCGTATCTCGGGGTGTATTCGATGTTCATGGGGAGGAGAATTTCGTACTCGCCGGTCGAGTTCCACGGGTTGACGATCGCGAGAGCGATGGCGTGAGACCCCGGGCGCAGTTCGATGCGATGGTATCCCTCCGACCCGTACGATAAGGGGTACGACGTGGTGAACGCCGCCGACGAAAAGGTTCCGATCGTATCCTTTCCGTCGAGCTTCATGTACATCGTATGCGATCCTCTGTACAAGAACACTGATTTTTCGATCGGCGGAGAGCGGAGGATGATCGATTGGAGGTCTTTGGCGTACATGTCCATCGCTTCTTTGAGATACTTCCCCTTGATGCGTGAATAAATGTAAAACTTCGAGTACGCGTCGTATCTCCGTTTGTCCGAATACGTTTTATTGCAAAAAATATCGTACTGTTCGATCGCGAACGGGGTGATATCGCCCCGCAACAAGGAATCGATGTTCGGAACCCTGTCGAGCGAATCGATAATTCTTCTCATCTGCGGAAAGAGCGGGATGACGAACGATCCGCCCCTCGTCTCCGAAACGCCCGATAGATTCTCGACTTTCCCCTTGGCCATGTACGGCCCGATCCAGGTGTGCGATCTGTTCGTGTACGCCGCGAGGGTCAGAAAATCGTCCATACTGAGATTGTTGATGAAGCTGGCCTGTTTCTTGAACCAGGGGGTCAATGCGTCGATATTGGTGTCGCGCACAACGAAGACGTTGGATCTGTCCGCCTTCGCCTTGTACACGTCGATCTTGCGATCCGAATACTTTTTCTGAAACGCCGACGCGTCGAACCGTATCCGCGGAACCTCGATCGTGATCCTTTTGATGTTAATCTTCGGAATCTCGGCGGAGAATCCGTTTCTGTCCATCGCCGCCGGCGGCGCGACGGCTGCAGCCCCCCCGGGTTTTTTGAACTTGTATATCTTTTTTCCACTCGAATCGAGCACGTATTCTCCGCCCTTTGGCCCTTTGAATATTTTACGCCCGAGCGTATTTTTCGGACTTTCGGCCGCGGCAACCGGTCTCGCGGGCGGCGCGGCCGCGGCAACCGGTCTCGCGGGCGGCGCGGGCGCGGGCGCGGGCGGCGCGGGCGCGGCGGCGGGGGGCGCGGCCCCCGTGGCCAGGCGTTTCGCCGACGCGGTCGCCAAAAATTTATACAGTTTTTTGCCGTATGAATTCAAAACGTACAAACCCCCCTTGGCCCCTTGCGAATCTCCCGTCCGAGCGAATCTTTCGCGACCGCGGCGGCGACCGGGCGTTCGTTCCTCGCGGCGGCGACCGGGCGTTCGTTCCTCGCTGCTTCCGGGGCCTTTTTGAATTTGTACACCTTTTTGCCCCTCGCGTCGAGCACGTACTCTCCGCCCTTTGGCCCTTTGAATATTTTACGCCCGAGCGCGTTCATTACGGCTTAAATATAAAAAAAACTTTACGCATATGATTCACGAGGGGCTGTTCGGTCGCCACGACCACCTGGAATCCTTCTTGCGTGCGTACCACGATATCCTGTCATGCGATCTCTTCGAGGGGAGCGAGCAGCTGTACTCCATGGCGAAAGACGTCGTGCGAGAACTTCAGCCGACGTTCGAGTTTGGTTTTTCCAAGCCCCCGACGGCCTACGAGCTGTTTGGGTTGATTCAGGGCATGCGGCCAAAAGATCCCCCGGAGCCGTTCCTGGTCGTTCGCGGGTTCGACGCGTCCGTCGACCCGGGAGACGTCACGTGGAACCACCAGGGGGGCGAAACCGAAGCGTTCGACCCGGGCGAAACGTTCTTCACGGTGTGGGACCCGTCCGCGCCCGGGGGGGAAACGCACGAAAAGGTCGCGACGAAATTTTCCGAATGGAACCCCGATAAACCGCCGGACGATACGGATCAGTACCCGTCGGACGAACCGGTTCTCACATCATCTCCTCTGTCATCGCCCTGAACAGCGCTTCGTCGAGATCGTCAAACTCGACGTCCGCCTCGACCTTCTTCTTGACCCCGCCGGCGTCGAGGGTCGCGCGGACCTCCCGTTGCAGATTCTCGAGCGCGCTCGCGATTTGCGCCACGTACGGCGCGACGATGTCGTCGTCCTTCGATTCGTTCCCGACGTCCCCCGAAAACACGTTGCCACAGCGAGCGCAGTACGCGCACCCCGGGACGGTATTTTTCGTCGGGGGGTGATCGTGACAGGCTCCGGGGACCCGAACCGCCAGGTTGAACGCGGAGACCCTGGTCTTGCTCGCGATCGCGTTCAGGACGTCCGCGATGGCTTCCGAGCAGGCGATCTCCGCGAGGTCGCGCTGGCGAGCCTCCATGACGCCGACGACGAAAATAAAGAACAAATAAACAGCGTCGAGGACCGCCGGGACGTATTTATATGCGCAAAGTACAGTGCCACGTGGCGGTGTGCATTCGTTTAAAACATGGACGCGGCGCTCTCGCGTACGCGTTGACATGTTGACCAGGCGGGGGTTGGAATTGAAGAAAGGCGATCCACGTCTCGCCGCCAAAGTTCGGAAGGAGCTCGTCGTCGCTCCAGTCGTCCTCGAGCAACAGTTTCCGAAACCGTTCAAGGTGTACGCGGAAACGGCGGATTCGTTCGTCGTCCCCAGATTTTGGGGGGACGCGGCGAGCCAAGACGTCCGAACCCCCGGCGAGCCGATGTCGTTTTCCTCGGACTTCGTGGGGTCTCTTCGCCCGGAGCTGAAACAGGTCGCGGCCGCCGAGGCGGCGCTGAAAAGCTTCGCCGTCCACGGCGGAGGCGTGGTGAGCCTCCCCACCGGACACGGGAAAACGAGCCTCGCCATCTGGATCGCCGTCAAGCTACGGACCAAGACGCTGGTCCTCGTTCACAAAAACTTTTTGGCGGATCAGTTTCGGGAACGCATCGCGCAGCACGCGCCGGGCGCCAAGGTGACAAAGATTCAGGGGGACGAGTTCGATACGAGCGGCGATTTCGTCATCGCGATGATTCAGACGCTCTCGAATCGAAAATATCCCCCGGCGGTGTTCGAGCCGTTTGGGCTCCTCATCGTGGACGAGTGCCACCACGTCCCGGCCGAATCTTTTTGCAAGACGATGTTCGGCCTGGCCTTCCCCAACGTTCTCGGACTGAGCGCGACGCCGAACAGAAAAGACGGGCTGACTCGCGTGATGCACTGGTTCCTCGGACCGATGGCGTTTTCGCACGCGAGGGTCGGACAGAATAACGTGACGGTTCGCGTGCGCCACTTTTCTCACCCATCGTATTCCGACCCGGTGCCGGTGAACAGACGCGGGGATATCGATTACACGGGCATCATAACCAAGCTGGTCCGTCTCGGGGACCGGACGGCCTTCCTCGCGGACGAAATCTCGGCCTTGGTCGCCGCGCCGGGGCGGCGGGTGCTGGTGCTGAGCCACAGGCGTCAGCACGCCGAGGAGATCGCGCGCGTGCTGACGTCGCGCGGGATCGACGCGGCGACGTACCTGGGGGGCGATAAGGCCGCTCCCGACTGCACCGTGACGTGCGCGACGTACGCCCTGGCCTCGGAGGGGTACGACGATCCGAGGCTCAACGCGCTCGTGCTCGCGACCCCGTCGAGCGACGTGAACCAGGCCTGCGGCCGGATCTTGCGCGGATCGGGGCACGCCGACCCGGTCGTGATCGACGTCGTCGATCGGTACTCGTTCTTGTACTCGCAGTTCGTCAAGCGCAACAAGTTTTACAAATCGACGGGGTTCGTGGTCGCGGGGAACGTCGTCGAAAAGAAGGAACCGGGGAGCGGCGGCGGGGGGTGCATGTTCGTCGACGATTAATTTCCCAGAAAGTGCATGGAAGACGTCGCGGGCCGGTCGCTGATCGAAAAGGTGCGCAGGCTTCGAGAGGAATTATCGCGCGTAAAAAACGATGTAACGGAGCTCAGACGGTTGTTGGAAAGCAGGCGCGTAATTTTTGTGAAATCCGTTCGCGGCGACGGCGATTAGTCCATGGGCTCGTACTCTTCGTCGTCGTCCTCGGCGTCGTCGTCCTCGGCGTCGTCGTCGGCGTCCTCGGCGTCCTCGTCCTCGTCGTCGGCGTCCTCGGCGTCGGCGAGCCCCCGGGCGATCTCTTGGGCGTACTCGGCGGTCACCGCGCCCTCGTGCTCGTCGTCCAAATCCAGCCCCCTGGCCACGTTTTTCGCGTACACGGCGGCGTGGCGCTGGGCCTTGACGTTTTCGGCGACCTCCTTATCGAGGGCGCTCGACGATTTCCAGCGCCTCCAGAACCACACCGCGCCGATAAGGGCGAGAATGACGACCGCGATGATCGCCAGGCGGGGGATACTGTCGAAGAACTGCATTACAGATAGCTGGGACTTTTTTTTCCCGGTTCTAAACGCTTAACTCCGACGCGTCGATACGACGACGCCAAAATGAGCGACGACATTCCCGTCGAGCAGACCCCCGAGCAGGCGTTCGTGCTCATGCTCCACGATCGAATCGTTGAGCTCGAACGAAAAATGGCTCGCGTGGAGCACAAAAACCCGGAGGTCGACCCGCGAATCAAATTCGTCGAGAAAAAGCGCTTTCCTCTCCTGAAGATCCACCTCGAGAACGACGACATCAATCTCTCGGCGTGGCTGAACGAAACCGTGCGCGCGGCGGGGAGGGCCACCGACCGCGAGGCGTTCGGGGTCGCCTGCAAGGAGTACAACGTGTTGGCGAAAGCGTACGTGATCGAGTGCGTGCTCGACGTCGAGTGCGACGGCAAATCGGTGGCGATCGCGGCCCTCGAGCACGCCCCGGGCGCCAAGCTCGTCGAAGTCCACGACGTCGCCAATTTCACGTGGTTCAGCGAGAGCATCGCGGCGTGCTCGTACTGCTCGTCGACGTACGATCCCAAGACCCAAACCGTCAAGACCGTCGCCGAACCCGTCCCGGAAGTTTCGGGAGAGAGCGATACCCCCTGGCTCATGCTCAACGGGTGGCTCACGAGCGTCATCGAAGGCGTGGACATAAGTCACACCCGGGCGTACGACGCGTTTGCGGCGCTGATGCATCTTCGCGACATGTAATAAAATATCGTGATTTATACCAAAATTATATGATCGAAGTTGTCGTTGTCATATTGATACTGGCCGTAATAGTATGGATAGCATATTCGAAAACGACCCCCACCGCCCCGAAACCGGCCCCGAAAACGACCCCCACCCCCCCCAAACCCGCCCCCCAAACGACCCCCCCCCCCCCCCACACCCCCCCCCCAACGCCCCCCCAAACCCCCCCCACAACGCCCCCCACAACCAACCCC
>Ga0129333_10006436_pt1 | contig 11096 bp, 5 predicted proteins | sample CPB6_08_DNA_FD_94474 | JGI IMG/M metagenome (GOLD analysis project Ga0129333, IMG submission 94474) | Freshwater to marine salinity gradient microbial communities from Chesapeake Bay, USA - CPBay_Sum_0.6_0.8_DNA | ecosystem: Environmental > Aquatic > Marine > Coastal | place: USA: Chesapeake Bay...
ACGAAATATAGCTCAGTTATATTACAAATTGTTGACTATGGAACCACACGTAATCCCATGATGGATTTTCCACCTGGAATGGCAATTGATTTGCAGCTTATTGACTTTTCTGAACGACCTTATATCAAGTATTACCCTCACATATTTTCGGCGAAAGTGATATCATACAACACAATATTTATCAAAAAAGCAACAATGAATGACAATTTTTTTCCTGAACTCTATTTACAATGTTTTTTGGATATTTGTGATGCGGATGTTAGTAAAATTAGTCAACTAATAAATGAGGGTTATACGCTAAGCATGAATACACAAACACCCATGCACGCAAAAAAAATAGAAGAGGCCATTGTTAAAGACATGCAGTCATTTAACCATAAACAACAACTAGATGTAAATGACATTAAGAAACATGCTGAAATTATTCGAATTTGGACTGCTGTACGGTTTGCGCGTGGAATTTATAATATTAAAAATGGTTACTTTTATTGCATTACCGGAGATGAAGCAGTTACTGTTGACCCAATGACAGGTCGCGGTGTTTCTAATTCTATATTACTATGCAAAAATCTTATAAAACTATTAAGCAAAGAAGGAGCACTTGACATTGAATATGTTAAAGGGACTGGCATTCAAGCTTATGAAAAATACGTATACGATTTAGTTTATGATGTATTAAAGCAAGGCGAAGATACTAAACGAAAATTTTTGCGTATGAATTTTTCTTTCAACTATGTTATGAGCATTACTACATTGAACGTTCTGAATACCAACACAATCTATAATAACTATAGAGAGGTTGACAGTTCATTAAAGAAAGATGCGTGCATTAAAGCGGAAACAGTATATTATGAAAAATATAGACGTGCTGATATTATAGACTATTTTCACACTGCTCTGCAAAAAGAGGTTGTGTTTTTACAAGAGGTGTCTTCTGATTTGTTGAATGCTATTTCAGTTTCAGTTGCTGATACACATTGTATATACAAAAGCAATTATGACGAACATGCTGTGTATCAACTTAACGATGGACCTCTCAAAATGCAAACCAAAGAAGATTACATATTAATTCTGTTGCCGAAATTTTTTAAGAAGTATTTTATTATCAAAGATGAACAAATACCACTTGCGTCTATGAACTACGGATCTCTTAAAATGTCGCCGTGCATTGTTCTTTTATCTAAAAATGAATCTTATCGCTCAATAATAATTCTTGTCAATCTTCATTTGAATCGTAATAATACGAAAAGTGATAATCGTATGGTGGAACTTTTTATTAACGACTTAATGAAAAAATACAATTTTGACAATAAACGCGATAGGATAGTTATAGGTGGAGATTTCAATACTAACAAATTGAATATTCCAATGCTAGTAAAGCATGGAATTAATATGGAAACCCATGATGGAAAAGAGACTGATTACTTTTTATCTAATAAAAACATGGACATTATTTATGAAAATGACAAACATTTGCTTGACTTCTCTGAGCGCGCTAAGTATGTAGCAAAAAAACAAGATATTCCCCACGACATTAATGCATTTACCGATCATTTAATAGTAAAAGGATCTTTTCTTATTACACATTAATAACGTGAAAAATAAAAACAGACATGAAAAACTTAAAAAGGAATGCAATAAAAAATTACATACATGTGTCATTCATGTATGTAAAATCATTAATAATCAATGCAGCAATCAATACCTTAATCGCAAATCTCAGTGTAAGTCAAGTTCAACAATGGACACAACTGTTTGGGATCAAAATGCACTTTGATTTCATCATTGCGTGATGTGCAGAGTTCCTCCTCAATAAAATTAATAATAGGACACAACTTGTGGACATCAATTTCAGGTTCATGAACCCTGTGTTTGTGGACATGATTCTGGTGTTTACCTTCATGTTCACTGTTATTATGGTATTCATGTTCCAGAATGCGAACAGACATGACATCATAGCTCACCGGTTTGGTGACAAACTTTTCCTTTTCACTAGAACAAAATGAGGCGTTGTAATCCTGCAAGAGCACACACAATTCTTTGAAGTCATTCTTGTGATGCTCGGTCAGGTGCATGGTCGCATGTGATGTTGTGCAGAGTTCATGTTCAACGATTTGAATCAGAGGGCACAAATCCCCTGGCTTCAAATTCGTTTGTTGGTGGCGAGGAATCATAATCGCTGCGTCAGAACTTGCAGGAAGCAACAACAACAGCGAAAGAAGAGGCATGAGATGAGAGATATTCATTTTATGAAAAAAGAGTTATATATGTTTATATACATTCTAAATAAAATAATTATCAAGGAAATCAAGGAACAAATGTTGGAAAACTAAAAGCAATAAAGCCGTCGCCACCATTTCCTGCCCTAGAATTAGCTGTTTTAGATTGTCCTCCACCTCCCCCTCCCGTCCATTGTACTGCATCTGTGTCTGAATTTCCACCTCCGCCTTTACCACCAGTGGCTATTTGATAATTTGGACCGGTTCCAGCGCCTCCACCTCCGGCCAGAAATAAACCGGTTGGTATAAATGGGAAAATGCTTGTTGAAACACCATTGCCACCATCTCCTCCATTAATGGAGTTAAGTCCAACTTCGGAAGCTCCTCCGCCTCCTCCTCCTCTTGGGTTTGTTAAACTTCCAACCGATCCTCCTCCATCAAAACCTTGCCCTGAAACTCCAGTTCCTGGAATTAGGCTAGTCCAACTTCCACCACCACTTCCGCCATTTGGATTTGTGCTGCTGAAATTGAAGCCTAACCCACATCCGCCTGCATAACACGTCATTTGTTGAGTTGCTAAATCAACATACGAACTTGTTGCTGCAACTGGAGGTCCACCAATTGGATTTTGTCCTCCAGTGCCAACAAAGCAAGTGTAATTCTGAAACAATGTGTAATTTGTAAAAACATCTTGAAACCCACCTGCTCCACCGCCTCCACCACCTGTAAAAAAAACATTACTCTGAATTGTCAAACCACCAGCACCACCACCCCCAACACAAACAACCCTTGTCAGGACTTGATTCGCTGAACTTCCCGATGAAGTGAAATTGAATGTCACAACAGAACCGGCAACACGAATTTGCACCACCGTGGATCCACCTTGCACTGGAATTTGTGATTCACCACCTTGTTCGTCAATATATGTTGTGATCGTTTGTGAAGTAGTGTTAAAATATATTTGATTGCTAATTGGTGGAGGAGGTGGTGGCACCGGTGCCGGTATTGGTTGTGGTTGTGGTGGTTCTTGAAATGTGGTAAATGATTCGAAATTGCCTCCACTTGCGTTGGTGACTTGCATTTTATAATTATACAATGGCACACTCTCATCAATGCACAGGGGGATTACTGGACCGGGCACATCACTGCCACTCGACAATGAACAAAGCACCGGTGGCTGATTGCACTGCAGTGCGACGGTTTCACCGCTTGCATTTTTAATTTCAGGCAATTTGTTCACATTCGGATTTGTGTATGTTTGCGTTTGCGTTGCCCATGACTTTTTGCGCGTGAATGCATTTCGTGAAATCATAGAATAAAACATTGCGGGAGACAGTTGCGCACTATTGTTTCTATACTTTAAAATCTCTGCTTTTCGTCGTTGGTCCAATGCATACGTGCTATACGGTTCACCATTTGGACCACACGCCACATATCCGTAGTTGCTGACACAATTTGGACAGTTGTTCCCACCAGCACGGGACCACAATGGTGGACCAGGAACAAAGTTTATTATTCCACATGAAGTAGTTAGAGGGGCAAATGGGGTTGCATTTACCATTGTTGAAGGATTACTTAATCCAGAAGCATTGATTGCACGGACTTGAAAATTGTAAAGCGAACCATTTTTCAAAAAATATATAGTGGTCGTTGTCATTGAATATTGAACACTCCATTGGCCTGGTGGAACAAGAGTTGTGTTTAATTTGTATTCAATTTTGTAATTCGTTATTGGAGAACCTCCGTCAGATGGTCCATCGGACCATGACACATAAACTTGGGAATTCCCAGGAACAACCTTCAAGTTCACTGGTGCATCCGGAACCGTTGAAGGAATTGCACTAACCTCTGCAGAATATAGACCTACTCCGTTTACATTTGCCGCGGCTACTCTAAAGTCATATGATATACCATTTATTAATCCTGTAACAGTGATTGATGTTTGAGATGACATTGAATGTACAAAAAAATTCCACGCGGAATGTAATGATGGTTTATATTGAATCTTGTAGTCTGTTATTGATGAACCTCCATCATCATATGGTGCGGTCCAACTAAGTGGAACCTGGCCATTTTGATACCACGTTGCAGCCAAATCAGTGGGTGCATCTGGAGTCGTTGACGGAGTTGCTGATGTTGATGCAGTTGCACCGTTTCCACTTGCATTGTGTGCAAATACTTGAAAGTAATAAAGCGTTCCATTTAGTAGTCCATGTATCGTTACAGGACCAGATGTTGGATTTGGAACCAGTGCGGTGTATGATGCAAAAGTAGGATCTGTTCCATACCACACAACATAATAATCAATTGGACTACCGCCATCCGATGATGGTGCACTCCAATTCAATGGAACTATGGTGTTCTGATTAGATGCTGCAGTCAACCCATTGGGTGCAGTTGGAACCGTCGATGGAGTTGCACTAATAGTAGCGGATGGACCCGGACTGTTTGGATTTGCATTCACTGCAGACACACTGAAGTTGTAAGTTATTCCATTTGTTAATCCAGTATATGTGTATTGTGTGTTATATACTTGCACTCCAGTTTGTGCTCCAACAATTGACACAATGTAGCTTGTCACTGCTAAGCCTCCGTTATAATTTGGTGGACCCCAACTCAATGGAACCACTGTGTTCTGATAAGGTATTGCAGTCAAATTAGTGGGTGCAGTTGGAACCGTTGAAGGAACTGCACTGACAGCTGCAGAATACGGACCATTGCCACTTGTGTTGCTCGCCGATATTATTACATAATATGTAATGCCATTGACAACGTTCCCCAAGTTCACCGGAGAACTTGATGCAGTCATGAGATTGTAAACATCAAAATTCACGTCGTTTGAATATTTAATTGTATAACCAGTTATTGGCAAAGGACTTGACGGTGCAGACCAACTGAATGGAATCACACTATCATAATCCGATTGTGCATTCAAGTTTGTTGGTATTCCCGGAACATCAATGGTTGAAGGATACAGATACTTGTAGATGCTGTTGTATTGATAACTGCCAGTTGACAACCACTGGACATACGTTTGCGGTGGAACTACCGACTGTGTTCCCCATGACTCACTGCCTCCATTGTGTCCCCATTGAAAATCAGATGGAGGATTGAAAGGAGGTTGTCCGTCATATTGTTGATATTGATATCCGTCAGTAATGTCAACACCAGATGGGGTTGTGTATGTTAATGTAGTGGATCCTCCTGATGTAACGTATGTGAAGTCGAGAGAATTATTTCCAAACGCTAATCCACCGCAAATTCCCTGATTATGTTGAACTTGCACCACATTTGCATATCCTTGGCTTCCAAGATCTGGCCAAAATCCTGAAAAATAATTGTTTTCATAAAATACATAGTATCCTGTTAATGTCGGGGGACCCAGTATAAAATATGAGGTGTTAGTTGTTGTATTTGTAATTGTTACTCCACCGACCACAGAATAATCTTGTGGAAATCCAATTAACAAACCAACTCCTCCAGTGCCTGCTCCGCCGCTCTCTTCACTGTGATTGGCAATTATTACTTCTGGAATCGGAAGTGCCATAATATTTTACACGATGATGCAATATTATGATAATCAAATATTAAAAATAATGCGCATCACATTCACTGTTTTTTTATTTTCATATTCATTTTTAAAGCAATCACCACAACAAGTGCCACGGTGGCAACCACTGCAACACTTTCCCGCACCGTGGTCGCTTCTCTCACTTTTGCAACTTTCAGTTCCTTTAATTCCGGCTGCAGCTCCTTCGCCAAATGAACCGCATTTGCCACACTTGATTCCATGGATGTAAAGCTATAACTGCTATTGCCATTTTGCACTCCACAGTTATACAAATTCTCGAATAATTCAGACCGATTCGCCACGTAGCCGTGTGTCGTTGTCATGAAAGCGTGATTGAACGGCACCCATCTCCGCTGGCCTGCATCATATGCGCTCTGCGTCAAAAATTGGTAATCCGGATCCGGCAAGTCGGGGTAAACCTGCTGCAACTGTCTAAACACTTCCTTCATGACGGCGCGTTTGTCGCTGATTTCATTGGCGTTGACATTTAATGCATCCGATGGCGCATCCGGCATGGTTATGACCGTGGAAATGACCGTCTTGGACCGCGGATCATTGAAATCCATGTAATCCGACAGCACAATGTTGCCGACGCCCCATGCCGTCCGCGGATATCCCCATATCTTCGGAACATTAATTTGAGAACTCCAGTGAAAGATGACCGAAATGTAAGGCAAATACTGCGTTTCTTCCTGAAACCGGTGAAAATCGGGCCCAAATGCGGCACCCAACTCCCCATGCGCACTCAATATGCGTTCCACATCTTGCGGCGGGCACGCCAAAATAATGTTATTGCACCCACACACGACCGGTCTGTTATTTGCTCGTGAATCTTTAACTGAAATGCCTAACACCTTTGCATTTGCTGCATCCACCACAAATTCCTCAATGGTTGCATTTTTCATGATTGCTACGCCACACTTTAAAAGCGCGTCTTCCCAAATGCGAAACAGCCCCACATCATTTGGCACGCGTGGTTGATAAATGCCATACAAAAAATTCTGATTCAGGATTTGCAAAAAGCTGAACAGCGTGTAAGTGTCGGCGCTGCCACCATCTGTTAGTCGGCCGATGCGGTCCAAAATGTCAATCGATGCTTTTGAGAAATGATGAGACGAGAGATATTCCAATAATGTTGTTTCCTTGTAAGAATCATTCAGTGTCATAAAACTCCAACCCAGAGTGGCAATTTCTCTCAACGACAAGACTCGAACCGCCTCCAACATCATGGAGACAGTGCTGAAATTGTATCTAACAAAGAGGTCGTCAAACTTGGCACCCATGTCATTTAACAGCTCCTTGAACATGAGGAAATTGTCAATGTAAATACGCGGTCCGTGCTCGGTCATCATTCCGTCATGCACACGAGTGACACCATGGCAGCCTCCCAAATAATCGCGCTTCTCCACCAACAACACTCTTGATGTCTTTGATAAGACCTGCGCTAAAGCAAGCCCGGTTGGTCCTGCACCAACAACAATATAGTCGTAATCGTAATCTGTTTGCATGGACTTGAGAGAAATTCAATTAAATATCTAAAATAACCTATGAATTGTTATAATTATTTATACTTGATGCACATTTAATAATAACAATTAAATAATAACAATTTCTCTCGACTAGTTGCCGTTCCATTGCGAAAAGAACCAACGCATGGACAAATAATCCATCGTGGCGGGCGCACCACCGGATGATCCAAGCACCTTCAAACTTGGACCATCACTTACGATGTTTTGAATCGCGCGCGTGCCAAGTGCTGTATTATAATAACGGAGAGACGACAAGTTGCCGTTGAAGCCGCCATTGATTGCAACATTTACTTGGCCGTAATTTTGAAAAGGCACGGATTTCAGAGGCAGACGTTGTGCCAGGTCGCCGTTTACAAACACATCAAGCACTGTGTTTTCCACACGGATAATGACGTTGACCCACTTGTTTACAGGGATGTTGCCCACATCAACGGAAGTGTTGGGGTCATCGAACGTGCTCATAACAACCCTCAGCGACATGGTGTTGGTGTTAGAATCGTTGTAATTCAAATAAAGCCCGGGACCATTGTTTGGAAACATCAAGCCGGAATCACTAGGAGTGGCGCTTCCTTTGTTGAACACATGGTGAAACGTTTTGGAAGACTGAACCGGTAAATTGTTTTGCTTGATGAACAGCCAAACTGACCATGTGATTCCAATGCCAACATCATCATTGACCGAACGAATGACCGGAACTGCATTGGATTCGCTTGGGTTTTGTGGTATAATTAAATTTCCTACATTTCCATCAATGAGACCATTCACCAAATATGGACTAGAATCCGGTGAAAACCACCATGCAATGAGCCCAATGCACAGTCGTAATACATAAACAAACACAATAACCACTAAAATCAAAAATGCTGCCTTTGCAACATAGCTGTTTGAATCTAAAAAAGATTTTGTGCCACCAACAATGTCTTGTGCTTTGAAGTCTGGCAATGAAGGTGCTGCAACACCCCCTGGTAGCATCGAACTAAACCCGGCACCGGTGTCTCCACCCGCTCCTGTTCCAAAATCAGTCATTTGTGCTAAATATGAAATGTTATTATATGTCTTATTAACTTATAATAATAATTTAATTTTTCTGGATTGCACCATGACAATCAATGAAACAAATAACTAAATGGAACTAAATAAATGGAACTAAATAGAAAATTGTCCCACAGTTTGATTATTGTTGGTGATACTAAAATTCAAACGGTATGAATGCAGGAAGTTGAACATGCCTGCACCGCTGTATCCCTGGCTATAAATGTCCCACGCCTCTTCGGGTGAAAAATAGTCCGCCTTATAAACCACGTTGGAAATAAACCCCTCCAAGTCGCCATCGGTAGGAGTTATTCGGCTGGTGGAATCCATGTTGTATCCACCACCAACAAACAAATCGTCGCTCGAACTCAATGAGGCAGGCATATTCTGCATGATGCACGTGCGAACAAGCTTGCCATCCAAATACAAGTCAAGCGTGTTTCCATAAACGCTCATTGTTATGTTGATCCACTTTTGAAGCTGCACATTGCGAATTGTGCATGGAGTGCTTTCATTGCCGCGTATCATGACATTCAAATTATTTTGGGCATTGTCTAAAACCATCATAAATAACGGCACTGCGCCGCCATCAGTGCGCGTGATGATGTTTTTGTTGATCAATGACTGGCCACTCGTTCTCCAGGCATCAACATAAAGCCACACCGAATATCCATAATTGTTATTTCCAGTGCTGTTGGGTTCTGTTTTGCTTGCAGGAATCATGATTGACTTGGATGCATCGGATAAATCCGAAACGGTGACACTGGGATTTGTCATTAGTTTGTAAACCATGTAAATCAATACAATGATTAATACAAAAATAAAAATTGTTAAGAGATTCATAAGTGATGTGTTATGTCTATAATTCTATATTATTATAAACATAATATTTTTTATTTGATTTTGAATTTTGCAACTTAAAACGTGTCCACAAAAACATTCGCGGTTGTTTTCAAAATATAAGCAACTGTCCCATCTGTGCTAAATAATCCCCCCAACAAAGCGCCAATCAAACCAAAAACAATTGCACCCATTACAAATCCTTTTGTTGATTCTATCGTACTCTCGTCATTGAACAACCATCCAAAAATCGCACCTAAAACAGCGCCAAGTATGCCGTATGTTTGAGCTCCGCTTGTGCTTATTGTCGGCATTGAAGTGGGTTTTGGTGCATTCTTGTCAACTGCTTCTGTTGCCAAATAGCTAGAAGAATCGCCTTGATTCTGCTGATCCATATTAACACCCACCACTGGTGGATTCAGCACTCGGTTTGTCTTGTATAACCAGGTGATTTCTGGTTTGGTAAATGGCTCCGTGTTCAAAACCACATTGCAAATCTCTCCGTGAACACCGTCTTGTTGTCCTAATTCAACATTGAATATTTCTGCACTAGCATTATCCGGAATGTGATTTCCACTGTAAACCAGTTTATTATTAATGAATATGTCCACAACTCCTTTGTCCGAGTTGATGATGACGTTATTCCATGTTTGCAATGGGACATCTGACACAGTCAACGGTTCATTTGGAGAAAGCTCAATCAATTTTCCATACAAGCTAAATTGAAGCGTGTTCGTTTTTGGACTGAATTGCATCGATGGTCCAAACTCTCCAAATCGCATCATGTTTATGTTGTATCCTTCTGAATAATTCGCATTTGTGTTCGGTGGTTGTGGATGGATGTAAAACCAAGCAGACACACCGTAATTATAATTTTTTAGCCTAACCATGGTTGAAGAAGACGCAGTGGGAATCGCATCGACCCCTTGTGCATTCACAAACTGAATGTCATACGTTGTTATAGGAACTGACGTTGTCATGGAAATGGGTGCCGACAAAATTTGCACACCAGTATGATTGATAACTTTTGCAACGAGAGACGGCAAAAATCGACCAACTAAGATGAATGCAGCTTCTGCCGCCAACAAAATCAGCATGTTCGAGGTTGTTAGTTTATACTGTTCCTTTGCCATGTCGACAAAATCCAGCATCAAACATGGCAAATAAAACAACAGGTTGGCAGTCATTTTCAAAATATTGATAATCCAATTAGATTCTGGATCACGGCTTACTTGAAATATTGAACCACCCATTTTGCGCGAAGTTGAAAACAGGGTGCGCACCAGTCCAATAATGATTGCTATTGCGGTTATGTAAATCATCGCATTTATTATGAACTGCACCACGCTTACAATCGACACTAACTTGCTGTGTGAATTCAAGAAATACAGCACAATTCCCAGTAAGCAAATCATAACTGCAATTCCCATTCCTGTTTTTCCAATAAATTCTCCATATGATGTGTCGCCTTGCACCATGTCAGCAGTGGATGAATTCATGTAATACACGCCAAACACCAGAAACGACACAATCAACAATGTCAACAGTGATATAACTGTGCCTTTTTGTCCCTGCACAAAGTCGTTCAAGTCAAATGATGATTTGTAAAGAAGTAATCCTAACGCTGCAAACACCATGAAGCTCACCACTGCAGCAATTGGATGCTGTGCAACTAATGTAATGAACCAATAAAATGGAAACAGCAACAGCTTTATCAATGAGACTACATCAGGAGATGGCACAGAAGTTTGAAACATTTGACTATAACTGGCAACAAAGCTGATGATCCAATTCCCAACATTCACCACTGAACACAAAACCAAAATCCAAAAAAGCAAATTAACATAAGGAATATCTTTTCCTATGGGAAATGGAGTCTTGAAACACGAAGAAAAAGAAGATTCG
>Ga0129333_10006438_pt1 | contig 11095 bp, 10 predicted proteins | sample CPB6_08_DNA_FD_94474 | JGI IMG/M metagenome (GOLD analysis project Ga0129333, IMG submission 94474) | Freshwater to marine salinity gradient microbial communities from Chesapeake Bay, USA - CPBay_Sum_0.6_0.8_DNA | ecosystem: Environmental > Aquatic > Marine > Coastal | place: USA: Chesapeake...
AGCAGCGACTACTGGCCCGAGACACGAATCATGGAGCGTGCCAGCATCGTCGGCACGCGACCGCGGCGCTGATCGGCTCCGCCGGTCACTCGCTCAGCAGTTTGCCCATCCGGTCGATCGACGCCCGCGTCACGACCACCATGCGGTCGCCACCACGATCGAACCGCCACGCGACACCCGGCTGGTCGGACGACCAGGTCACCGTGAGATCGGCCCAACGTCGTCCGTCGCCGAGGACTGTCCCCTCCACCGCCAATCGCGCGGTGTGGGCACCGGGCTCGAGATCCTGTGGGGTCGAGGTGATGTCGAAGGTCACGAAGTCACGACGAGCGATGTCGACGTGGGCACCTTTGGGTAGGGCACCGAGACAGATCGTGTAGTCCATCCCGGCCTCCTTGTGCACGTGCTTCTCCTTGAAGTCCGTGCGGTTCTGCATCTCGATGAACGACCGACGCGAGGCGTACCTGACGATCGCCATACGATCCCACTCGCCCGGGCTTCCCTCGTCCACCACGTCGCCCACGTACGCGATCTCGGCCCCGATCTTTTTCAGAACCTCGAACGGCGCGTACAGATCGTCGGCCTCGCGGCCGGTCACCCGGGCCTCACCACCCGACGCACCCTTCACGCCGTCGTAATCGGCCACCGCGCGGTACTTCATGAAGTTCACCATGTAGATCGGGCCGTCGTCGGCCGGAGAGCGGGTGGCCCAGTCGCCGGCCACCTCGAAATCGACTTTTCCGTAGCGCATGTCGGCAAGGTAGCACTCTTCTGGCAGAGCGCCTGTCACATCCGGGATACTGTTCCGTCGTGACCACGCACACCGCCCTCGATTCCCTGCGTCGCCGGATGGCGGCCCTTCACTCCCTCTACCGCGACGCCATGGAGACCATGGACGCGTCGCACGTGAACCACTTCGAGCGTGACGGCGTCCTGCCGATCGCGTTTTCGCTCTTCCACTACGTCAACATGCACGACGCGTCGTTCATGTTGCTCACCGGCACCGCACCGATCTGGAACGACGAGTGGCGCTCCGCCGTCGAACCGACCGTGAACGACCACGGCAAGCACCGGACGGTCGACGAGATGATTCACCAACGGATCGGAGATCTCGCCGCGTTCTCCGACTACATGAACGCCGTGTTCGGTCGAACCGAGTCGTGGCTGGCCGGGCTCGATCCGGCCGAACTCGACCGTGTCGTGATCACCCGACCGTTTCCTCCGCAGATCGCGAGCACCTTCAGCGCGCGCGTGGCCGGTGAGGTGGGAATCACGGTGCTCGACGGAGTCGAGTGCTGGCTGTACCAGCACGGATTACGACACATGGGAGAGATCGAACTGGCCCGCGGTCTGGTCGGTCTCGGCGGAATGACCAGTTAGTCCGGGGGCAGCAGCACACCGGGATTCAACACTCCGTCGGGATCGAGCGCTCTCTTCACGGCGCGCATCGCGTCGATCTCGGCCGCCGAACGGGTCAGCGCGATCCACTCCCGCTTCGCGACACCGATTCCGTGCTCGGCGGAGATCGAGCCGCCGGCCCGCGACACCAGAGCCAACACGGCCTCGGTGACGCGATGTTCGACGGTCTCGGTGGGCAGCCCCTCACCCACGACGTTGACGTGCAGGTTGCCGTCGGCGGCGTGACCGAAGAGGTAGGTCTCGGCCGATGGCCAGGCCTCCTCCACCGACCGGCGCACGTCGACGACGAACGCGGCGATGGCACCGAGCGGGACCGTGACGTCGAACTTCAACGGCACCGAGTCGCGCTCGCGGGCCCGATCCTGGATCGAAGGTGTGTGTTCCTCGCGCAGTCGCCAGAGCGACGCCGACTGTGCGGCGGTGACCGCCACCGCGACCTGGTCGCCCACGTGCTCCCCGATGATCCTCTGGGCCTCGTCGGCGTGGGGCCCGTCGACCTCCACCAACAGGTGGGTCTCGGCCGACACCGGAACCGTCGTGCCGCGCAACCGGGTCACCAGGTCGAGACCGAATCGATCCATGATCTCCACCGCCTCGACGCCCTCCACGTTCGCCAGTTCCCCCACCAACCGCATCGCCTCGCCGACGGACGCGATCGCGACGAGAAAGATGACGCGAGATGACGGAGCAGGTGCGAGCTGCAGGCGCACCTTGGTGACGATGCCAAGGGTCCCCTCGCTCCCACACAGCAGTCCGGCGAGGTCGTACCCGGTGTTGTCCTTCACGAGGCCGGTCAACCGCGACACGACGTCTCCGTTGCCGAGCACCGCCTCGATTCCCACCACGTGACGTCTCGTCATCCCGTGACGCACCACGTTCACCCCTCCCGCATTGGTGGCCACCGTGCCGCCGATGGTGGCCGTGCCCCGCGCCCCGAAGTCGACCGGATAGCGAAGTCCTGAACGACTGGCGGCCTCGTGCACTTCTTGGAGGGTGACCCCGGCCCCCACCGTCAGTTGCCGCGACAATGGGTCGACGGCGCCGACATCGGTCAAGCGACGCAGACTCACCACCACCTCGCCGCGACCGGGAACTCCGCCGCCGACCAGACCGGTGTTGCCGCCCTGGGGAACGAGGGCGACGCGGTGGCGCCGGGCCGCCGAGACGATCGACGCCACCTCGGCGGTCGATCGGGGAAGCAGCACGGCCGGTGTCGGACCACCGAAGCGCCCGGTCCAGTCGACCTCGAAGGGTGCCGTCGAATCGCGCCGAACGACCTCCCGTCCGACGAGACTCTGCACCTCGTCGACGAACTCCTCCACCGAACCCACGCGATCACGGTAGCGGCGGTCACCGAGTCGGCTCCCGGAGTCCTAAGGTGACGATCGCGGGAGGGGAACCCGCGAGGGGGACCGCATGCACGTTCCGACGTCCGTCGACGAGATAGGCACCGAGTGGGTGTCGAGCATTCTGGGAGCCCGCGTGTCGTCCGTGTCGGTGCAGCGCATCGGTGCCGGCGAGGGCTTCATGGGGCAGTTGGCTCGCGTCACCCCCGACACCGGTCCATCGGTGATCGTGAAGATGCCGACGGCCGATCCGGGAGGCCTGATGATCGGTCAGATGATGCGCGTGTGGGAGCGCGAACATCGCTTCTACACCGAGATCGCGCCGCGACTCGAGGGGGTCCGGGTTCCGCGTTGCCTGCACTCGCAGGCCGAGCCGTGGATACTCGTCCTCGAGGATCTGGCACCGGCCACACCGGGTGATCAGGTGGCCGGTCCGACGATCGGGCAGGCTCGCACCGCCATCGACACCGCCGCCACTCTCCACGGTGCGTGGTTCGACCACCCCGATCTGCCGTCGCTCGACTGGATCCCGGATCTCGGCGACCCGATGAGCGCCTCGCTCGGCACCATGTTCCCGATCGGATGGCCCACCTTTCTCGCGCGTTACGCCGACGTCCTCCCCGAACGGGTGTTGCGCTGGTGCGAGGCCTTCGTGCCCATCCTCGATCAGTGGATCGCCGATCACCGCGACTGGCCGTGCACGCTCACCCACGGCGACTTCCGCCTCGACAACATGTTCTTCCGACCGGACGGTTGGATGACACTCATCGACTGGCAACTGTCGATGCGGGTTCCGGGATCCACCGACCTCGTGTACTTCCTCGGCACGAATCTGCCGCGCGCGATGCGACGGGCCGAGGAGAACAACCTCATCGAGCGCTACTGCAACGGACTGCGCGCCCACGGCGTTCCCTCGCCGTGGAGCGACGCCGAGTTCGTGACCGGCAGTTACGCCGAAGGTTGCCTCTTCTATTGCACGTCGTTCGCCGCGAGCATCCTCACGCTCGACACCGCCAACGAACGTGGTGCGGCGCTGATGGACGCCCTCGTTCGACGGGCCTTCGCCGCCGCCGATGATCTCGACGCCGGCGGTTATCTCGGACTCTGACCGACGGGACGTTCGGGTTCCCGACGACAGCCCGACACCGACACGAGTAACCTCGCGACGATGCCGGTCAACATGCAGGTGATCCTGGCCGATTACGCGGTGGCCCACGACGGGAAGCTGATGATGGCCGGCGCCGGCTGGTCGCAGGTGGGCAGCGCCCCGTTCTCGTGCGCGTTGGCGTTCATCGTGAAGGTTCCGTGGGACCGCGCTCCCGGCCGGATAGTGATCCGCGCCGAACTGGTGGACGAGGACGGTCGCGGAGTCGCCGTGAACGGCACGTCGATCTCGCTCGAGATCGCGTTCGACGTGCGTCGACCCGAGGGCGCCCGGCCGGGCGCCGACATCGACCAGAACATGGCGGTGCAGATACCCCAATTGGCTCTGCCGGCCGGGCGAACCTACGAGTGGCGTGTCACCGTCGACGGCGAGCACAACCGGGACTGGAATCGTTCTTTCCATGTGCGGCGCGATCCCTGACAGGGATCGGCGAATCACGCCGTCGGCAACAGAGGAATCAGCCGCTCGGCCATCCAAGGCGTGAGCACGCGCACTCCCTCGAGTCCGATGTGGGTTCCGTCGACGGTGAGATCGAGATTGTCGTCGAGCCACGAACCGAGTTCGATCACCTGGTCTCCCTCGGCCGCCGCCCGATCGCGGATCAGACCGTCGAGAACGTCGATGGCATCGGCGGGAATGTCGAGGGGTCCGTAGGGATCGACGTGTCCCGGCGTGGTCCAGACCACGGTCGCGTCGGGAGACTCCTCCCGCAAACGGTCGGCCAGGGCCGCCACCCGATCGGTCGCCCAGGTCTCGCATGTTCCCTGGCCGTCACCCAGACGGCACCAGCGGTCGTCGGCCTCGGGATCGACCTCGTAGGCGAGCCCGTAGCCACCGACGACGACGATCAGTGACGGACGAACGGCCCGCTGCCACTCTCCGAGCAATTCATTCCACCAGCGATCGCAGCCCGGCTCCTCCCCGAGGTCGCGCACGCCCACCGCGCCCGCCATGACCGACGTCTTCAGTCGCACGTCGCCGCCGAAGGCGCAGCCGACCATGTGCACTCCGAAGGTTTCCCAACCCTCCGGGTCGAGAGCCGCCTTCACCGCGCCATGCGTGACCCAGGCGGTGGAATCACCGACCACCAGCGCCACCTTGCGCGGACCGTCGGAGACGGCGGTGCTCGGCGCATCCTGCTGCTCGGCATCCGATGTCGGCTCTTGGCCCACGATCGGCGGAAGCGACAGATCGGCCGGCGGCGAATCGGCCACCGGGACGGCGTACACCTCGTTCTGGTCGGCCACGACGAACATCGCCGCACCGGCGATGACGACCATGCCCGCCGCCATCGACACCAACATCGTCCGACCCGACTTCACGAATTGTCCGACCCGCAAGGGCTCCTCGAACCAACGGAACATGGCTCCGGCCCCGGCGATCGTCGCCGCCACGGCCACCACCATCGCCCATGCCGGGAGGTGCTCGACATCGAGTCCGTGCGCCATGAACTCGATGATCGGGAGGTGCAACAAGTAGATCCCGTAGGCCCGACGTCCGAGCCACGCCGGGAGACTCAAGGAGAACACGCGCGCCGGAATCGACACCGGATGACGCCACAGCATCGCGATCACCAACGCGGTCACCGGCGTGGCCATCGTGATTCCCCATCGGACCCCGCCCACGGTGTCGCCGGCCGAGAACACCCAGAACGGTGCCGCCGCCGCCATGGCGACGATCGTGAGCGCGGAGGCCCCGCTCGGGCCGAGGCGTCGTCGCGGCAACAAGTGGCTGATGCAGGCGGCCAGCATGCCGAACGCGATCTCGCCGAGACGGGTGAAGGTTCCGAGATAGAGAGCCACCGCATCGTCACCCGTCCACAACAGCACCCAGGATCCGACGACGAGCAGTGCCGACCCCACGGCCAACACGGCCGCGAAGGGCACGGCACGACGGCGGGAGATCCGCCGGGTGACGAGAACCATGACGCCGACGAAGAGGGGGAACACCACGTAGACCTGTTCCTCGAACGACAGCGACCAGAAGTGATGGGTGAGGCTGGGCGAGAAACTGTCCCAGTAGCCGCCACCGTGTAGTTGTTCCCAGTTCGCCCCCCACACCAGCGCCGACAGCACGTCGCCGCGCACGGCGGCCATGCCCGGCCAGTCGACCAGAACGGCGATGGCCACGATGAGGGCGAGCACCAGCAACGAGGCGGGCAGGAGGCGCCGGATGCGACGAATCCAGAAGGCCGACAGCGAGAGGCGACCGCTCGCATCGATCTCACGCAGAGCGAGAGCGGTGACGAGGAAGGCCGACAACGTGAAGAACATGCCGATCGACAACCAGAGACCACGATCCGAGCCCACCAACCCGAGATGAACCACGATCGGACAAGCGAGTGCGATGCCACGGATTCCGTCGAGAGACGCCGCCCGGGCCCCTCCGCTCTTGCTCACGTTCCCAACGGTACCGACCGCTCTCCCACCCTGACGAGCGGTGAATCGTCAAGGACGGCTCACGTTCACGATCGCACGAGGCAACGTCCGTCTTCGGTTCCCCCAAGAGCATTCACGAACGAGGCACGTCGGACACCGGCACCACCCGGCACCGTGGCTGGACCTCCACGTCGGAGTGCAGCCAGCGGAAGAACGCCACTCCCGTGCGGTGCCCGGCGGTGTCGAGCCAGTTGGGATGGCCAGGATCGCCGTCCGACAGCACCAGTGTCACGCTCCCATCATGGTTCGGCGTCACCATGGCGTCGTTGAGGTTGGTGCGTCGATCCGGATACACCTGGAACCACCGGTCACCGATCTGCAGACCCCAATAGCGCGTGCGCGGAGGAACGACGTCGATGACGAGAGCCTCACCCTCCTCGATGCGCCACCAGGAGAACGAATAGGTGACGTCGGGGTTGGGCACCGCCGCCACGATGTCGTCCGATGTCTGTCGAACGAACTGATTCGGGTGCGCCCGACGCTCCGGCGTCCAGAGCGAGTTCAGTGTGGCGTTCCACACCACCGACGATGCCGCGTTCGCCAGACGGCCCCCCATCTCGGTCGACGTCGGATGCCCGATTGCTCCCCCCGAATCGCCGGTCGCGCGACGAATGACCCAAGAGCCGCCCCGCTGGTTCGCGCGATCGTGGAAGTACTGACGGACGATCACGCGCACCGACTCCGGGTGCTCGAATTCCCACTCGAAGGATCCGTCGTCGGCCGTCACGTGGTCCAGGTCCACCGACTCCACGATCGACGTCGCCCCGGCCTCGCCTCCCCCGGCGTACACCGCGATTCCCGCGTAACTCGCCCCACCGCGTGATCCGCTGATTCGATACCGAACGCCCGGCCGGACCGCCGCGACGTCGTAGTCGATGTCGGGGCCCGCCCCGCCCAGGAACCGGACGGTCTCCAACATCGACAGGAAAGCGGGGTTGTCCGGGTCGAGACGGATCATCGAACTCTCGGTGACCCCGGCCAGGATGCGGAGCACGTACCTCGTTCGATCGGCCACCTCGCGGTCGTTCACCGGGTCCGGGTCGTTCTCCAGGTGTCGGATCGCCGTCGACAACGCCTCGGAGAATCCGGTCCACTGCGCTTCCATGACGACCTTTCTAACCGGTCGACCGGCGCTCACCCGACGGGGTCCGTCTCAGTGGTCCATGGTGACGCCGTACGCGTCGCAGAGAAGGGCGATCTCGTCGAAATGCATGTCGAGCAAATCCCAGAGATCCGGCACCAGTTCGCGGCAAGCGATCAGACCGAAGTCGAGACGGTCGAGGTAACTGTGCACCGTGATGTTGAGACCCATGCCGTCGGTGACGATGGAGATCGGCACGTAGTTCTCCATGCGTGCTCCGCTCAACCACATCGGTGTGCGTGGACCCGGCACGTTCGAGATCACCACGTTGTTCGGCAGCAGATTCGCCCGGTCGGCCCACCGCAGGCGCGAGGCGAGTCGAGTGGCCGCGGTGGCCAACAAGGGAGACGTGGCTTGGGCGCCCTGGGCGATCGTGTCGGCCGGCAGCAATTCGAACTGACGCTTGGCCGCCTCCATCGCCTCGTGACACAACTCCACCCGTTGTCGCGGATCGTCACAGTTGGTGGGCAGATCGGCGATGATTCCCGACACCATGTTGGTCCAGGGCACGTCCTCCTCGCCGGTACGGAAAGAGACGGGCACCATGGCACGCAACGGACGGTCGGGCAACGCATCGTGTCGCAGCAGATACGACCGCAGCGCTCCGGTGCACACCGCCATCACCACGTCGTTCACCGTTCCGCCGGACGCCGACTTCAGCGCTCTCAACGTGTCGAGCGAGGCCGACCGCATCGCGAACCGTCGATGCGCCGTGATCGTCTTGTTCCACGGAGTCGGCGGTGCCGGCGTGAGGGGCAACTTCACCCTCTGCTCGGCGGTCGGGTGCTCGACGTCGGGACGCCGCGTGATGGCACGAACGGTGCGTCGCACCTGACGGGTGATCTGACTCGCCGGCTGGAACCCCACCGAGTCGGCGACTCCCTGCGCGACCCGTAGCTGCAGTCTCAGCGCCCGAACCGGATCGGCCACCAGCTTGGCGACACCACGTTGAATCAATTCACCCGGCTTCGGAATCTCCTCCGGTTCGATTGGCACCGGAGTGAGGTCGGGAAGCGCGTCGGGTGACGAATCGGTGAGCATGTTCAGGAGCACCACTCCCGCGCCACCGTCGATCGACGAATGGTGGAACTTCGTCATGAGCGCCCAGCGACCGTCGGCCAGCCCCTCGATGACGTACACCTCCCAGAGGGGACGCTTCCGATCGAGTGCACGACCGAAGATGCGCGCCACCTGATCGGACAACTGACGTTCGTCCCCCGGTGGCGCGAGCCCGAGATGGCGAACGTGGTACTCGAGGTCGAAATCGTCGTCGACCACCCAGTAGGGGTGATCGAGACCGAGCGGGACCTCCAGCAGTTTCTGGTGCAAGGGCTCGACCCGACCGGCCAATGCCTCGAACCGTTCGTACACCACCCGGTAGGGATCGAAGTCGTCCGACGGACGGCTGTAGAGAGCCAAGCCGGAGACGTGACCGAACATGGTCGACGACTCCATCAGGAGAAAAGTCGCATCCAGCCCGGACAGTTGCCGCACGCAGTGGACGGTACCCCCGTTCTTGGATGAAGGGGTTCACCGGAGATCCGACAAAACCCCGTCAAACATGGGAAAAGACGTCGGGGTGGTGACGACTCACGTTGCGGGGGTAGCTCCGGCAGTAGTAGTTCCACACCTGTTCGCCGAAGATTCCCGCCGACCGGGCGCGGGTGCCCGACTCGCCGGCCAACAGGTCGTCCCGGGTGGCCATGAAGCCCGCGTCTCGATGCCGGGGGCTCGCGTCGACGGCCCGTCGGAAGTCGTCGGCGAGTTCGAGCGGCTCGAGCCCGGCCCGCAGGTCGGGGCCGTGGAAGTAGGCCACCGACAACCGAGCCTCGGCGGCGATCACCCGGTGGGTGGTGGCGACGTAGTAGTTGCCGGTCATGGCCTGCAGCATCTCGCCGAGGTTCACGACCAACGTGCCCGGTGTCGGAGGCACGTCGATCCAGTCACCGTCGGGGTTCCTGGCCTGCAGTCCGGCCACACCGTTCTGCGCCAACAAGGTGAGGAACCCGGCGTCATGATGACTGTTCACTCCCGCCATGCCCGGAGGGGTCGGCGGGTAACTGATGAGTTTGGTGAGCGAGTGCGGGCGTTCACCGAATCGGACGTGAAAGGTGTCCTCGGGCAGGCCGAGCCCCAACGCGAGTGCCCGCATCAACTGGTCGGCGATCGAACCCATCCGCGACATGAAGTCGAGGACCCCGGCCCGAAAGCCCGGCAGGACGTCGTCGGGCAACCACTGGTTGGGGCCGTCGATCCGGAGATAAGCCGGCCGGACACCGACCTCGTAGGGCGGCCATTCCGTGGAGCAGTCCACCTGCTCGCGGTAGTCGATCTTGTTGTCGGTCAGTTCCGAGCCGATTCTCTCCCAACCACGGAAGTGAGGCGACTCGAGTTTGTCGATCCGCGCCTTGACCTCCTCGGGAAGGGCGAAGAACCGGCGCACGAGAGCGAAGTAGTCGTCGAACCAGGTCTGGTCGATGCCGTGGTCGACGAGAAGGAAGAAGCCGACCTCGTGACTCACCCGGCGCAACTCGTCGGCGAACGAACGTCGACCCGCGTCACCTCCTCGCCACGACGACATCGACACGACCGGGATGGAGGAGAACGCCTTCATGAACCGCTCCCCTCTCGCACCGACGGAACGAGGGGCGCGATGCGACGACCGAAGATGGCGCGCTGCGGGAAGAAAGTCCGCCAGATCACGATCGCGGTCAAATACACGGGAGCGACCAACAGGGCGTCGCGCAGAAGGCGGTCACCACGCGGATAGGTGGCCGACAACACCACGAAAGCCGCGAAATGAACCGCCGCGAACGAGACCGTGAGCCGACGCATCGCGGTGGCGCGAAGAATGTGCGGGAACTCCAGGTTGCTCAACTGGAGCACGCAACCCAGCGTGCAGACGACCGCCACCATCACGGGATCGGTGCCGAGGATGACGAAGGTGGGAACCACGATGTTCCACATGGCCGGGAAGCCGCGGAACCATCCGTCGGGAGTCTCCTGGTCGACTCGTGCGAACCAGAGAGCCGACGTGATCAGGATCGCCGCGACCAGGGCCGCGCTCAACCGTTGCGGAGCGAGTTCCAGCTGCACGAGCAACACGGCCGGGACCACCACGCAGGTCACATAATCGACCACCAAGTCGAGCACATGACCATCGACGCGCGAGGCGTGAACTCGCACGTCGAGTTTCCGGGCGATCGGTCCGTCGATGCCGTCGAGAATCTGGCACACCACGAGCCAGATCATCGCCACCCGAATCCGTCCGTCGAAGACCGCCTCGAGAGCCATGAATCCAGCCATGGCACCGCTGGCCGTCATCAGGTGAATGCTGAACCCGGTGTTGCGGCGAATCGTGATGTTTCTCCCACCGGACACTCGATCAACCTAGTACCGATGTCACGGTACGGGCCCGCCGAGTATGCGGCGCGGCCAGGCGTCGCGCGCATCGGGTCGCGCCGAGCGGTCAGTGGTTGGTCGGTTCGAAACGACCCCGCACGCTCGGCGTTCCCCGAATGGATCCAGTGTTAGGGTCGGGCGCGCATGGGGAGCTACGCCGGCAGCCGATCGGTGATCGACATCG
>Ga0129333_10006439_pt1 | contig 11094 bp, 8 predicted proteins | sample CPB6_08_DNA_FD_94474 | JGI IMG/M metagenome (GOLD analysis project Ga0129333, IMG submission 94474) | Freshwater to marine salinity gradient microbial communities from Chesapeake Bay, USA - CPBay_Sum_0.6_0.8_DNA | ecosystem: Environmental > Aquatic > Marine > Coastal | place: USA: Chesapeake Bay...
ATTAACAAAGCGCTTTACGCCAACATTCTCGCTCGCTCGCACTACGTTGATTGTGCCTACTACGTTGACGAGAGTATCGGTTTCCCAATCATTTGGGTCTTTATACGACGCAGCACTATGCACCACATGCGTCGGCAAGAAACTGTCAAACTGACGCTGAATGAAATCAACATCACAAACACTCCCCTCCACAACTCGAAGATTTATCTGGGGCAACAACGAAGCACGTTTACCTGTTACAAAATTATCGATAACCAATACTGCTTCACATCTCGCCGAGATGTGCTCAACGAGATTAGAACCCAACGAACCTGCGCCGCCAGTGACTAGCAGACGCATTAAGACTCGGTTTTCAAATGCGTGTAGCCGCCAACTACCCCAAACTCTTGGTAGTACTTCACCGCATTCCACACCGTGGTTTCAAGTGGCGTGAACTCAATCATTCCAAAATCAGCAAAGGTACGGGAAGGATCCAACAAGATTGACGGAGCATCATCAGGGCTAAGTGCTCGGCGCTCGGGCTCGGGGTAATCACGAATTCCCATCGCCTTGACAACTGAGTCATACAGGTCAATTATCGGCACATCACTACCGCTTGAGAAGTGATACGCACCGTGCCCTGTTCCATCAATTGCTTTACCAACCGCTTTAACCAAATCGCCGACATAAACAAAATCGCGCCGTGCTGGAGTAACAAAACAGCGTTTTCCTTCACTGAGTCTCTGAAAAAAGATTGGAAGCGGTCCTGAAACATTTCGCGGCCCAATAACGTTGGCAAGACGAAACGTGACATAGTCCAGTCCAGAAAGCGACAAGTAGTCCTCAGCCGCCCCCTTCGAAATCGAATAACTAGAGTTTTCTACTTTGCGTGGATGCTGCAAAGTCACGGGATTCTCCTCCGGCTTTACCCCATAGACGAGTGCAGTTTGGAAGTAAATGAAACGCGAAACTGAATTCGTACTTGACGCTTCAACAAGATTGACCATCCCACGCACGTTGGTATCAATATCCGTCAGCCAATCATCGGGATCTTTATAAGAAGCGGCGGTGTGCACAATAACTTCCGGCTTGAAGTCAGAGATCAATCGGTTTATTTCTAATGTGTCGGCAATTGAGCCCTCAACGAAGTTGTAATTCGTATGCTTTGCAACATGCTCCTGACGACCAGTCGCAAAGTTATCGATGCCGAGAACTACGTCGCCGCGCATTACCGCTTCATCAACGACATGCGAACCCACTTGCCCAGCTGCTCCCGTAACGAAGATCTTCATAGTGCGACCTATTTTTTTACCAGTGCTCGGTACTCGGCTGCGCGGTCGTGAAATTGCTGATGCCAAAGTTCAAGGCTCAACAATGCCCAAGTTTTGCGCGAAAACTTGCCCATTGCCTCAAAATTTTTGCGAATTGCTGTTGGGTTCAAACCTTGACGAGACTTTGCCTCCATTGACGCCATTGTGTCGAAAAAGAAGTCTTTTAATTCTCCACCAAACCACGATGTTAGTGGCACTGGAAAACCCATTTTGTCTTGGCGACTCATCACGCTTGCGGGCACTTCATTACGAAATGTTGATCGCAACAGGTGCTTTAGATTGCCGTCCTTGAACTTCACGTCTGCCGGTACAGTGGCCATAAATTCCACTAGTGGGTGATCCAAAAATGGCACGCGGCTCTCCAAGCCGTGTGCCATGCTCATGCGATCTTCAACATGTAGTAGCGCTGGCAGCAAGGTTTTGAATTCAAAGTGCGTCATCCTGTCAAAGTAAGACTCTTTGGCGACGTTATTACTGTTGTTAAAAATTTCATAAAAACGCTTGTGTACAGAGGGCATGTTGAACTGCGTCCATTCAACTTCTTCTTTCATGTCAGTTGAACGATCAATAAGTCGTAGAAAACGTTGGTCTAAAGGGCCAAATAAACCATCTTTCCAAAACTCTTGCATCAAAGGTTTATAGTTCCTCAAAACTCCAAGGTTTGGAATAATTGACTCGATCGTTACGACATAATTGCCGTTCTTATTGCTACCATCCATTGCTGCTTTTATGCACTGTTCAAAGTACGCGATCAAATAGCGGGCGTACCCACCGAAAATTTCATCCGCACCTTGTCCTCCTAATACAACCTTCACTTTTTTGCTCGCCATCGCAGACACCATGAATTGTGGAAAAGCACCCGGACCCGCTGTCGGCTGGTCAAAATGATAAATCACTTTGGAGATGTTGTCGACAAAGTCTTGTGCAGAAATATCTAAAATATCCAGTGATCCCATCTTCGAAGCCGCGACATCTCTCGCATAGTTGCTTTCGTCATATCCTTCAAAGCCTAAAAATCGTCCATGAAACGCTTTTAGTCCATAACCAGATTGCTCACTTGCGAGACCATAGATCAACGACGAATCAATACCGCCCGACAAGTAAGAACCGACTTCGACATCGCTTCGTAAGTGCAGCGCCACCGAATCGTTGAGTAATTCACGTAGTCGCGTTTCAAAGTATTCAGAAGACTTGCCGTAATCAATTTCATAGGAGACATCCCAATATTTAGTTATGGTCACGGTGCCTCCACGCACAACGACATAGTGCCCTGGCGGAACTTCTTTTACGCCGTCAAACATTGTTTGGCCACTAATTGTGTACTGAAAAGTCAAATACTCTGCGAGCGCCTCTGTGTTGGTCGCGATCGATGGCAAAAATGGTAATAGTGCCTTAATTTCCGACGCAAAATAAAACTCATCTCCGACGATGCAGTAGTAAAGAGGTTTAACCCCAAATCTATCTCTTGCGAGCACCAACTGTTTCTTGCTTTCGTCCCACAAGCCAAAAGCAAACATGCCACGTAACTCTTGAATTGCATTCAAGCCATGTTGCTCATAAGTTGCCAAGATTGCTTCGGTGTCCGAGCTCGAACTAAATTGATAGCCTTTCTGTCGCGCAGTCTCACGCAATTCTCGATAGTTATAAATCTCGCCGTTGTAAGTAATCACACATCCGGCAGGACTCGTCATGGGTTGATTTGCAGCTTGTGTCGTATCAAGGATTGCCAGCCGATAGTGCGCAAAAAATACATCTAGTCCCTGATTGATCCACATCCCAGATCCGTCAGGACCGCGATGCGAAAGAAGTTGATCAAACACAGATTGATATAAAAAACCAGGGTGCAACAGGCTTCCTCTGAAAGCTGTTACACCAGCGACACCACACACAACAAGAAAGACTAGACGATCGCCAAATTAGAGACTTCTAGAAACACCAGACCAATTAAACAATAGAGACTCTGGGATTAAAACTTTCTCTTTCATACTCTTTAGCCACCGAGAGGTTAGATCGAAGCCAACTTCTAAGTTTTCTGCCAAGCGAAACTTTCCGCTCTTTGTTTGTCCCCAATATCTCTCAAAGTCAGAGAATCGTAGGACTTTTGTTGTCTTCCCGTGAACAACCAACATTCGAACGACTTTTTGTACTTCATCCATCAATTCACCGGAGATTTCCCGACCGGGGTCCAAAAATAAATCGCAATCAACCAACTGCGCAGATTGACCACTTGAAGACAAATTCAACTCCCGTTTATAAAAATCTGTGATAAAAGTTTGATATGAAAAATCTCCTGAGGCTATAACTCTTGTAAAACAATTGTCCGCAATCAACTGAGCCTTATCGAGGTCGTTCATTACTTCCATTATTTCCTTTATGTTAGAGAAATCTGATTCAAGTGGAACATAATGCACCCAAGGTTCAAAATTTGTAAAGTAATTGTCCCTTTCAAGAATCTGACAAGTACCCAAAGCCGCGGCTTCAAAAATTCGCGGGCTTATCGCAGAGAAATTTCCACCGAGTGACCATTTTGGTTTAACTAGCCACGCTAAATCCTTAACTTTTTTATCTTGATGACGCATCAAGTAGCGGCGAACTCGGTCTGCATTCTTGCTTAACGGATCAGCTAGTGAGGCACCGCCTAACCTACCTGTGGTAAATCGTGAACTTGCCAAAAATGAAAACCACTTTTCGCCGACAAACACATCGCTATCAGCAGTTGAAACATCAACGTTAAAAGAATTTAGTCGAGCATATGCCGCTAGATACTCGGTAATTTCCGCCTTTCTCGAACCCAAAACACCGAATTGTGGTGGGAGCCAACGTATCCGCTGACCCAAGTCAATCGGTCTCGCAGACAAAGGAATTCGTAGGGCTCGGAAAGTTTCATCATTCGCATCTGGTGCATACCCAGTGAAGGCATGTTCAAACCGGATTTTCGCACGAATGCTCTGCGGATACAACAATACAAGATCCTCTCTAAGGCTAGTATAAATCGCATCAAAATTGAATTCAGTTGCAAAGCTGTCTAACGCGTAGCAAGATGTGTAGTCGTCCTGAGGGATCAAAATTCGCTTATTCGCAGAAACCAAAATTGGTCGCATCCTTTCGACTAGTTTCGGCCAAAATGGTGCATTACGTAATGAAACTAACTCATAAGAAACTACTACCAAATCTGCATTCAACAGATCGTCATTCAAATTGCCAAAAATGTTGGAATAAACCAACTTCATCGATGGCGAATATCTCAAAAACGCGCGCAGATAATGAGCATTAGTTATACGATCTGCGCGGCGTAGGTCGTGCAGTACCACGACTTTTTTCAATGCCATACTCGATTAACGATCACTCTAATTTTTAAAGCAGAGAAAAAATAGCCGAGGGAACCGACGTAAAATGACATAGAACTTCGACATAAAACGAATAGGAACAAAACTAATTATTAAGTTGATCACCGATATCAATGTTCTTTTCATAATAGAAGCAGATTTTGCAATTCCAAACACCGACTTTCTAAAGCTAAGTAACAATATGTCCTTAACCCATCCTAATTAAAGAAAGATAACGATACTAATTTACTCGTTCGTAATTTAGAAGAGAGGATCCACTAAATCTAGTAGTTAAAACTCTCCAAGAATAATTCAGCGAGTGCCACTTAAATGGACGCCTTGCCCAACTTTTGCAACATAACCAAGCTCAATCCCATTTTTGGTAGTACGAGCAGTAATTGTGCACTTTGCTGTACTCGCTTAATGAAGATGAAATCTCCACCGATACGTACATCGGGTCAGAAATACGTAAAATAACCATTAGTGGGCTTTACAACACTAAAAATTTAGCACTCCGGTCTATTAGGACTCAGACGCAAACCTCTTGCATTCGCGCAAACCCAATCAGAAAATTACCCAAACTGCAATACTGGCCGCCAAACCCATACAAATTTTAATGTCAATTTATCTTGGATGCTTAACCGTGTCATTTCTTCAAACCACATTAAATCCAATTCCGTCTCGAAACTCTCCATAATCGTATTAATACACATTTCAGAATTGACCTCCCCCGATCGTCTCTGTGGCAAATTCTTGACTACATCGATGAATTTAAAATCTTGTCGTTCTTTTAACGAAGAGCTACCGAGGCGATTTGCAAACTCGTAAACTAAATTTATAGCAGAGTCATGTAACTCGGTTCGACCACTTTGCGCGACCGCACCCATTCGCTTTAGATGACTCTTTAGCTCAGCCCAACCTTGATGCGAATTTCGGCTGCTCGTGACAAGGCCAGATGTTGCAAGTTGAACCAGTTTTGGATAGTTGAATAATCCAGATTCGACCAGACTTTGAGTCGCATTATTTGCAATCTCTTGGCACTTTTCAACGTCACGCATCGACAACAGAACTTCATCAACATTTGAAAAATCAAGTTCAAGAGGTATGTAATCACGCCAAGGCTCAAGTACCCCTAAGTAGTCATCACGTTGCAATATTTGACATGTACCTGCAGCCGCGGACTCGAACAGTCTTGGACTTGTCGCTGAAAACTTATATTTCATATCTTTTCCGTGAAAGAACTTGCGCTCAATTTCATCAAATTTGGCGTTTGGATGTCTAACTAAATAACTGTTGACCTTTGTGTGCAGAAGACCGATTGGATCGTGCAAACTGGCACCACCCTTCATACCGACCGTGAACTTACAAGACTTTAAAAATTCAAGCCATGACTTACCGATGAACGAGTCTTCAACTCGAGACGAGACATCAACGGTAAAGCCAGCCCGCCGTGCTGCATCTGCCATGACTTGTGCCTGAACTGATTTCGCCTGTGCTAGTCGTCCGAGGTGCGGGGACGTATCTCGGACTCGTTGGCCAAGATCAATTGGTCTTTCAATCAACCTGGTGGTTGTATTGGTTTCTGTTTCATTTACATACCCAGTGAGACAAGTTCTAAACTCTTTTCGTTTTATTGAGCGCGGATATAAAACATCAAGATTGTTATCAATTGGAGTAAGAATTCTGTCGACATCCCAATCAATACACCAATCGTCAATAAGTTTGTTGCACCAAAAGTCGTCCTGAACGATTGCTACTAATTTGTTTGCGCGCTGTGCAATATCTTTGTGCCGATTCTTGATAAATGGCCAAAGTGGTGTGAACCGATAATTCAAAAAGTCATAATTAACGATCACTAGATCAGGTGACGCACTTGCACAGTCTTTCGGGATTGGCTGCTGAAAATGCAAATACTGAACATCAGCGCCCGACATGTGTTTACTGAAGCTCGACAAGTGGTCAATTGTTGTTTGCCGACTAGTCGGCCTCAGGGCGTGGATCACCAAAACTTTAAGATCCTTAAAAATAGAAGAGTCCATCAAAAACTCTCGTGGTGAATACCGCTAGTTCGCAAAATTCGTCGAGCTAATTTGGGAAAGAGTAAAACACTTCGTTGTCCGACGAACTGAACCCAAGCTGGTAAACGCCGCGACAAATTCACTAAGCGGTTTTCTCCTGGCACCGGGGCTATCGCTAATTTCTCAGATGCTTCGAGGAATAATGCCTCACCAACTACTTCAGGTTTCTGATCAACTGCCCACTGAAGTTGCTGGTAATTATTGGTAATGATTGCTGAGCAAACTCTCAATCGCACTCTCGTCAACTCATCTTCGGTCATGTTTGATTTTCCAGAACTTCGATAGCAAGTTGTGCCGAGTTTCCGACACCAAATGGAGAGGCATCAGTTGGTTTAAAGACTTTGCTGAAATGCTTTTGGAGATCCAATCTACAATTCGGGTCTAATACATTCCAGCCCAGTTCAACAGTTTCGGTCCATTCGGTTTCATTACGCAATGTAACGCACGGGACACCAAGCAAAAATGCCTCTTTTTGGAGACCGCCCGAATCTGTGACTAAGCCTTTTGATTGAAGCATGGCGTAAATAAATTGTAGATATGACAACGGCTCATAAACTTCAATTAATCCGCAGTCAAGCTTAATTTCATATTTTTTGGCGCGATCTCGTAATCGAGGGTGAACTATCAATCGAACATTCATCGGTGAACGTGCAAGATAACTTACAATTTCATTCAATTTTGAAACATCTTCGGTATTCGACTCTCTGTGGACTGTCGCTATTATGTACGGTTCGCTATCAGTTTTCTTCCAATTTTCTGGCATTGATGGCTTATCAGTTAAAACTCTTTGCTTACTTATCAAGCAGAGATCAGTCATAACATCACCGACTAAATGAGATTTAGCGGAAAGTCCCTCGTTTTGTAAATTCTTCAATGCGATTTCCGTTGGTGCTAACAACAAATCAGAGATTTGATCAGTTTGCACTCTGTTCAATTCTTCAGGCATTTTTTGATTGAACGATCGCACTCCGGCTTCAAGGTGGGCCAAGGATAAGTTGGCCTGGTTAGCCGATAGAGCTGCACCAAGGGTTGAGTTTGTATCGCCATACACCAGCACCCAGTCGGAATCGATATCAGCGAACGGGAGTTCAAGACCTTTTGAGATCGCACTGATTTGTGCTTCACGGTCAAGCGAACCGACGCTCAAATTTAAATCGGGTGGTGGGAGGTCGAATTCGTCAAAAAAAACTGCTGACATCGCGGGGTCATAATGTTGTCCTGTGTGAATAATTGTGTGATCATGTCCACGTGCAACTAAGACACGGTGAATCGGCGCAAGTTTTACGAATTGGGGTCGAGCACCAACAACACTTACTACCTTCACTTAATACCTTTGATATGGATCTCCCTCAGAACGCAGGCGATTTGTAGATTACCATTGCCATTCAATGAACATCTCGATAATCGCATTGGGCAAGATTGGTTTACCTCTTGCAGTACAGTTCGCAAGCAAAGGAAACCGTGTCCTTGGATGCGACATCGATGAGGCAACCGTAAATTCCGTTAATAAAGGGATTGAGCCATTTCCTGGAGAGATGTTTCTAGCCGAAAAATTAATGGAAGTTGTCAAAAATGGAATGCTTCAGGCCACTACGAACACGGTTGAAGCTGTCAGAGAGTCAGATTTCGTCGTCGTAGTGGTGCCATTAGTCGTAAACCCTGATGGCACCCCAAACTTTGTGGCTATTGACTCGGCTACTAGCGAAATTGCTAAAGGTCTAAAGCCTGGCACAATGATTTCATTTGAAACCACTCTGCCTATTGGCACAACTAGAAATCGCTTTGCAAAAATTCTTGAGGATGATTCAGGTCTTCGCGCTGGGATTGAATTCAATTTAGTTTTTAGTCCAGAACGAGTTTTGACTGGACGTGTTTTTTCAGACTTGAGACGCTACCCAAAACTAATTGGGGGCTTCACCAAATCCTGTGCCAAAAGAGGAATAGAGTTCTATGAATCGGTTTTAGACTTTGATGCACGACCCGAATTATCTAAACCGAATGGAGTTTGGAATCTCGGTTCATGCGAAGCCGCCGAATTCGCAAAACTTGCTGAAACTACCTACCGAGATGTGAATATCGGGCTTGCAAATCAATTTGCAAAATTTGCCGATAAAAACTCACTTGACGTTTACAAAGTGATTGAGGCGTGTAACTCGCAACCATATAGCCACATTCATCAACCAGGTATTGCAGTTGGCGGTCACTGCATACCTATTTATAGTCAGTTTTACCTTTGGAACGACCCTGAGGCTCGAATAGTTGGAGCCGCACGTGAGTTGAATCAAGGCATGCCAAGTTACGGTGTTGACTTACTTGAGAAAAAACACGGTTTGCTAAGCGGACAGCGTGTTGCAGTACTTGGGGCAACATACCGTGGCGGCGTAAAAGACACATCGTTCTCGGGTGTCTTCGCAATTGTTGCAGCACTTCAAGAGAAAAGTGCCGTGGTTTATGTGCACGACCCGATGTATTCTGCAGAGGAAATAAGAGGGTTGGGTTTCGAACCATACATACTCGGTCAATCGATTGACGCAGCGATCATTCAGGCAGACCACAAAGAATACGAAAATTTGAATCGCAAGCAACTAGGTGACGCGCGAACCGTACTGGACGAAAGAAATCTCGCTCTCACCAATATCAAAGCTGAAGTCATATCAATAGGAAACATCACACGAATTCACGACTCAATCGAATTTACTGATTGATGAAGAAAACTCGAATTGCAATTGCGAGTACATCTCTATTTGTAACTTTGATCTGTTGGGCGCTGAGTTCACCGATCAACTCACATCGTGACGAACGCTATTACATCGGCTCAATCTGGTGCGCCGACGGATACAGCGAACGGTGCGTACCACTGGGTGTTGACAATTACGGTAATCGCGTTGCCCTTTTTCAAAGTGACATGTGCATTCCGCCAGGTATTGAGGAAACTTACAAGAGACTTCTTGTCGATAGAACTGTCCAAGGATGTAAGTACGAAATCAACGGAAGTCAACCGTGGAAAGAATTCACGGTTTCGCCCAACATCGATTATGCAACCGACAGATACGTCGCCACAAATATAAACACGACTCTGTCTCCACAATATTTTTTCCAATTCATGAACAATTTTGTTTCAGAAAATCTGGCTAGATCGGTTGTTTTAATGCGAATAGTGACAGCAGCAATTTTTTGTTTGCTGTTGACGCTACTGCTCGCTGTCGGCTCGCTGTCCGTCACTCAAAGCGTTTTAACTTCGTTGTTTTTTACGATGATCCCTCATGGACTATTTCTTTCTTCTGGGATCACTATCAGCGGATGGGCATACATTGGATGCGCATTTAGTTGGGCCTTTTTATATGTGATTTTGAATAGTTGCCCCAAAATCAGCTTGAAAGCTGTTGCGGCGATCATCGGGTGGATAGCAGCCGGTGCGATAGTAATTGTCAGTCGATATGACGCGATTTTGTATCTAGTGTTTTCGAATTTTTTAGTCATAGCACTGAAACTTAAGTCGCTCAAAATCAATCTGAAGAAGCTAGTCATCCTGCTGGTAGCGCCGCTAACTGGTCTGATCATTTTTCTAAGATCAGAAGTCCCTTCAATAGGAGCACTTACATCCTTCGGATCAGGAAGCGTTTCCAGCATTTACGATGCGGTCTTAATTCTCGGAAATTCGACAAAACTAGCTTTAGTAACACCGCTGCGAATTTTTGGACTAGAAGGTGTCGGCTGGCAACCTCTCGGTCCGCCTACTCAAACGCTCATTTCGAATTTGGTGATTTTCTCATGCATTTTTGCGGCTATCTTTTTTAACCGTAACCGATCGCAGAACTTTTTCCTGACAATTTTTATAGCTTTTTACTCGTTGATTTGTCTCTCTCAAACTTATATTCATCCCAATTGGTCACCGCCTTTCTATTACATTCGCACAGGTTGGCAAGGAGATGAATTTCATTCTCGCTACTTCCTACCGATTTTCCCTTTCTTTATCGGGATGATGGTGCTACTTTCGAGAAGTTCACGCGATCTTTTTGATCAACAAAAATTCAGATTGATGATCGTGACAGTTTTGAGTTTCACTCAGTGGGGCTCTCTCTACAGTGTTGGAAATATTTTTCGCGAGAACCCGACTTGGTATTGGCTTAACTTTCCACTCGGGATCAATTCGGTCTTTATAATCGGTGTGACAAGTTTTTTTGTATTCCTCTTAACTACAACTCTGATTATTGCTGATGCGCCGAAATCTATAAATTTGACCAGTTGGCTCCGCGATAAAAATGGCGGAAGGGGTGGGATTTGAACCCACGGTAGGCCTAAACCCACGACGGTGTTCGAGACCGTTCCATTCGTCCGCTCTGGCACCCTTCCGTCTTGCAGGCTACCTAGATAATGTCG
>Ga0129333_10006440_pt1 | contig 11094 bp, 11 predicted proteins | sample CPB6_08_DNA_FD_94474 | JGI IMG/M metagenome (GOLD analysis project Ga0129333, IMG submission 94474) | Freshwater to marine salinity gradient microbial communities from Chesapeake Bay, USA - CPBay_Sum_0.6_0.8_DNA | ecosystem: Environmental > Aquatic > Marine > Coastal | place: USA: Chesapeake...
ACTGAAGCTAATGCCGTAAACACATTAACTATTGCTTTAAAAGCTCAGAATCTTTGGAATGGTGCAATAGCTCTATATCCAGTAGTTGGAACAACTATTGGCGAACAAAGAACAAATCTTGTAGACCCATTATTATATCAACTAGATTTCCAAGGTGCTTGGACTCACTCTACTACCGGAGCTTTACCTGATGGAACAACAGCTTATGCTGATACAGGAATAATTCCAAGTTTAACAGTAGTTAATCAAGACAAAACAACTGCAATATTCTATTCAAGAACTAATAACTTTTCACCTGGTGGAAAAACAGATTTTGGAGTTGCTTTTGGTGGATTTAGAACATCATTTGCAACTAATTTTACAAGTCTTGAGTATGCAATGAATACATCTGGTGGAACTTCTGGTGGACCATTTACAGATACTTTAGGTTTATTTTCAGTATCAAGAACAGCATCTACCACCACTACAGTATATCATAAAGGTCTTCCTATAACAGTTACAGCAGATCCTTCAGCAGGATTAGCTACTGGTTCAATCTACTTAAGTGCTTTTAATAATTCAGGAGCTGCTGTGTTTTTCTCGCCAAGAGAGTGTGCCTTTTTTGGAATATACAACGGCATTTTAGATGCTACAGATAATGCAAATTTAGAGGCTATAATACAAGCATTCCAAACAACTCTAGGTAGACAGGTTATCTAGTAATCCTTAAATTTTTTAAGACCCTGGGAAATCTCTCAGGGTTTTTTGTTATATATTATTGAGTATAAACTTTCAAAGTGTAAATATTTTTTGTAGTTTTGTTGGTAATAAAAAATGTTTAAATATGTCAGAACAAGAAACCAACAAACAAGAGCGTGAGTTATCACCAGAAGAAATGGCTGAGCAACGCCAAAGAATGATCTTCTTTTATAAAGGTCAAGAAGAATATCTTTCAGCAATCCTTAAGCATGAGGAGTTAAAGGCTAACATCTCTAAAGCAAGAGCAGAACGTATCATGTATGATATACGCATTGCGCAGATGATGGCAGGTCCTCAAGAAGAAGAGTTTGATGAAGAGACTCCAACACCAGGAGCTGATCATGATATTGACAAGAAAAAAAGAACTCTAAAAAAATCAAAGTAATCAATGACTAAATTACATCTAGTTGAAAAGAAAGTAAGAATGAGTAAGGAAGATATCATCAGGTATCAGATAATTACTCATTGTTATATTAATCATATCACTCTTAGTACGACTGATATAGATTGTCTTGTTCTTCTGGGTAGCTTTGGTTCAATAGAGCTTACTGACTTCTGTAAAAAAGTAGCTGATATTAGGTTAGATGAAAAACTAAAGGAATGGCAAAATGATAAAACAAAAAAGCGTCCTGAAGCATCTCCTCAGACTATAAGAAATTCAGTTTTTAAACTTGAGAAAATGAATCTTATAGTTAAAGATATAGCTGGTCGCAGAGCAATAACTCTAAACCCAACTATGAAGATTCAGACTCAAGGTAACATATTGTTGGACTTTAAAATGGCTTACATTGGTTCCTAAAAAAGCATCTGCTTTTATAAAAGAAGTAGCAGATAAGCTTGGTATAGATCCAGATATTGTAGACGCTGCTGTATCCTGCTACTGGAAAGAAATAAGTAAAGGGATGCATGATCTTAAAGGAAACAATATCAATGTAATAAATTTTGGAGCTTTCTCAACAAGAGAATGGAAACTTATAGAGCTTGAGAAAAAATACAGAAGTTATGTAGATATTAACAGTGAAGCTAATACCTTTAGAAAGTATGCACTTCTTAGAGAAGCTCAAGAAAGACTAGTTCTTATGCAAAAGCTTCTTAATGATTATGAAGAAGAAAAAGTAAAAAAACAAAAAGTAAAAGAAAAGCGCAATGTTCAAGAAACTAAAAATAATCTGGGAGAACAGGAAGAACATATTTCAGGGGATTAAAAATACCTGGTTCTCTAAAGCTTCTATTGAAGATATAGCATTTGAGCGGATGGCTATCTGTAACCAATGCCCTCTACTAGATACTACTGGTAGTAAATGTATGGTTTCCGGTACACAACCTTGTTGTTCTGTATGCGGGTGTAAGCTTGCATATAAAACAAGATCTTTATCTTCTGAGTGTCCACATCCTGATGGTCCTAAGTGGAAAGCTACTATGACAGAAGAAGAGCAAGATAAATACTATGCTGAGATAAACTATAATCCAGATGAACCATGACTGTAAGATTTAGAGCAGACAAACATAAATATGAAAGTACAAATCCAGAAGATAATATTGACTGGATAAGTGTTACTTCTTTTTTATCTAATTTTAAAACACCCTTTGATGCTGTAGCACAGTCTAAGAAATCTGCTAAAAACCCTAGGTCTAAATGGTATGGTATGACTCCTGAGCAAATACAGGAAGCTTGGGCAGCAGAAGCAGACAGAGCTGTTAATCTAGGTACATGGTATCATAACCAACGTGAGTCTGACTTAGTAAGTCATGATACTATAGAAAGACAAGGTGTTAGCATACCTATCATAAAACCTATAATTGATGGTGATTTAAAACTTGCTCCAGATCAAAGACTAACAGAAGGTATTTATCCTGAGCACTTTGTATATCTGAAATCTGCAGGTATCTGTGGACAAGCAGATAGGATAGAGGTTGTAAAAGATGTGGTATCCGTGTATGACTACAAGACTAATAAGAAAATTGAAAAAGAGTCATTTAAGAACTGGGAAGGTGTGTCTAAGAAAATGACAGGTCCTTGTGCCCACTTAGATGATTGTAACTTTAATCATTATTCTTTGCAATTAAGTATTTATCTTTATATCATATTAAAGCACAATCCTCGTTACAAACCAGGTAAGCTTGAACTTCAACACGTTATGTTTGAATCTAAAGAGAATGATAAGTATGGTAATCCTGTTGTTATAAAAAATGCAGAAGGAGAACCTATTGTAAAAGAGATAGTTTATTATGAACTTCCTTATTTAAAAAATGAGGTGAGAAATATGTTTACATGGTTATCAGAAAACAGAGATAAACTTATAAAGAAATGATAATCCAGTTAAACCCTCAAATACCTCTAATCACTCCAAAAGGTCCAGGACAAGGTGTACTTGTAATTGATTATTCTGAAGAGCATGATTTAAAGTGGGTAGTAATACAGGATGAAACAGGTGAGATTTGGACTTGGAAAAATGATCAGGTGCGTGGCTTTAAAAATGTAACAATGGGTAGAACCAGAATAACACCAATAAAGAATGAGCAACAATCCATATGAACAAAGAAGATTATTTTGTCAAGAAACTAAAATGAAAAAACTAAGAATAAAAATAAGCATAATTCCAGGACTCAGTCTAGGAATAGTTTTTCCAATGGAGTATTATACTGATATATCTATCAGTATACTATTTATTAATATAAACATTAAATGGCGTAAAAGATGATAAGATTATTTGATATAGAAAATGGTAAAGTTGTTCCTACAGAGCACTGCTATAATATTAAGTTTTTAAAAGATATTATGGAGACATATCCTGAGAATTACTTAAAGATATTCTCCTACTTGTTTTATATGACTTGTCCAAACCCAGATCTAAATCCATTCTTTAATATGACTTCTGAGATAAAAGAAGATTTTATACTAAAAGAGATAGATGCTGATTTTTCTACTGATGAAGATTTGATAGTAGATAGTTTGAGTAAATGTAGTGCAATGTATGAAACACCAACAAGTAGAGCTTATCATGGAATTCAAACCATGCTAGATAAACTTGCTAAATACATGACTGATAATCCAATAACAGTAGGTAGAGATGGAAACATCAACTCTCTTCTAAGAGCTGCTAAAGATTATGAAGGTATAAGATCTTCTTTTAAAGCGGCATATCAAGATCTTAAAGAAGAACAACAAAGTCACTTTAGAGGTGGTGCTGGTATGGCATATGATCAAAAATGAGTACAGAAGCTTACATAGAAATACCAACATATAATTCAGGAAACTGGACAACTACTTCTTTTCAAACTAAAGATCAGTTTAAAACATTTATATTAAGCATATTTAAAGAACCAGGTAAATATGAATTTGATGAAACAACACTACACTTTAACTCAGAGGCCCGCAAGTTTCGCTCACTTGGATACTACTGCTCCTCTCCCGCCGGTAGTAAGGATTTTATACATTATTGGGATGGAGAAAAGCTTAAGTGTAGAAGAGGAGTACTCTTTTGTAGCGGAGACAAATCTTGGTATATTACACGTGACTATTACATGTGGCTTAACTTCCTTAGAATAAATGATAAAGAAAAAAAGAAATTTGATTTTCCCCAAGTAAGAGATGTACAATATCACATGGCTCTCTATGAGTTACTTGCTGAGCTTCATCACCAACACTCTGCTGTTCTCAAAAAACGTCAGATAGCTTCATCATATTTTCATGCAGCTAAGCTTATTAATCAGCTTTGGTTTGAAGAAACACCCATACTAAAAATTGGTGCCAGCTTAAAAGACTATATCAATGAGAAAGGAACGTGGAAATTTCTCAACGAGTATAGATCATTCTTAAATGAGAACACAGCATGGTATAGACCTTTTAATCCTGGGGGTATGTTTATGTGGCAACAGCAAATTGAAGCTGTCCTACCTGGAACTAATAGAAAGGTAATGAAGGGTCTTAAAGGAACCTTGCAAGGAGTAACCTTTGAGAAAGATGCTACATCTGGTGTTGGTGGTCCGTGTACTTACTTTTTCCATGAAGAAGCTGGTATTGCACCTAAGATGGGTGAGACTGTTGAATATCTATTTCCTGCATTACAATCTGGAGATATTACAACAGGTATGTTTATAGCAGCAGGATCTGTGGGTGATCTAGATCAGTGTCAACCACTTAAGAAAATGATAGAGAAACCACAAGCTAATAATATCTATGCTGTATATTCTAATCTTTTAGATGATAAAGGTACTTGGGGCTACAGTGGTTTGTTTATTCCTGAGCAGTGGTCAATGCCTCCTTATATAGATGAGTATGGTAATTCAAATGTAGAAGAAGCATTAGAAGCATTGAATAAAAAATTTGAGCAGTGGAAAAAAGACCTCAGTCCAGAAAACTACCAATTAAGAATTTCTCAGCATCCAAGAAACATAGCTGAAGCATTTGCTTATAGAACTATATCAAAGTTCCCATTACATCTTGTCAATGCTCAGCTTAAGAGAATTGAAGATAAAGAATACCCTTATGAGTTTTTAGATATAATGAGAGATGTGGAAGGTAAAGTAACTGTAGAACATAGTTCACGGTTACCAATAAAAGACTTTCCTGTAGATATGAAGATGGAGGATAAAAGTGGAGTTCTTGTTGTATATGAAAGACCAATAGCTAATCCTGAATTTGGAACATACTATGCATCTATTGACCCTATATCTGAAGGTAAGACAACAACATCAGATTCTTTGTGCTCTATATATGTTTTGAAAAATGCTCTTGAAGTAACTAAGATCAATGGTTCTGAAGTAAATACATATGTTGAAAAAGACAAAATAGTTGCTAGCTGGTGTGGTCGTTTTGAAGACATAACCAAAACTCATGAGCGTCTTGAACTAATTATTGAGTGGTACAATGCATGGACTATTGTTGAGAACAACGTATCTTTGTTTATTCAGTATATGATCATGAAAAAGAAACAAAGATATCTTGTACCTAAAAGTCAGATATTGTTTTTAAAAGATCTAGGTTCTAACCAAAATGTGTATCAAGAGTATGGTTGGAGAAATACTGGCAATCTTTTTAGGGGTCATCTTTTAAGCTATGCTATTGAGTTTCTTAAAGAAGAACTTGATCATGAAACTAAAGATGATGGTACTATAGTTAAAACCATCTATGGTATAGAAAGAATCCCTGATGAAATGTTACTCCAGGAGATGCTTCAATATCAGGATGATCTAAACGTAGATAGATTAGTATCTTTTTCAGCTCTTGTAGCATTTGCAAGAATACAACAGGCTAACCGTGGATACAAGAAAATTGTTGAAAGGGTAGACAACAAACATTTGCAAAAGTCAGAGAATTTGTTTAAATTGTCTAATAGTCCCTTCCGTCATGTAGGTAGGACTAATACTAATATGACAACCAAAGTTATGCGAAGTCCATTTAAGAATATAAGATAACATGCAAGTATTTAACGCTCTACAATTAAAAAGTGGTAAAAAGGCGGAAGTTAACCGCATGGGTTCAATAACCCAACCTATACAATTTATACCACGTGCTGAGAAGGATGATGAGTGGTGTGCTTGGAACCTAGACTGGTTAGAATGGCAAGGACTTAAGCAGGTTCGCAGAAATGCACGCCGTCTTATGAAGAACTATAAACTTGCCAAAGGTATTATAGACAAGGGTGATTATCTTATAGAACAAGATAATGATTATAGAGATATTGTTGAGACCCTGGCATCAGAAGATTATAGTGCACTAGAACTGAAGTTCTATCCTATAATCCCTAATGTTATTAATGTCTTGACTACAGAGTTTGCTAAAAGAAATACAAAGATAACCTTTAGGGCAACTGATGATTTCTCATACAATGAACTTTTAGAACAAAAGCGTCAGCAAGTTGAATCTGTTTTACTAGCTGAAGCTGAGCGCAAGGTTATGGCAAAGATGCTAGAAATGGGAGCAGATCCTAATGATCCTGAGTTTCAACAAAAGATGCAGGAGGAACTAGCACCAGATGCATTAAAAGCACTACCTGAAATAGAAAGCTTTTTTACAAAAGATTATAGAAGCATGGTTGAACAATGGGCCATGCACCAGACCAGAGTTGATGAGGAGCGTTTTAAGATGGATGAACTTGAGGAGCGTGGTTTTAGAGATAGTTTAATATGTGATAGGGAATTCTGGCATTTCAGAATGTTAGAAGATGATTATGATGTAGAACTATGGAACCCGGTATTAACCTTCTACCACAAATCTCCAGATAGCAGATATATTTCACAAGGTAACTTTGTAGGTAAGTTTGATATGATGACTGTTGCAGACATCATAGACAAGTACGGATGGCTACTTACTCAAGAACAAATGGAGGCTTTGGAGACTATCTATCCAGTGCGTTCATCAGGGTACCCTCTACAGGGATACCAAAATGACGGGTCATATTATGATGCTACACGCTCACATGAGTGGAATGTGAATCAACCTAGCCTTCAGTATCGCCAGTTTACTAGTATGTATGATAACTTCATCTATAATGGTGGAGATATTATCAATTGGATTATGGGTGAGTCTGAAGATTACTATGATATGGGTATGGCCTTTATGCTGCGGGTAACTACCATCTACTGGAAAACCCAGCGCAAAGTAGGACACTTGACCAAAATAACAGAAACAGGTGAAGTCATAACAGATATAATTGATGAAAATTACACCGTAACTGATAAGCCGGTTTACAATACAGGTTTCATTAAAACCAAATCAAAAGATAATCTTGTGTTTGGTGAGCATATAGACTGGGTATGGATTAATGAGGTGTGGGGTGGTGTAAAGATTGGACCTAACCGTCCTAGCTGGTGGGGTATGAAAAACCCTGGTGGTATCAACCCAATGTATATTGGTGTAAACAGTAACCGTCCAGGTCCTCTTAGATTCCAATTCAAAGGAGATAATACTTTGTATGGATGTAAATTACCAGTAGAAGGCGCTGTATTCTCAGATAGAAATACTAGATCAACAGCTCTAGTAGATCTTATGAAGCCTTTCCAGATTGCTTATAATATAGTTAATAACCAGATAGCTGATATATTAGTAGATGAACTTGGTACTGTAATCCTTATGGATCAAAATACATTACCAAAGCACTCATTAGGTGAAGATTGGGGTAAAGGAAATTATGCAAAAGCTTATGCAGCTATGAAGAATTTCCAGATACTACCTTTAGATACTTCTATTACTAATACAGAAAATGCACTAAACTTTCAGCATTTTCAGACACTTAACCTTGAGCAAACTCAAAGGATGATGTCTAGGATTCAGCTAGCTAATTATTTTAAACAGCAAGCATTTGAGGTGATAGGTATCACACCTCAACGTCTGGGTCAGCAGATTGGCCAAACTGAAACTGCTAAAGGTATAGAACAAGCTGTAACAGGTTCTTACGCCCAGACGGAAAACTATTTCATTCAACACTCTGATTATCTGATGCCTAGAGTACATCAGATGCGCACAGACCTTGCACAATATTATCATTCAACAAAGCCTTCAATAAGACTACAGTATATTACAGGTAGGGATGAAAAGGTAAACTTTGAGATTAACGGTACTGATATGTTATTAAGAGATCTTAATATATTCTGTACTACTAAAGCAAATCACAGAGCAGTTATTGAGCAGATGAAACAGCTTGCAATATCTAACAATACTTCAGGAGCATCTATCTACGATCTTGGTGGAATTATACAAGCAGAGTCATTATCAGAACTTCAGCATGTTCTTAAGAAGACTGATGATAAGATGACTAAACAGCGTCAAGAACAAATGCAGCATGAGCAGCAAATGAAGGAGATGGAGATACAACAACGTACTCAGGAGCGCCAGATGATGCTTGATGCAGAAGCTATGGAAGCTGAAAAAGACCGTAGAAAAGATATACTTGTTGCTGAAATTAGAGCAGCAGGTTATGGAGCTATGCAGGATGTTGATCAAAACATGCAAAGTGACTACATGGATGCTCTTAATAAAATACAGGAGACAGAACAGTATCAAGAAACTATGAGTTTGGATAGAGAAAAACAGAATGCAAAAGCTTCTCATGATAAAGAAAAACTCAACGTAGAAAGACAAAGATTACAGGTTCAACAAGACATAGCAAATAAGCAACTAGAAATTGCTAGAGTAAACAAAAATCGTTATGATGGTAAAGAACCTAAGGACAAGAAAAAGAGTAAATAGCTATATAGATAAAATTGTCTTTTTTTACAATCAATAAAATTATAAATTTATAAAGTTTAATTACTTAGTTTTGTATATATTATATTGTCAGTCCATTAAAAACCAACCAACATGGAAGAAAAAAAACCAGCAGAAACCACGACAGTCCAGGAAGTAGAAGTAAGTGAGGATACACTTAATGAGATCTTAGGAATGCCGGGTGCTGAGAGTGTGATGGTACCAACTTCTGATACAAAGAAGCCATCAGTATTCTCTAAGGAAGCCGTTGACATGACGTTCCTTGAAAAGAGTGATAATCAAGAAGAGAAATCTACTTCTAGTGAAAATCAAACTGCAACTAAAACAGAAACAGCAGCTGCAATACAACAAGCTACTGAGCAGTTAAATGAGATTCTTGAAGAAGAGGCTGAAGCTAGTGATAGTAAATCAGGCCGTCCTAGAGTTGACAAGAGTGGTCTTGTAGAAACTTTTACAAAGCTTATTGACAAAGGACTTATATTTCCTTTTAATGAAGATAAGCCATTAGATAAGTATACAACTCAGGATTTTCAAGAACTACTTGAAGCAAATATTGCAGAGAAAGAAAAAACTATCCGTGAGGAAACTCCTCTAGAGTTTTTTGATTCTTTGCCTAGAGAACTTCAGTATGCAGCTAAATATGTAGCTGATGGTGGGCAAGATCTTAAAGGTCTTTTCCGTCATCTAAGTTATGTAGAAGAAATAAAAGATCTTGATGTTGATGATTCAGATGATCAAGAAGCTATTATAAGAAACTACCTATCAGCTACTAGCTTTGGTACACCAGAAGAGATTGAAGAAGAGATTGATGGATGGAGAGATCGTGATGAGCTTCAAGCAAAAGCTATGAAGTTTAAGCCTAAGTTAGATGCTATGCAAGAGCAAATTGTTGCTAGAAGATTGCAGGAGCAAGAGGCTAAACGCAGGCAACATGAAGAAGCTTCTAAAGTTTATACAGAAAACATCTACAAAACTTTAGAACCAGGTGAACTTAATGGATTAAAGCTTGACAAAAAAGTTCAAGGCTTATTGTTCCAAGGTTTAGTTCAACCTAACTACCCATCAATGTCAGGTCGTCCTACTAACTTATTAGGACATCTTCTTGAGAAATATCAATATGTGCAACCTAGACATGATCTTATTGCTGAAGCACTTTGGTTACTTGCTGATCCAGATGGATATAAAGCAAAAATCAAAGAAGGTTCTGTTAAGGAAGCTACTGAAAAGACAGTAAGAATGTTGAAGACTGAACAGCAAAGTAGACAATCATCAACAACAATAGATTCAGATGATGAGCAACCTACACGTAAGACTAAAACAGTTTCTAGACAAAATGGTGGAAATAACTTTTTTAAACGATAAATAACCAATAAACAACAAAAACAAAAACAAACATGGCAACTCCAGTTTTTAACAATGGTATATTCCTCAGGGATACCCAGTACAATGCTAGCTCGCATGTGGACAGCTATCACTTGGTGAATATGCTAAAAAATGCTGAACCTATGGATTTAGGTCCAGTAGACATCTGGGCAATGGCTCAGAAAGTAGAAATGCCTCTATATCAGCTATCTAGCTTTGGAGGTAAGAACATCATCATGGTAGATAATGCTCGTGGTGAATATAAGTGGCAGACTCCTGTATCACAGGAACTTCCTTATATCATTGAGGACATTGACCCTAATGATCAACTTAAAGGTCTTGATGGTACAACTTTCAAAATCAAGCTTAATAAGCGTGAGTTTGGACATGGTGACATCATTACTTATGATAAGTATAATGGTGCTGAATTGTACATTACTGCTGATGATATTCTTCCTATGGGAGATGGTTTCATCTATACTGTGCAGTTAGTGAACAATGATAACTACCGTTTCTTGAACAATGTGTATTTAACTGCACAAACACGTTACTTCCGTAAAGGTTCTGCACGTGGAGAATATGGAGAAAGATTCTCTGATATCCAGACTAAAGCTGGGTTCCGTGAGTTCTATAACTTCGTAGGAGGTTCTGAAGCTCACGTTCACTACTCTATTTCATCTCGCGCTGACATGATGTTGAAGGGTGGTATGAATGCAGATGGTACAGTTCCTGTAACTGAAATCTGGAGAAACTTTGACCAAAACATGGATCCTGCAATCACTAAG
>Ga0129333_10006441_pt1 | contig 11094 bp, 8 predicted proteins | sample CPB6_08_DNA_FD_94474 | JGI IMG/M metagenome (GOLD analysis project Ga0129333, IMG submission 94474) | Freshwater to marine salinity gradient microbial communities from Chesapeake Bay, USA - CPBay_Sum_0.6_0.8_DNA | ecosystem: Environmental > Aquatic > Marine > Coastal | place: USA: Chesapeake Bay...
CATCAACAGAAACACAACACCTAATTAGCAGTGTTGTTGATAGCACTCTTAGATTTCAATTTACATTAGAACTCTTTAGTCCATTTTCGGCAGTTCCAACTGGAATTTCGTCACGGTCCTATGGCTATAGGAATGGCGGAGGAAATCAAATTTGGATTCAGTCTGCCTTCCATACCGCAAGTACAAGTTACGATGGATTTTCAATATATAACTCAACACAGTCTTTTACAAGCGGAACTGTTTATGTTTATGGATTGACAAAGGTGTGAAATGGGTAATCCACTTGTGAGAATCTACGATGCTAAAACAAATAAATTTATTGACAGAGAAATGTCGGATTCCGAATTCGAACAGCATCAAATAGATAATGCAAATGCAGAAGCACGATATGCGGCGGCACAGGCAAAGACTGAGGCCCGTCAATCTGCGGTAGAAAAACTGTCCGCTCTTGGTCTCACGGGAGAAGAAATCCAGGCCCTTATTGGCCAATAGGCACAAGCCTTTCAATAAATATCCACGGCCATATGGGATAATTGGCTGACTATGCCTCTCAACTTTCCTGACTCCCCATCCGTTAATCAGGAGTTTTCTGCCAACGGCAAATCCTGGCGCTGGAACGGGTCGAAGTGGGTAGCTGTCACACGGGCGCTTGTTAATACAAATCTTGACGATATCGGTAATGTCAATGCAGGGATTCCATCTTCTGGCGATTTTTTGAAATGGAATGGGACCGCATGGGTGAACGACCCAATCAATTTGGGCACGGACACAGTTGGCAACTACGTAAATGACGTAACGGCAGGAACCGGCGTCACCGTCACTCATACTCCTGGGGAGGGTTCTTCACCGACTATTGCCATTGGTCAAGCAGTTGGAACATCTGCATCTGTAACCTTCGGCCAGCTTGAGACAACCGGAAATGTCACGGTTGGTGGCAATCTGACAGTAAACGGCTCGACCACGGTATTCAACACAGAGACACTTGCTGTCGAAGATAACTCAATCACTCTTAATAGCAACGTTACTGGTTCCCCTACGACAAATGCTGGAATTGAAATCGAGCGTGGAACATCAACAAATGTCGAACTCAGGTGGAACGAGACTTCTGACAAGTGGGAAATCACAAACGATGGTTCTGCATACAAGGAAATCGCAGGACTTGGGTCAATTGCTCTTGGTGCTGACACAACAGGAAACTATGTCTCTGATGTTGTTTCTGGAACTGGTGTAACGATTACCCATACGCCTGGCGAGGGTTCAAGTGCATCAATTGCAATCGGCCAAGATGTCGGCACGTCAGCGTCAGTAGCATTTGCAAAAGTTACAGCTCCAGTAACTGGCGATTTGACTGGCAACGCCTCCACAGCCTCGACTTTGCAGACATCACGGACGATATCAATAAGCGGCGATGTGTCTGGCTCTGTGTCTTTCGATGGAAGCACAAATGTCGATATCTCTGCTGTTATTCAGCCAAACTCAGTATCTCTCGGAACAGACACTGTTGGAAACTATGTTTCAGACATAACCGCAGGAACTGGAGTTTCTGTAGCCCACACTCCCGGCGAAGGAACAAGCCCGACTGTTTCAATTGGTCAGGCTGTTGGCACTTCATCTTCCGTAACCTTCGCCCACGTATCTTCGAATCTGACCGGAAATGTCACTGGAAACGCAGATACAGCAAGCACCCTTCAGACCTCACGGACAATCACACTATCTGGAGATGTATCTGGTTCCGTGTCGTTCAACGGCTCTTCGGATGCAACAATTACAACACAGATTGAGCCAAATTCAGTAGCCCTTGGCACCGACACAACAGGCAGCTATGTCCAAAACCTTGTAGCGGGTACTGGTGTAACTCTTTCCAATAACTCTGGCGAAGGCGCAACTCCAACAGTAGCGATTGGTCAGGATGTCAGCACTTCTTCGTCCGTGGTGTTCGGCCTTGTAGAAACAACAGGAAACCTTATTGTCGGCGGGAATCTTTCGGTAAGTGGTTCCGTATCAACAATCAATCAATCAAGTCTTGAGATTGATGACCCATTCATCTATCTAAACGGCGGGAGCCAAGTAACCAACCCAGACCTCGGTATTGCCGGGAATTACAATGACGGTACCTACAGGCACGCAGGTCTATTCCGCGATGCAACCGATGGCAAGTTTAAGTTTTTCGATTCTTACGAGCCGGAACCAAGTAGCCCTATCAACACCGGCCACGCTTCATACTCGCCAGCCCCAGTAGTAGCAGAAACTTTTGAAAGCACGGTAACTACAGGAACTGCTCCATTTACTGTTTCCTCAACAACTGAGGTAAACAATCTCCACGCAGACACGGCAACAACACTTCATACGGCAAGGGCAATTTCTCTTACGGGGGATGTTTCGGGCTCTGTTTCATTCGATGGCTCAACAGATGCCTCTATTACAGCAACAATCCAACCAAACTCTGTTGCTCTTGGGACGGATACGACTGGAAACTATGTATCAGACGTTGTTGCAGGAACTGGAATTAGTGTTAGCCATACAGCAGGAGAGGGTTCGACTGCCTCTGTAGCGCTAAATGCAACACTCGACGACCTGTCAAATGTCAGTGCAGCATCTCCATCTGATGGTCAATTCCTTAAGTATGTATCCGCCTCTTCTGTATGGACACCAGCGGCAATCCCAACAATCAACAACCTTGACGATATTGGTGACGTTGCCGCCTCGGCACCAGCAAATAATGACTATTTGCGATACAGTTCAAGCCTTCAGGCATGGCAAAACTCTGCTATTACGCTCGGAACTAACACCTCGGGTAACTATGTAAACGACGTAACTGCCGGAACGGGTGTGACAGTAACTCACACCCCAAGCGAAGGTTCTTCTCCGACAATCGCAATCGGCCAGGCTGTAGCAACAAGCTCGTCAGTAACATTTGCTCGAGTTGAAACTACTGGAAATCTTGTTGTTGGCGGCGACCTAACGGTTAACGGAACGACAACCACTCTCAATACAGAAACGTTGTCAGTAGAAGACAACATCATCACGCTGAATTCAAATGTAAGCGGTTCGCCAACAACCAACGCAGGCATCGAGGTTGAGCGCGGAACATCGACGAATGTTCTTCTGCGCTGGAACGAAACAACAGATACATGGCAGTTCACTAATGATGGAACTAATTACACAGACCTTGGTGCAGGCGGTGCAACAATATCGTCAACCGCTCCAAGTGCTCCAACGGCTGGGGCCCTGTGGTTTGACTCGGATACTGCCCAAACATTTGTCTACTACGACTCGTCGTGGATTGAAATAGGCGGTGCCTCTGGTGGCGCGAGAATGCAGGTTTCTTCTGGTGCTCCATCGTCACCGCTTGAGGGAATCATGTGGTTTGATTCCGACACTGCGCAGACATTTGTCTATTACGACGGTCAATGGATTGAAATTGGTGCATCAGCAATGGCTGCTGTTGTATCAACAACTGCCCCAAATAGCCCGATTGCTGGTCAAATTTGGTTCAACTCAGATACTGGTGCAACATACGTCTATTACGGAACAGCATGGATTGAAGTAGGTGCAGCAGCAGCAAATACGGTTCTTCAAGCAATCAACGCTAAGGGGGACTTGGTAGTTGGGACTGCTGATAATACAGTTACAAATCTTACTGTTGGTGCAAATAATACGATACTTATGGCTGATTCAACCGCATCAGCTGGTATCAAGTGGGCGGTATCACCAGAAACAGACTTGATAACAACAAAAGGCGACATCCTTGTTGGAACCGCAGCAGACACGCTTGCGCGTCAGGGTGTTGGGTCTAATGGCCAGATTTTGGTAGCTGACTCTGGGCAGACGAATGGTGTTGCCTGGGTTGACCCACTATCTAACAGAAACGTCATCATCAATGGTGCGATGCAGGTTGCACAACGAGGAACATCAGTTGCCAGCATTACTGGAGATAGCTATAATACTGCTGACCGCTGGAGGACTGGTATGTCTTCGCTTGGGACCTGGACGCAATCAGTTGAAAATGATGGACCAACAGGTTCTGGACTTCGCAAGTCGTTAAAGATGCTGTGCACTACCGCGGATTCCTCTCCTGCTGCTGGGGATTTCCATACTCTTTCCCAAAAGTTAGAGGGCCAAAATATACAACAGTTTTTTAAGGGGACGTCATCAGCAAAGCAATTTTCAGTGTCATTTTGGGTTAAATCAAACATCACTGGAACATATATTGTTGAATTATATGATGTCGATAACAATAGACAAGTTTCTTCTTCTTATAGTATTTCTGCATCTGCAACATGGGAAAAAAAGACAATTACTTTTCCGGCTGACACGACAGGATTGTTCGATAACGATAATGCAAACTCTCTCGATATTTCATTCTGGCTTGGTTCTGGAACGACCTATACATCTGGAACATTAAATACGTCATGGGCGTCTGCAAGCTCGGCCAATCGCGCGGTCGGCCAAGTTAATCTTGCTGCCGCCACGAACAATTATTGGCAGGTTACTGGTGTGCAGTTAGAGGCTGGTGCTGTAGCAACGCCGTTTGAGTTTGAGAGTTTTGATATGACCCTTCGAAAATGTCTACGCTATTTTGAGAAGTCGTTTAATTATTCAACTGTTCCGGCTCATAACACACAAACATTTGCTGTATTGAATAATGGCGGGTCTCTTGGTTGTGGTGGGAATACATATTTCAGAATTGATTACAAAGTTCCAAAACGCGGAACTCCAACTCTTAGAGCATACGACCCATATGCAACACATGCAGCAAATGAAAACTGGTGGAGGTCATACACTGGATGCGGTGCTGGAACTGCTGTACAAAATGCATTAAGTTTAAATTTTTTTGAAAATTATTTTTCTGGATATGCTGCATATGTAACAGATGGCGGAGTTTCTTTTGAATACACACTGGATGCGGAACTATGAAATATATCGTTCAACGTTTTAATAGTGGACCAATGGGTGAAATTGTCACAATATTAAATACAGAGACAGGTGGAATTATCCCACTTGATGAAGGGAATACAGATTATCGGGCATACATCGCATGGGTTGCTGAAGGCAACACCGCAGAAGAATGGACTGGTGAGTAATGCCACTAAGTTTTCCATCTTCTCCGACCAACGGTCAAACGTATACCTCTGGTTCACGTACGTGGACATGGAATGGAACGACTTGGGAAGTTATCTCAACACCTACTGGTGTCGCATCTATCACCAGTAGTGAGATTGTTACAGGTGCGGTCACGGCAGAGAAATTAGCTAGTAACGCTGTGACTGCGGATAAAATTGCAGCAAATGCAATAACACATTCTAAGCTTGATTCCGGTTTGTCTGCAGTAACAATTTGTACAAGCTCAACCCGCCCTGCCTCCCCATTTACCGGGCAGATGATTTTTGAAACTGATAACAGTGGTCTTTGGACGTGGAATGGCTCAGCTTGGGTGTCTATTGGATTGCGTCCGCCACTTGCTCCAACATCTTTGAGCGCAGTACCAGCAACAACCAGTGTCGCTATATCTTTTACTGCTGGCTCTTCCCCAGCAATGACGATTTCAAATTATGAATATAGATTGTCAACAAACGGCGGAAGCACATATGGTTCATGGACCGCTCTTTCTCCAGCTGATGGAGTTAGCCCGATAACTATTAGTGGTTTGTCAATGAACACTTCTTATACAGTGCAGATTCGAGCTGTCAATGAAATGGGGGCTGGTATTGCTTCGTCTTCCGTTTCATTCACGACTGGCGCAGAATTGGCAGTTCAATACCTGGTTGTAGCCGGTGGCGGTGGGGGCGGAGCAAACGGTGGCGCTGGTGCTGGTGCTGGTGGATATCGAACAAATGTTACTGGTGCAACTTCTGGTGGTGGAGCGTCAGCTGAAGCAGCACTTGTAATTGCAACTGGCACCCATACAGTAACCGTTGGCGGTGGTGGCTCTGGAGCAAACTCAGGGGCGAAAGGAACAAACGGTTCTAACTCTGTTTTTTCAACAATTACTAGTACTGGTGGTGGTGCTGGTGGAACAAACCGAAGCACAGCAGGTGACCAAAATGGAAATAATGGTGGCTCCGGAGGTGGTGCATCTAATAATGCGTCAGTTGGAAACCCTGGTTCTGGTACGGCTGGACAGGGCTATGGTGGCGGAACAATTCAAACAGACTTGGTTAGCTACGGGCACTGCGGCGGTGGTGGTGGTGCTGGCGGTGCTGGGGCAAACGGTCCAACACAGACTGGTGGTTCGGGGGTTAATAGCTCAATAGATGGAACAGCCACAACACGTGGCGGTGGAGGTGGTGGAGGTTCATCTGGCTCGTCCGGAAACGGTGGCTCAGGTGGCTCTGGTGGTGGTGGAGCTGGAACACGCAATAATGGTGGTAGTGGTTCAGCTGGAACCGCAAATACCGGTGGTGGTGGCGGCGGTGGTGGCGGCGCCAACGGAACTGGTGGGGCCGGTGGAGCAGGAATCGTAATTGTTAGGTATCTAACGGCTGACGCAAATGGGGTAACGGTAACCGGTGGGACAAAAACAACCTCTGGCTCCTACACGGTTCACACATTTACCTCGTCTAGCAGTTTGGTGATTGCGTAATGCCTCTAGATTTTCCTAACTCACCAATATCCGGAGATACGTACTCATACGGAGACAAAATCTGGGAATTTGATGGAACTTCCTGGATTGTTGGCCAGGGTGCAAATAAGATTCCATCTTCGGCGATTACGGATGACAAGCTTGCTAGCAGTGCAGTAACCGCGGCAAAAATAAATAACTCTGCTATCTCGTCGACAAAAATAGCCAATGGCTCAATTGACCAGTCAAAGTGCGCCTCGAACATATCATTATTTACCTTGACTACATCTTCAGCTCTTTCTACAGATGTCCCAAGTCCGTTTACTGGCCAATTGATATATGAGACAGATACGACAAAAATCAAGGCTTGGAGTGGTTCAGCTTGGCTGTCCATTTCTATATCGTGACGGTTTGTTATGCCGATTGATTTCCCTGATTCGCCAACAAACGGGCAGTCCTACTCTGCTAATTCAAAGACCTGGACTTTTGACGGAACTTCATGGGTATTGCTTCAAGGCGAGGCAATTATTGCAAGCGGCTCAATCACAGAGGCCAAAATCGCTGATAATGCAGTAACCACAGACAAGATTGCCAATAGTGCAGTTACATCTGCAAAAATTGCGCCCAACGCTGTAAGCCAAGCAAAATTGGCATCAAATACATCTGGTGTAACAATAACGACTTCTTCAAATAGGGCTACTGACGTTCCATCTCCGTTCACCGGACAACTTATTTTTGAGACAGATACATTAAAAATGAAGGCATGGAGTGGGTCAGCATGGCTAACAATCTCTGTCGCCCCACCAGAACCGCCAACATCCCTGGCGGCAGTAGAGAGTGATACAAGTGTTGCTATCTCTTTCACTGCAGGAGCAGACAATGGCTCAGCGATTACAAATTACGAATATGCACTATCGACAAATGGTGGAACATCTTACGGTTCATGGACAGCCTTATCTCCAACAGATATAACTTCACCAATCACGATTAGCGGTCTTTCTCGCGGCACACAATATTACGTAAAACTTAGAGGTGTAAACGGTTCTGGTTCTGGAAATGGCTCATCCGCGGTCTCGTTTACAACACTTAACTTTCCAAATGCACCAACAAGCTTGTCAGTTTCGTCCACAACATCAACTACAGCAACAATTGCATTTACGGCACCTTCAAATAACGGCGGTTCAGCAATTACAAACTACGAGTTCTCTACTAATGGCTCAACTTGGACTGCGTTGAGCCCACCTGACACAACTTCTCCAATTACGGTTACCGGACTATCCGCTGGTACTTCATACACAATTTATCTTCGTGCCGTGAACAGTATTGGGTCGGGAACTTCATCATCAGGGCTTGCTGTTACAACACTGTCGTTGATTTCAATTCAATATCTAGTAATTGCTGGTGGTGGCACTGGAAGAACTGGTGGAAGCAGTGGTACATATTACGGTGGTGGCGGAGGAGGTGCAGGTGGGTATAGGTCATCTGTCTCCGGCGAGTCGAATGGCGGTGGGAATGCACTAGATTCACCATTGTCAAAAGGTGCTGGAACATACACGGTTACAGTTGGTGGAGCTGGAGGGAATTCGGTATTTGATTCAATCACGGCAACTGCAGGAGTTTCGGCAACAAGCGGAGTTGGTGGAAATGCTGGTTCCTATGGGTATGCGGGCGGGAGCGGTGGTGGAGACGCTGGTGGCGGCGGAGGCGGTGGTGCTGGAAGTGCGGGAACAAATGGGTACGCCAATCTTGGATATCAACCATACGCAGGTAATGGTGGAGCTGGCATTGCCTCGTCGATAACAGGTTCATCAGTTGGTCGTGCAGGCGGCGGCGGTGGTGGTGGAGAATACAGCGCAGGAACTGCAAGTTCTGGCGGAGCAACTGGTGGTAGCGGCGCAAACGCAACAGCGAATACGGGCGGCGGTGGAGGCGGCGGTGGTGCGCAGTTTTCTGCATATAGCAATACCGCTGGCCTTGGTGGGTCGGGAATTGTTATTTTGCGCTATTTAACAAGCAGCGCTAGCGGTTATACGGTTACTGGTGGAACTAAAACAACTAGCGGAAGTTATACTATTCATACATTTACGTCTTCCGGTTCTCTATCAATCTCGTAAAAATTTATGGCACACTTCTGTAAAATAGATGAAAACAACACAGTTGTTCAGGTAATTGTTGTGTCTAATGACGACTGCGACGGTGGAGAGTTCCCCGCGTCTGAGGCTGCTGGACAAGAATTCATAGCTTCTATTGGCCTTGATGGCAATTGGAAACAAACTTCTTATAACCGAAATTTTCGTAAACAATATGGAATGATTGGGTACACATACGACGAAATAGCGGATGTTTTTATCGAACCACAACCATTCCCATCATGGACTCTAGATGAAAATCATGATTGGCTCCCACCGGTACCAAAACCAGAAGGTTATTTTGAGTGGGATGAAGAAAATCAAACTTGGGTTGAAGTGAGCTGATTTATATGGCTATTGATTTTCCAAACAGTCCATTAAACGGTGACACATATTCAGTCGGTGGGAAAACGTGGCAATACGACGGCTCAAACTGGACGCTTAAAGCAATAACAACAACAATCCCAAATGGTTCAGTAGATGCTGCCCAACTTGCATCAAATGCCGTAACTTCTGACAAAATAGCATCTGGGGCCGTCACTTCAGACAAGCTTGCTTCTGGAATTGGTGTGCTTACAGTATGTACATCTGCAACACGACCAGCGTCACCATTTTCTGGTCAGCCAATTTTTGAAACAGACACCAATCAGTTTTCTATTTGGAATGGCTCTGTTTGGCTTCCAGTTGGAGTCAGACCACCATTGGCTCCAACATCTCTAAGTGCGGTACCGTCTAGTACGAGCGTTGCAATATCTTTTACTGCTGGCTCGTCACCAATATCTGCTGTATCAAACTACGAATATAGATTGTCCACAAACGGCGGGTCAACTTTTGGTTCATGGACCGCACTTTCGCCAGCAGATTCAACAAGTCCAATAACAATTAGCGGACTTTCTATGGGAACCGCGTATGTTGCCCAACTACGTGGAGTAAACGAGGTTGGTAGCGGTATTGCTTCGGCAAACGTATCGTTCACAACATCAACAGAAATATCTGTTCAATACCTTGTTGTAGCAGGTGGCGGAGGTGGTGCGTATAACGGTGGAGGGGGTGGGGCTGGCGGATATCGAAATGCAACCTCAGGAGAAGTTACTGGCGGTGGTGGTGCAGCAGAGTCTGCATTAACAATGACACCAGGTACATACACTGTCACAATTGGTGCTGGTGACCCGTCATACGCTGGGACAGGGAGAGGTTCGAACTCGGTATTCGGTTCAATTACCTCTACTGGTGGTGGTTCTGGCGGTGGAGATGTAGGTAGCAATGTGTTCCTGCCTGGACAAAGTGGTGGTTCTGGCGGTGGGGGTGGGAATACATCTTTTGGTGGGGGCGGTGCTGGCCTACGTGTAACAAACCCAATTCAAGGAAACAATGGTTCCGGCTCAAGCAACGGTGGCGGCGGTGGAGCTGGAAGTGCTGGCTCAGGTGGTTCGGGTGGTTCTGGACATGCATCAAGCATTTCTGGTTCAGCCGTAACACGTGCAGTTGGTGGTGCTGGTAGCGGTGGTGCTTCAGGAGCTGCAAATACGGGCAATGGTGGCGGTGGCAACCAAGCGAACCAGTGGGGCGGAACAGGCGGCTCGGGTGTCGTCATAGTTCGATATTTAACTTCAGCTGCATCAGGGTTAACTATTACTGGTGGAACAAAAACGACGTCTGGTTCGTATACCGTTCATACTTTTAATTCATCGACAAGTTTTGTCATTGCGTAATGCCAGTTGATTTTCCAAACTCTCCGTCCACGAATGACTCATTTTCGAGTGGTGGTAAAACGTGGGTATATAACGGCTCTGCTTGGATTGTCCAGGGTGCGATTCCAATTATCGCCGATTCATCAATTGACTCGTCAAAGCTGGTCAATAATTCTGTAACAGCGGCAAAAATTGCTTCAAGTTCTATTACAGCAGCAAAACTAGATTCACAAGTTGCATTATTTACGACTTGCACATCAACAACAAGACCTGCTTCTCCGTTTTCTGGACAAATAATTTTTGAGACTGATACCTATGGACTATTTGCTTGGGCCGGCTCATCTTGGGTGGCAATTGGTGTTAGACCGCCACTTGCTCCTACTGGACTATCTGCAAGCGTGTCTACAACTAGCGCAAGCATTTCTTTTACTCCTGGTTCATCTCCGCTTTCGGCGATTACAAATTATGAATATGCGCTGTCGACAAATAATGGGTCTACTTATGGGAGTTGGACAGCATTTTCACCAGCAGTAACTTCTTCTCCAGCAAGCATTACAGGGCTTTCTATTGGAACTGCTTATGCCACAAAACTACGAGCTATAAACGGAGTTGGAACTGGCCCGGAATCTGCAAGCGTTTCATTCACTACTCTGTCAAACCTCTCTGTTGAGTACCTTGTAATTGCTGGCGGTGGAGGAGGTGGTTCCGGTGC
>Ga0129333_10006443_pt1 | contig 11093 bp, 5 predicted proteins | sample CPB6_08_DNA_FD_94474 | JGI IMG/M metagenome (GOLD analysis project Ga0129333, IMG submission 94474) | Freshwater to marine salinity gradient microbial communities from Chesapeake Bay, USA - CPBay_Sum_0.6_0.8_DNA | ecosystem: Environmental > Aquatic > Marine > Coastal | place: USA: Chesapeake Bay...
ATCGGCCGGATAGGCCGACAGGAAGTCACCGATGGCGCCATGAATGATGATGCCACGCCGCGCCGCATCGGGCATGGCGGATACGGGCTTCACCGGCTCCAGCTGCAGGACATGGCGCGCGTAGATTGCATAGGGATCGCGTATCAGGGTCTCGATGCGGGTGACGCTGAGCGCCCGGGGACGGAGGTCGCGGGGTGGCCGCGGCCTCGGCTTGGGCATGGGATTGACGGCGGCAGGCGCATCGAGACGGCGGGCGAGGTCGGTCCACGGGCTCTCGCGCTTGGCATCATGGCAATCGGCGGATTTAAGAATCATCAGCAGACGGAGTATCCAGCGCGACGGCGTTGCCGGAGCATCCCCCACGCGCCGTGACCAGAGCAGTTTGACCTCGGGATTTCCGAAGGCTTGTATGAAGTCATGCGCGGTCTGTCCGATCTGCGCCTCGGGCTGCCGCATGTCGAGGGCCTCGCGCATCGGGCGATTGAGCCAGGGGCCGCAGTCGGCAGCACCGGGCCAGACGCCCTCATTGAGACCGGCGAGCACCATCACATCGGCGCGCATCAGCCGCGCTTCGAGCAGACCGAGGATACGGATGGGGAGCGGCTCATGCGCCTGACCCCGCACCGGCAGCGCCCGCAGCCAGTGGCGGATGATGGCGGCTGCGCGCCGCAGGTCGCAGCGGCGCAGCAGGCGCGACTCGCCACGCAGCAGCGCCACGGCCTCGGCAAGGATTTCGCCGCCTTCGGCACGCCAGAAACCGTCTCCGGCAATGGCCTCGCAACCCTTCACCAACCGGTCGAGATGCGCGGCGAGCGTGTCGGCGGAGCTTGGTGCGCGCAGGGGGGCAAGGATCTCTGCGATACGTGCGCAATGGGCAATCGCCTCTTCCCATTGCTCGGCGCTCACATTGCGCAGAATCATGTGAGCGGGCTTCCTGTCGGGCGGAAAGGCCGCAAGCCGCATGGCATGGGCGAGATTGCCGATCGCCGGCGCGCCGGTTCCGCTCCGGAGCATCGCCAGTTCGATGAGACCCGTCTGACGCCGCGCCTCGGCCGGCGGAAGACCGAAGCCTGCAAGCTCATGGCGCAGCAGCGCGGCGAGCGGTTCGGCGGCGAAATCCTCGAGCATGGCATCGAGCAGCAGGCTGAGGAGTGCCGCGCCGCCAAAGCGGATCAGCGGCTCACCCGCCGAATCGCCAATGTCGATGTTCCAGCGCCGCAGTTCCGCCTTGACCCGGCGCGCCAGTTGCCGGTCCGGCGTGACGAGACAGGCACTGCGACCGGGCGTCTCGAGACACTGCCGCAGGATCAGCGCGGCGGTTGTCGCCTCCTCCTGAATGTTGCGCGTGGCGATGAGTTCGACGCCTTCCATGGCCGCCGTGATCTCTGGCTTCCGCCCCTTCAGGGAGCCATGCCAGAGATCGGCGGTCTCGGCGGGCCGCATCAGTTCGCTGGCCAGCCAGGCCCGCGGGCTCTGACCACCGGCGCCCAGTTCGCGCACCAGCGCACGGGGCGCCGCGAGGCGATGGAGGAGCTGCTTCATGGCATGCTGCGGATGGGTGGGGCCGACAGCGGTCCAGCTTGCATCATCCATGCCGAGATCAAGCCCGGGCAGCACGACGGCGCCGTTCGGAAGCCCGGCGATGGCCTTGAGCAGAGCGCCTGTGGCCGGGATGGTGCCGGTCGAGCCCGCCGCGATGAAGGGCCGCTCGGTGCGGACCAGTTCGAGGCGCCGCGCCTCGCGACGCAGCACTGCCGCGCGCCTGGCCTGCGGGCCGATGAGATTTTCGGCATGCAGCCGCTGCGGATAGGCGTCTCTCGCAATCGCCAGGAATTCAAGGATGGCCTCACGGTGATGGGCCGCCTCGAGGCCATAGAGATCGGCGAGACGCGCGGCATCAACATCCTCGGTCTCGAGCGTGTCGAGAAATTCGCCCAGTGACTGCGCAAGGCCTGTCGCCAGATGGGGCGCAGCGGCAATCTCGCGCGCCAGCCGGCTCGCGGGATTGGCCACGGCCCAGTCATCGATCAGATCCATCAGCACGAGCAGGCGCCCCGGCTCGCTCAGCGGCTCTCCCAGCTCGTCGAGCGGGTGCAGCGGCGCGAGGAGATCCTCGTCGATGTCGCCCAGGGGCCGGATGCGCGGCAACAGCACGCCCGATCCTCCGGTGAGACGCAGGAAGATCTCCTCAAGTGTGCGCACCGCGCGGCGGGTGGGAAGCAGGATGGTCCAGCGCGCCAGATCAAGCGGGCCCGGGCGTTTTTCATCCGTATACGGAAAACCGGCGAGTACCGCACTTGCCAGGGTTTCGAGGAACGGCTGGTCCGGCGCGATGGTGAAGAGCCGCGGGGCTTCAGCTGCCATTGCTCAGCTTCCGAGCGCGCGTTCGGCAAGGGCGATGGCGCCGGGATCGCCCACATGCAGCCAGCGCCCCCGGTGTTCGAGTCCGAAGAGCCGTCCGGCCGCGATGGCGCGGTCCCAGAGCAGGTTCATCGAGAATTTGCCCTGCGGTGCGCCCGCGAAGAGGCGCGGCGCCACGAGATAGCCGCCGATATAGGCGAGCGGCTCGCCTCTGCCTGCGGCGCGGCGGACAAGGCGGCCATCAGCGGCGCGCATGAAATCGCCTGCGCCGTCATAGCCCACGGTGCGGTCGAGCGGCGAGAGCAGAAGAAGGCAGTCCATGCGCTCGCCATCCCATGCGCCGCGCAGCCGATCCAGCGCGGGCTCGCCCTGCTCCAGCCAGAAGCTGTCGCTGTTGATCACGAAGAACGGCGCAGCACCCAGCAATGGCAGGGCCTTTACGACTCCACCGCCGGTATCGAGCAGTTCGGCGCGTTCATCCGAGATGGTGATCGGGGGTCCGGACTGGCGCGCGGCCCAGGACTCGATCTGATCGGCGAGATAATGGACATTGACCACCGCCCGCGCGAGCCCGGCGGCGCGGAGCCGGTCAAAGCCATAGTCGATGAGCGCCCGGCCCGCCACTTCAACCAGCGGCTTGGGCCGGGTGAGGGTGAGCGGCCGCATGCGCTGGCCATAGCCCGCCGCCAGTACCATTGCATGGCTGACCGTGAGCGCCGTCATGGGGCCTCCCGCAGGCGAGGCGGCAGATGGCTGTCGAACCAGGCCTTCAGCGCGGCAAGGCGCGGATGGGCGAGATCACGCTCGAGATAGCGCGAGACACGCGGGATGTGGCGGAGATAGCCGTGCTTGCCGTCACGCTTCGAGAGCCGCGCAAATATGCCGAGGATCTTGGTGGCGCGCTGGGCGCCGAGGATCGCATAGGCGAGATCAAAGGCGGGACGGTCAAAGCGCGAATCGGCTGCACGCAATGTGCAGTACTCTGCATAGAGCGCCTGAGCGGCGTCAAAGGCAATGTCGGTGCGCGCATCCTGCAGCAGCGAGGCGAGATCATAGGCGGGACTGCCAAGCAGGCAGTCCTGGGTATCGATGATGCCCACCCGGCGCAGCCCCTCGCGTTCGGGGAGCCAGAGAAGATTGGGCGAGTGATAGTCGCGCAGAACCCAGACGGGGCTGGCTGTCCGGGCAAGCGGCAGCAGGTCGCGCCACAGGGCCTCGAAACCGGCGCGCACTGCGGGCGGGCAATCGCCACCCGTCACATGCGGCCAGAACCAGCTCGGCAGCAGATCGACCTCGATCATCTGGGCATCGAGATCATAGGGCGGAATGCGATGGGTCCCGCTGCCGAGCGGAACCTCGGCGGGCCAATCCTGCCGCGCCATGTCCGCCAGCACCGCGACCGCCGCGCGCATCGGCGCGCCCATGTCTTGGCCCTCGCGGATCATGCGGCCATAGACATTGCGTCCCAGATCCTCGACCACGGCGAGCCCCGCCGCGAGGTCATGGGCCTCGGTCTGCGGCGCGCTGTAGCCGCGCGCGCAGAGCACGCGATTCACGGCAATCACCGCCCGGATGTCCTCGGCCAGATGGGCAATGGCGCTGTAGGGCTTGCCGTCGCGGACGGGCGGACCATCGGGGCGGGCAGGCATGTCCATGAGGATGGCCGTGTGCGGACTCTCGCCCAGCGTCTCGTAGCGGCGGAAGGAGGCATCGCCCTCGAGGAAGCGCCGCTGCGCGCCTGCCCAGCGCGTTGCCCCCAGAAAGTGGTGAATGGCCGCGTTGCGGGCCAGCGCCTGCTCCCACGTGCCCGAGGCGCTGATCGACGCCTCGCGCCACGGCCCCGTTCCGGACAGCTCGATCAGCAGCCGTCCGGCAAAGGGATGATCCATGATCATCGCAGGCCATTCGACGAGCAGTACATGCGAGGCCACGAGATCGTCGAGACCCAGTTCCGCGATGTCCGCTGCCTGGCCGATGCGGTAGAGATCGGCATGGGCCACCGGCACACGCGTTTCGTCGTAGGTCTGCACCAAAGTGAAGGTGGGGCTCGGCACCTCCAGCGCCGGATCATCGGCCAGCGCGCGGATGAAGGCCCGCGCGAAGGTCGACTTGCCCGCCCCGAGATCGCCCGCCAGCAGCACGGCCATGCCGGGTCGCGCGAACAGGGTGAGTTCGGCGGCAAAGGCTTCAAGCTCCGTGGCCTGTTCAAAACGGCGGGTCATCTGCATGGCGGTTCAGGCCGTCTTCCGGGGCGGCGGGGCATCGAGGTTGCGCTGCGCCGCCGGCCCGTCGAGGGGGAAGGTGCAGAGAACAGTGGTGCCCTGGTTGATCTTGGAGAGCAGCGAGACCTGGCCCTCATGCAGTTCAACAAAGCTCTTGACGATGGCAAGACCAAGGCCGGGCCCGCGGTGGCCGCCAGGCACCGGGCGCGACTGGAAGCGGTCGAAGGCGTATTTCTGGAATTCGGGGTCGATGCCACGGCCCTGGTCGGAGACCCAGATCTGCAACTGGCCCCGGCTGCGCCTGGCACCCATGCGGATCGTGGAGCCGGGCTCCGAGAAGCCGATGGCGTTGGACAGGAGATTGCCCAGCACCTGCTCGATGCGCTTCGGGTCGGCTGTGAAACTTGAGACATCGGCGCCGACCTCGATGTTGAGCGTCAGGTCGCGGTCGTCGATGGCCGGCGCCAGCCCGCTGGCCACCGACTCGAGCAGCTCCGTGACATCGACGCGCTCGAGCTTCAGTTCCAATGCGCCGGCATCGATGGCGGTCAGGTCGATGATGGCATCGATGATGGTCTTGAGCTCGGCCGACGACTTGCGGATATCGCGCACATAGTCCTGCTGCCGGGCGTTGAGCTGGCCTGCGAGGCCGAGCTCGAGGCCCTCGGCAAAACCCAGAATGCTGGTGAGCGGCGTCCTGATTTCATAGGACACGTTCGACAGGAACATGTTCTTGAGCCGGTCGGCTGCTTCCAGCGCATCGGCACGCTCGCGCAGGGCGCGCTCCATGCGCGCCGAGTCGGAGATGTCGGCGAAGGTCAGCAGCGTGTTGCCGTCCGGCAGGGGCACGGCGACGAATTGCAGGATGCGTTCGAGAACCGTGATCTTGCCGGTGATCGGCTTGCGCTCGGCATCGAGACGCGTGACGCTGTAGCGCACTTCTTCCCAGGAATTGCCGCCCGCCGCCAGCTGGCGGCCATGCCGTGCCAGATCCTCGATATGGGGTTCTCCGGCAAGCACCCCGGGATCAAGCTGCCAGAAATCCGCAAAAGCCGGATTGAACAGCTTGAGCCGGCCGTCCGAACCGAGCAGTGCTATGCCCTCGCCGAGATTGTCGAGCGTCTCGCGCTGAACGCCGATCAATTCATTGTAGCGGCTCTCGAGCAGGAGCTCGTCGGTCACGTTCTCGTAGAGATAGGTGACGCCGCCAAAGGGATGCTGCTCGCAGACCACATGCAGCGTGCGGCCGTCGGGCAGATGCCACCAAGCCTCGCGCGGCTCGATTGTGGTGTAGGCGGTGAGCTGCCTCGCCTTCCATTCGCGGTAGTTGGCCTGCTCGGGCAGGCAGCGCTGGTTGCGCAGCGTGTCGAGGATTTCACCGTCGGTGGGGTGGCTGTCGAGCCAGTTGGCATCGAGCGGCCACAGACCGGCAAAGGCCGCATTGTGGAAGCGCAGCCGCTGGTCGGGACCGAAAATGGCAATGGCCGTATCAAGCTTGTTGAGGGTCGAGGTGTGGGCCCTGATGTGGCGATCGAGTTCCTTCTCGGCGTTCTCGAGCGCCGTGATGTCGATGGCAAAACCCGCCGTGCCGCCCGCGGCAGGAGTTTCCACAACTTCGAGGCTGCGCATGGCGCCGCCCACGACGGCATGGACCCGGCCCGCCGCGGCGGCAGGCGCGAGCTCGGCCTGCCGTGCCACCGCCGCCTCGCCATTCGGCGCATCGACCGCGGCGGCATAGGCCTTGTTGACCCAGACGAGCTTGCGATCGGCCGCCCGCAGCCAGACCGGCAGCGGCGCGGCATCGAGAAGGGCGCGCATCCGCTCGGCCTGGCGGCCAAGCACCAGCGTTTCCTGTGACAGGGCGGCGATGTTGCGCCGTTCGCCCGCCAGGGGCCTGAAGCGCAGCGTGGCAAATCCGCCGGCGGTGCGGCCATCCGCCTCGAGGAGATCGCCGGAGGCCGTGACGATGCCGAGATTGAAGGGCGTGCCGTCGCGGCGCAGGCTGGACAGGGCGTCGGCCAGCGCGCTGGCCGAATCAGGGGCAAGCCAGGCCGCGAATTCGACGAGTGCCTCCCGTGACTGCGGCAGGCGGACCGCGCCATGCATGGTGCCGAGGACACGGTCCGGACGTTCGTCGGTGCCGCGCCAGATGAGCAGCACATGGGCCTCGGCGGCGAGAGCGGCCTCGGCCTCGTTGAGGCGGATCTCGAGCTCGGCGGCCTTGCGGCGCGCGGCCTGCTCCCCGCGCGCAAGGCGGCGGAGGCTCAGCAGCGCCCAGCAGAATACCCCGAACACGGCCAGAACCGCAGTGAGGGCGATCGGATCGCCCGCCAGGCCGTTGCCGAAACCGGCGCCCATGTCTTCTCCGGTCAAAGTGCCGGGATGGCGCACGAATCAGCGCGCCATCCGCCCCGCCTTCCTATAGCGAAAAGCGGAGTGCGCCGGAATCCACCAATCTCAGTAGCGGTAATATTCGGGCTTGAACGGTCCCTGCGGCGTGACCCCGATGTAGGCGGCCTGGTCGTCGCGCAGCCGGGTGAGCTTCACACCCAGCTTTTCGAGATGCAGGCGCGCCACCTTCTCGTCGAGGTGCTTGGGCAGCACATAGACCTCGTTCCCGTACTTGCCGGTCCCGGCCGAGGTGAAGAGTTCGATCTGGGCCAGGGTCTGGTTGGTGAAGGAGGCCGACATCACGAAGCTCGGATGGCCGGTGGCATTGCCCAGGTTCACCAGGCGGCCCTGCGACAGCAGGATGACCCGGGCACCCGACGGCATCTGGATCATGTCCACCTGCGGCTTGATGTTGGTCCACTTGAAGTTCCGCAGTTCCGAAACCTGGATCTCGTTGTCGAAGTGGCCGATGTTGCAGACAATGGCCATGTCCTTCATCTGCTTCATGTGGTCGACGGTGATCACGTCCTTGTTGCCGGTGGCGGTGACAAAGATGTCGGCCGTTCCCACCACATCGTCGATGGTCTGCACGGCGAAGCCATCCATGGCGGCCTGCAGCGCGCAGATCGGATCGACCTCGGTGACGATGACGCGAGCGCCCGAGCCCTTCAGCGAGGCCGCCGAGCCCTTGCCGACGTCGCCATAGCCGCAGACCACGGCCACCTTGCCGGCCATCATCACGTCGGTGCCGCGGCGGATCGCATCCACCAGCGATTCGCGGCAGCCATACTTGTTGTCGAACTTCGACTTGGTGACGCTGTCATTCACATTGATCGCCGGGAAGGGCAGCTCGCCCTTCTTCTGCAGCTCATAGAGGCGGTGAACGCCGGTGGTGGTCTCCTCGGAGACGCCCTTGATCGCAGCCTTCACCTTGTCGAACCAGCCCGGCTGTTCCTTGATGCGCTTCTTGATGGCGGCGAAGAGATACTCCTCCTCCTCGCTCTTGGGATGCGCGATGAGCGAGGGGTCCTTCTCGGCCTTGGAGCCGAGGAGGATGTAGAGCGTGGCGTCGCCGCCGTCATCGAGGATCATGTTGGAGGGACGGCCGTCCGGCCAGTCGAAGATCTTCGCGGTGAAATCCCAGTAGTCCTTGAGGCTCTCGCCCTTGAAGGCGAAGACCGGAATGCCGGCGGCGGCGATCGCCGCGGCGGCGTGGTCCTGGGTCGAGAAGATGTTGCACGAGGCCCAGCGGACCTCGGCGCCCAGCGCCACCAGCGTCTCGATCAGCACGGCGGTCTGGATGGTCATGTGCAGCGAGCCTGAAATGCGCGCGCCGCGCAGGGGCTGCAGCGCCTTGTATTCGGCGCGGGTGGCCATGAGACCCGGCATTTCCACCTCGGCCATGTCGATTTCCTTGCGGCCCCATTCGGCAAGCTTGATATCGGCGACGTGGTGGTCGGGCTGGGCGCGGGTCATGAGAATCCTCGGGTTGTCTGGTTGCGGCGGGTCCTATAGCAGCGGCCGGGGGACCTGTCCACGAGGACATAAAGGATTCTTTATATTCGGTTTCCACTGCCCCCGAAGCTTTCCATGACTATAGTACGGGCATGATCGCGCGGTTCGACAACAGCTATGCCCGCCTGCCGGGCGCCATGCATGCCGGGGTGTTGCCCACCCCGGTGGCGGAGCCGGTGCTCATCCGGGTCAATGGGCCGCTGGCCCGCGAACTGGGCCTCGACCCCCAGGCCCTGACCGCCGAGATCGCGGTGGGAAACAGGATTCCCGAGGGCGCGAGCCCCCTGGCCCAGGCCTATGCCGGCCATCAGTTCGGGCATTTCGTGCCACAGCTGGGCGATGGCCGGGCGATCCTGCTGGGTGAAGTGGTGGACCTCAACGGCAGGCGGCGCGACATCCAGCTCAAGGGAGCAGGACCGACGCCCTTCTCGCGCCGGGGCGACGGCCGCGCGGCGCTCGGGCCTGTGTTGCGCGAATATCTGGTCAGCGAGGCGATGCATGCGCTGGGCATTCCGACCACCCGGGCCCTGATGGCGGCGACCACCGGCGAACGGGTCTACCGCGAATCGGCGCTGCCCGGCGCGGTGCTCACCCGGGTGGCGGCAAGCCACATCCGCGTCGGCACCTTCCAGTATTTCGCCGTGCGGCGCGACCTCGACTCGCTCGCGGCGCTCATCGATCATGTGATCGCGCGCCACTATCCCGGTCTTTCGGCGGCGGAAAACCGCGCGCTCGCCCTGCTCGACGCCGTGATGGCGGCCCAGGCCCGGCTGGTGGCACGCTGGGCGGGCGTGGGCTTCATCCATGGCGTGATGAACACCGACAACATGAGCGTTTCCGGCGAGACCATCGACTACGGGCCCTGCGCCTTCATGGACGCCTATGATCCCGGAACGGTGTTCAGCTCGATCGATGAATATGGCCGCTATGCCTATGCCAACCAGCCCGCCATCGCGCAGTGGAACCTCGCGCGCTTCGCTGAAACCCTGATTGCCTTTCTGGACCCCGATCGCGACGCCGCGATCCGCATCGCCACGGCGCGGATCGAGGCCTTTCCGGCGCTCTATACTGATCAGTGGACGGATGTTTTCCGCCGCAAGACCGGCCTCGCCACAACAGAGCCGGGCGACACCGACCTCATCCATGCGCTGCTCGATGCGATGCATGTCGCCAGGGCTGACTTCACCCTCACCTTCCGGCGGCTGAGCCTTGGCGAGGAACCGGAGGAGCTCGGCGGCTGGATCGGCCAGTGGCGGGAACGCCTCGCCCGCGAACCGCAGGCAGAGGGCACGCGGCGGGCGATGATGCAGTCGGCGAACCCGGCCTATATCCCGCGCAACCACATGGTCGAGGCGATGATCCAGGCGGCTGTGGAGCGCGCGGATTACGCCCCCTTCGCGGAAATGGTGGGGGTTCTCGAGAACCCCTTCAGGGAGCAGCCGGGCATGGAGGCCTATGGCCAGCCGCCGGGCGAGACCGAGCGGGTTTACCGGACATTCTGCGGGACCTGAGAATATTCTTGACTTTATTCCTACAGCATGATAGGCACATATTCCTGAACGTGCCTGCTGCTGATTGACATTGTGAATTCTTCCTCAGTGGGCCTCGTCCCAGTTCGGTGCAGCGCGCGCATCGACCTGGAGGGGCACGCTGAGCCGGACCGCGGGCTCGGGGGCGGTGACCATCACCCGGCGGACCACCTCCATGGTGGCCTCGGCATCCGCGGCAGGACATTCGAGGATCAGCTCGTCATGGACCTGGAGCAGCATGCGGGCGGGAAGCCCGGCCTGCGCCAGCGCATCAGGCATGCGGATCATGGCGCGGCGGATGATGTCGGCGGCAGCACCCTGGATCGGTGCGTTGATGGCGGCGCGCTCGAGGAAGGCGCGTTCGGAGGGGTTGGGCGAAGAGATGCGCGGGAAGTGCATGCGCCGGCCGAAGATCGTCTCGACATAGCCCTGGGCGCGGGCCTGCTGCCTCGTGGCTTCCATGTAGTCGCGGATGCCGGGGAAGCGCCTGAAATAGGTGCGGATGTACTCGCCCGCCTCCTCGCGCCCGATGCCCAGCTGATTGGCGAGGCCGAAAGCCGAGATGCCGTAGATGATGCCGAAGTTGATGGCCTTGGCGCGGCGGCGCACCATGGGATCCATTCCGGCGAGCGGCACGGCGAACATTTCCGAGGCGGTCATGGCGTGAATGTCCTGGCCCTCGGCAAAGGCCTTCTTGAGTTGCGGCACATCGGCGACATGGGCGACAACGCGCAGCTCGATCTGGCTGTAGTCGGCGCTGATGAGGCTTTTCCCTTGCGGCGCGATGAAGGCCTGGCGGATCTTGCGCCCTTCCTCGGTGCGCACCGGAATGTTCTGGAGATTGGGGTCGGTCGAGGCGAGACGCCCGGTGGAGGTTGCCGCCAGCGAGTAGGAGGTGTGGACGCGCCGCGTCTCCGGGTTGATGTAGTTGGGGAGCGCATCGGTGTAGGTGGAGCGCAGCTTGGTGAGCTGCCGCCAGTCGAGCACCCGGCGGGCGAGCGCCACGCCCTGGGAGGCGAGTTCTTCGAGCGCGTCCGAGTCGGTGCTCCAGGCGCCGGTTGCCGTCTTGCGGCCG
>Ga0129333_10006444_pt1 | contig 11093 bp, 14 predicted proteins | sample CPB6_08_DNA_FD_94474 | JGI IMG/M metagenome (GOLD analysis project Ga0129333, IMG submission 94474) | Freshwater to marine salinity gradient microbial communities from Chesapeake Bay, USA - CPBay_Sum_0.6_0.8_DNA | ecosystem: Environmental > Aquatic > Marine > Coastal | place: USA: Chesapeake...
AATGCTTCAAGCCGTTAGGAACATCGGTCGTCAGGAACCAAGCGTTGGTATCGGTCAAGAAGTGATTAACCGTATAACCCTCGGGGATCGAGCCGTTGTTCTTCAGGGCGTTGATGTCGTTATTGGTAGTGCCGACACGAAGTTCGGTTTCTAGCAAACGGGTTGCAACGAACATCAAAGCAGGAGGAACGATAAGTTTGCGGGGTTTAGCAGCGATCAAAAGCCCACGTTCATCAGTCCACGCAGCGATTTGAATCACTGCATTTTCCAACGAGGTTTCGTTAAGATCCACGCCCGTAGCGGTTGTGTTGCTGTTGACACCACCAGAAACCAGCGGATGCGAAGTTGAGAACAAAGGCTGACCGTCACCGTAAGTTACCGTGGCAGCAAAACCATTATTCAAAACAGCAGCAGCTTTTACCTGCTTGGTATAAGCCATCGACCGTGCAAGTGCTTTGGTGTAACGAGCAGACAAAGAGTCATACAAGTTATCTTCAATCGCTTCTTCAGTGATTGAAAAGCCATAAGCAATAGTCTCGTGCGTATAACGTGCGGTCCAAGCTTCCTGCGCGTTGTCATAAGCGATGGCGCTACCTTCGTTTTTAACTGGGGCAGCGGTAAAGCCTGACAGCTTGGTTTCCTCTTCAAACGAGCGCTCGGAAGATTCAGTTTCGTAAATCTCTTTGTGCTCTTCGCCATACTTTGCATACTCCAAACCGAACAACGCGTTCAGGCCGGGGAGCAGCTCTTTCAATAGTTGTGCGCGTGAAATAGCCATTTAAATTTCCCCTTATAGTCCGGTCGGATTGTAGTAAGCATGACCGCCAGCGACTGTCTGGCCGGATACGTAGGGTGCGTTAAACTTAACAATGGCTTCCGGGAAATAAACCGTGCCACTATAAGTAAACGCCGTATCAGGCACCAGATCAACGATACGCAAAGGCAGTGTTGCCGTTACGTCTGCCGAACTTAACAAAATCGCTTGCTGAGAATCGTAGCTAACGGTGTTAAGTGTATTAGCTACAAGCGCCACGTTGTTGTTAATGTTGCTATAGGTCAAGCCTGTGGATGTCGAAACAACCGTCGTGCCAGTAACTACAGCAGCTTGGAACAACTGATCCGGGTCTTCACAAACAAAGGCAGTGATAAAGGTATTAGCCTTTACCGAAGTACCGCTGATCCATGCTTGTGAGAAGGTCGGTTGGCCGGTTACAGAAGAAACAAACTGACATCCTAGAAAGACGCCAGCAAAGCCTGTTGCAGGTGCAGTTGTCGTTGAAGTCGAAACCGCAACGGTGCCGTCGTTAACAAAAATAACGGGGTCACCAAAACCAATGCTAGAAGCACCGGATGCGATACGACGCTGACGAGTTGCTCCGGCAAAGACCTGACCACCGATCAAATTGATCGGCTTCAAGCCATAGGGCTTGTCTACAGTCGGGTAAGCCATTTGGAATTACTCCTTAGTTTGTTGATTACCGCGCCCAAACGAAACCGTAGATTTACGCTCTGCGAACAGAGGCATCCGTGGGTCATTCTCGCGCATGAAGTTATTGTCTACAGAACGCATCTGCGCATCAGCTTGTTTTTGGTAAAAGTCGTTGCGCTGGTCGATGAATTCCGTTGGGGTTTTACACAGCATTAAACCACCCACTACGATATTGTCCTTGAATCGGGCATTATCATTATCGAGATAACCAGAAATCTCAGGATGATCTTCAGCTCTGACAGGCTCCCAGCCTTCACGTAGCTTGGTTGAGACATTACGAGGGTCAGACTGCCCCATCATTGAAACGCGAATCCAACGATATTTATACCCAGGTTCAGGTGCAGGGTCAGGCAGTAACGTGGGGGGTGCCCAGCTACGAGGACGCTCAACTTTAGCGCGGGTATCTAATTCGCGGTTTACACGACTTTCAATTGTCTTAGTATCAGCCATTTGTCATCCCTTCCGCCACTTTCCGGGCATATAAATCAAGAGGTATCTTCAACTTCTTAGCTAGTGCAACCTGCGTCTGCGTCAACGTGATTTTCTTCGGGGCAACGTTTCTGCTTGCTGGGGCTACAACATTACTACTTGTCCGTTTCGATTTCTCCTCTAACCCAGGAAAATTTTCGGGGAACTTCTCACGGATACGAGAATTTACACGCTCGTAATATTCATCTGAAGTTGGGTCAACTCCAGACTTAACTAGCTTCTCGTGCAACCCCAAAGCAAAGCTAGTCATTTCCTCATCATTCCCAAACCACTGATTTTGTTGCTGCCATGCAAGCGCTTTTGGGTCTGCCCGAGGAGTTTCTGGGGCGGGTCGTGGTGCTATATTTACAGGAGTTTCAGTATTTTGTAAAGGGCTAGGCTTAAAATTATTAACTCGTTCAAGTTTTAGCTTGGCAGTAGTTAATTCTTCCTGCGCGGCAAGAATAGCGTCGGCATCAAAAGACTCATATGCTTCTTTATATTTCTTCCTAGCTTGATCTAATGCTAGCTCGGCATTTTGCTTAGCTGTACCAACAAGAAGCGTGCTATTTGAATTCAAATCGGTTTTGAGCCGTTTATTCTCTTCGACAATCTGCTGCGCAAACCTTAAAGCTTCTTCTCGTTCACGCAAGGCTGCTTCTTTGGCACGACGTTCATCGTGGTATCCATGCGACAACTTTTTAATGCGCTTCTGGACACTCTCATCGTACTTACTAAGATCGTCGTCAGTAACCTCACCAACAGGTTCAGGTAATGGCTTACGGTTTTGATCTTGTTCAGGCGTGTCGTCTACAACTTCAATTTCAAACTCTACATCGCCTTTAGCCTCTTGTTTGGCATCTTGCTCATCGGGGAACTTAAATTCAGTTTTATCCATATATCACCTCACGCACGTTGAATGCCACGGGGGTCTTCGACCACCGCTTCAACGGAATCATCGTTAATAATCCGAAACTCACGGTCATGAATCTTTAAGCGAGTTCCAGTGTTTGCGCGGGTAACTATAAAATCCCCCGGTTTGCACCACGGTCCTGTGGGGAAACGGTTCTGGTCGGCATAAGCCATATCACCTAGTGCTACGACAAACAGCACGTTGCTTAGTAACTCCTCATGCTTCACGGTTACATCAGCCTTAACAATCCCGCTATCAAATTTATTTTCGATATTGGGTAATGTACAAAGCAGTTTATAACCCTTAACAATTGGTAGTTGCTTTGCTCTTTCTTTAACTTCCTCGATTACTGCATCTGCTACTTCAGTCATTTTCAAATTCCTCATAACGTTGCACAAGGTCTTGTACTTCCATCCTTGCACGGCGTAGACCTTGGATTACGCCGCACAAATTCTTATACTCAGCAAAGTCTTTACAACTACCATCAACCATTGAATCACCTACTTCGCGCTCACGTTCCTTGAGCTTATTAAATAAGTGATCCAACATTGCGCGTTCTTGGGTCATTTATTGCTGCCTTTCATGCGTGTTTTAAACAAATCAGCTTGTATTTTTAACTGGTTTTGCTGATTCTGATTCTGTAACTTAATACCTTCTTTTTGAGCATCTACAGCTATACGTTGCTGTTCAACGTTAAGGCGTTTCTCTGCGATCTGTGCATCAATAGCGTCTTTTTGGGCTTTGCGTTGTTGCTCCATACCTTTAATTTGAAGTTCTTGTTGCTGCAACTGCACCAGCGGATCTTGTGCCATTTGCTGCGCCTGCTGCTGTGCAGCCTCACTCTGATGAATCTGTAGTACCTGCTGTGCAGCCTGTGCCACGTAACGAGCCATTGCATATTCTTCAGGCTCAGAGAGTTCTTGCTCAGGTGTGGGTAAGGGCAGACCAATACGCTGTTCGATCTCTTGACGGTACTGGAATCCTAAATGCTCGGCAACGTGCGCCATCATCGCAGCTTGTAACTGCTGACCTATGGGGTTCTGCCCAATCATCTGAGCAATCTTCGGGTCTTGCAAGAAGGACATATGCGTCGCAATGTGCGCCTGATGGTCTTGATAGATAAACGCCTTCATAGGCGTACCCTTTAGCGCGTTCATATTCTCAGTCACCGGATCTTTAGGCTTCTGATCGTCGGGCAGTGGTACAAGTTTGTCAGCGTTGGGGATACCCAACACATCCAGCATCTGCCTATGTAGGCGAGGTAGGTCGTAGAGCTGTGGCGCTCCTTGGGCTAACTGCAATGCAGCTTGATACTGCACAACACGCTGAGCCATCGTTGAGGCGTTAGGGTCAGACACGGGAATAACTTCCACGATGTCGTAGTCTTCAGCCTTAACCTGCGGTGTGCCATCTTGTGGCACGTAGCTGTAATCCGGCGAGGTATAGTCCCTAATGATTTCTTTAAGCAGCTTGAACTCTTCTTTCATCGCTGCATGGATGCGAGCTTGCACAGCACCCATCGTCTTTAGTTGCCGTTCTAAGAGGGCAAGCGTGGTGCCCACCGGAGCCTGACTCGACATATCGCTGACTTTCATATCAGCCATACCGCTGAGCCGTCGCGCTTCTTCCGTGATCTGGTTGAGCAGGGCTAGCAGCGTAGCACTAGGCTCTTTATAAGGCAGCGGCAGTATGTTGTCTCGGATTGCACCTCCCGGCACATCCACATCACGCCATTCACCCGGAGCAATCGGGGTGTCATCACCCTTGATCCTAAGCCCTCTGGACTTTAACCCACCGGGGAGATTAGATAGCGACCCTGCGTCCACCAACTGACGAATCAGCATGGTGCCTGCTGTGGCGTAGCCACCGATAATATGAATCAACCCAAAGCCATAGGCACCAAAACCGGGGATGTACATATAGTGCACAAAGTGCTGCCGTGCGCGTTTCTGGGGGTCGTCTTCTTTGTAGTTCCTGCGGATGGCTAGGACTTTGTTGGTGTTTTTGTCGATGGTTATGACGTAGGGCAGTGGCAGTTCTTCCTCATATCCCGGCAAGTCATACTCGATATGCACCTCACATATCTGATACCGCTCATCTTTTGTCTGCTCAACACCTTCTTTTTGAGCCTTGGCTTTCTCAATATCAGTCTGTGTGGCGTATGGTTCACCAAGATCAACATCACGATAGAACCCACTAACTTGCAGTCTTTTTATGTCATTTTTAGTCTTACGCATCACATGCGTAAGGCGGTCTGTGCGGCGGATATTAGTAACGCCATAAGGAAGGATGACATCCTCGGCGGGGACGTAGAACGAAACTTGGCGTTCTAATGATGGGTCGTAGTAAACCTTCTTAAATGAAGAACCCGCCAGCGCCACACCCCACAACGCACGTTCATGCTCTGAGCGATACTCAGGCATTTTGTCCGTTAACTGATAGTTCATATCAGCTTCAACTCGTTTGCCTGACTCTTCAATCTGTGGGTTCCACTGCCCGATAATATTTGTTTTCACAGGACCACTTGCGGGGAAAGTCTCCATAATTGATTCACTCTGAAAGCGAATCGCAGCTTCTGTTAGCAAGGTTGAAAACACCCCACACGCACCATCCCAAGGCTCTGTTACCTCGTCATAGCGTAGGCCCAACACATCCAAACCTTTAACGTAAGTATCGGCCCAATCCTTGCGAGAATTAATATCAGCCTCAATCAATTCCATAATGTCACCTGCGATAGATTGCAGGTCGCCTTCGGTCATGTGCTCAGCAAGGTTGGAATCAAACTCCTCTTCTTCGTTTTCATCTTCAGGCATCAGGTCAATCTCAACCCCATCGACCCCAATAGAAACACCTTCAGGATTAACGATTTCAATTTCAATAGGCGATTCGTCCATCGCCAAAGCTTCAATACCTTCAGGTGCACCAAATAAACTTTTATCAATAGCCATGATCTGTCCTAACCTAAGTAGTACCCGCGTTTTTGCCCACGGAAGCCACGGAAATAACGAACGTCATCCTGTTCATCGCTTGGCAATGAAATAAACCCACCCTGTCTGAAACGCAGTAGCGCCTGTGTCATCGTATCCACGTAGTCGTCATGCTCTCCAACAGGGAATGCAGCAACTTCTTCAATAACTTCTCTCGCCCAGCGCGTATCAGGAGCCCAGACTTTACCACTTGCAAACATATCTGCCACAGCATTAACACGCACGTGCTTGTCGTTACCTCTTGACGGACTGAACTCTTGTATAGGCACACTCATGCGAAACAATTCTTGTATTAATGGAGCACCTGCGGCTTTCTTTTCAATGAGCACAATATCAGGCTCATATTCTTTATACATTTCTATTGCGCGTTTCTTTAAATCAGGGAAATTAAGTCGTGCTTTAAACGCGTCAATTAAAATAATATTAGGCGCACCGCCATCTTCGTCGTTATACCAAACCCCCCATGTGGTACACGCCGTATAATCCGAAGAGTTTTTAGTTTCATGCGCAGTATCCCACGATTGAATAATGAATTCACATCGTGGTGGGTCTTCTTTCTCCCATACTCTCCACATATTACGTTGTATAACAGCCGCAGCATCGCTTGTGGGCTGCTGCATATACTGCGCCTGCCAATAACGTGGGTCCATGCCCGCACGTTTTGCTTTTAACTGGTCTAACGGCCACTGCTCAGGCCATAAACTTTTTTCATTATCTTCGTTTTCATTTAATATTGCGGGTAATTCAATAATATCCCACGTATCTGATTCTGGATTTTTAGTTTGATAATCTATTAACCGCCCTGTTAAATCAATTAAACTCCATCGAGTCATAATAACGATAATAGCGCCCCCCGGCATCAAACGTTGCAGCGGGCCTGTCTGAAACCACGACCACGCTTGATCAAATGTCAGCCGTGAATTAGCCTTTATGTCTTGCTCAGAATGAGGGTCATCAATAACAAACAGATCAGCACCACGCCCAGCCAGAGCGCCGCCAACGCCAACAGCATAATACTGACCTCCAGCTCCGGTAGACCATTTTCCAGCAGCTTTTTGGTCTTCTGCGAGGGCTGTTTTTGGAAAAATCTCCTGATATTCATCAGCGTCCACCAAATTTTTAACTCGCCGTCCAAAATCTTCTGATAAAGACGCAGTGTGCGTTCCCATAATAATCTTTTTATCAGGAAACTGCCCTAAAAACCATGCTGGAAATAAATAAGAACTAAACTCGGACTTGCCCATACGTGGGGCAATATTAATAATCACGCGTTTCTTACGGCCTGCGACTACATCTTCAAATATTTTTGCCAGTTTTCTGTGGTGTGCGCCTTCTTTAAACCCCGGATATACATGGTGCGCAAATGCAAGTAGTGAGGTTTTAGATTGTTTAAGTGATTTTCTACGTTCATGCTCATCTAGTAATGCTAAAACTTCCAGTTTTTCTTCTGAGGGCATTAAAGGGAGTGCTTTTCTAAGCGCCTCAACCTCATAATCACTCAAATTCACTAGCTTTCTCCGTCGCAGTTACCTCAATAGCGCCCATATATTTACCAAGCTTAGCTTTAATCTTGGCTTCAATCTCTTCATCCGTCAGTTCTGCTTTCTTAACCTCCACGCGTTCCGTGAATAGCGCTACTTCTGTAACACGCCCCAGCATCTCTAAAGCTTTTAATCGGTATCTGGGGTCAGGGTGCTCTGTATCTTCCAATATTTTTGCAACCGCATACCCCCTCATCTGCCGCGCCTGCTCAACAAACGCCCAGTCATACGCCGTCAGCATCCCTACAAGCCGTCGTACAGCTACTGGCGTGGTGTTTGCTAATAACTGTTGTTTAACTTTTTCTTGCGGTGCTCCAGCAGCCATTGCAGTAAACGCAAGCTGCGCATTCTTTTTGTTTGCTTTATCTTCTGCGTCTTCGTCAGACGCTGCGCCAATTGATTCTAAAAAGTCTGCGGTGTTTATCTGCGCATCTAACACTTGTTGGGGTGTAGCTGAATCCACCCTTATGTAGTCCGGGGGCTCATCAAAAACGGTAGGCGTAATTAAATGTTCAAACATATGAGGGAAAGGGGTAGCACCTCTGTTTAAGTCAGCGTAGGGTAATGCTTTATTGACGTTTACGCAATGGGCTGGTATATTAAATGTGTAGCTTGTCCATAGCTACTCTCCTTTCGGCTTTAGGTCCGACGACCTCCCGTTATCCCGGCACCTTTTGCCGGGATTTTTTTGTATATACGTGTCAAGTATTTGACAAAGTGTTGGAAGATTTTTTGTAATTTTTTGAGCACTGTAAAAATTTGTGGTGTTGGAGACAAATAGTGTCCATAACTACGCCGCTACATTGCTCACATCTGGGGGTATACGGGAGTAGTGGGGTTTCAAAACGGCAAAAATACTTAACCCCCTAGAGTTCTCAGAAACACGTTATGGTATAATATAGTCATGGTTGGGAGTTGCTCAGCCATACGTTGCCACGCCGTTCGCGTGGCTTTTTGTTTTATGCGACGACGAGAGTGCGAGGCTTTTCGCAAGTTCGTAATCGTGTCAAACATCCGCATCACAAGCACACTCACACTCATGCGCGTGATGCACACTAAGTAGACAACACGTCTACGTAAGGAAAATACTATGGACACCAAAGCAATCAAAAAAGCTACCTTCGCCGTATTCCGTGCGGGCGAGTCCTTCGCGGACAGCGTACGCAAACTCAAATCCATCGTGGAGGGCGAAGACTTTCACACGGTCTTACACACGATCATCGTCGCGTGTGATGAGTTCTACTACGATGGCACAGGTTCGCTCTATGTCGCTCGCACACGTGGCGCAGACCTAGGCTTAGGCATCGCCTACAACAAAGACCACAGCGACTACGCCATGCGTCAAAAGCAAATCAATCGCATCATGCAATCCCTCGGCCTTACCGAACCACGCAACCCAAGCACCAAACCCAAGAAGCGCATCGACGCAGTAGCTGCCATGCTCGCTCGCATTCAAAAGGAGTTAACACCCGCGCAGATTCGCGCACTCAAGGCAGCACTTTGATTCACACCGTCTGCTTTAGCAGATAACCCATCGCTAAGTAGACATCCCGTCTACTTAGCACCAACAACTTAAGGAGAACTAGCATGAAAAACAAACCCAACTGGTACGTAGTATTTGAACGTGAGCAACTAACCAAGCAACAGATGGAGCGCCAGAAGTTCTATGGCGGTCTTGAGCGTGGCACACGCTCACCAAGCGCAGAGCAATTACTCAAACTGCTTGCCCACGCCAACAAAGACAAACGCCACCTCTGGCTTCAGTAGTTCTTGGTGATACGTTGTGGAGAAGTTCTCCACAACGTATTATGGAGTGATTTTTTCATAATATGAAATGTCCAGTGCGACCCACTTTTTCGTCCACGTGGACACTAGCGTGGACAAGCGCAAAGCCCCGTCCCACGGGGCGTATATATATAAATGTCTTTCTGTCTACTATATATATATACGTGTTTTTTGGGACGTTCTTTTTCTTGTATTCTAATTCGGCTACGCCTTGCGCTTGTTCTCTAAAAAACTTGCTTCCTTTTTGTTTTTCCTGAAATTTGGTGGACACCTGGACACTTTTTCCAAACCCCCTGATTCTATTGGGCAAACCAATGTCCACTAGTTTTTTCGGACGTATTTACACAATCAACCGCAACCCCTTACACTACGTACTAGCGCCAATGTCCACTAGCCAAGTGGAAAAAGTGGACACTTTGGGGTTATTTACTGTCAAGGACTAGACAAAATGCACACACGAACCTGCATCACATGCAAGCAAACGCTCCCTTCAAACCTCTTTAAATACCGTGCAACACGCGAAGAAGCCAAGCGAAAAGGACTCAGCGGAAACACCGCTGCATGGGTCGAATCCAACCGTTGCAAAGCGTGCAGACCCAAGCGCAAACCCCCAAGCAAGCTCACACCCAACGAGCTAGCCAACCGAGTCACAGCGGGTGATGTCTCCTTCATCGAAGCCGAGCGCATCCTGAAAGAACGCGAACTCAGACGCCGCGCCAAGATCAGCGAGTACATGAAGACCCGACACGCCATGCTCAAGCACATAAGCCTACGCCCATCAGAACTCAAGCTGCACCTGCTTGAGAAGGCAGTACGCGAACAACAGATCGCACAGATGAAACAAGACCAACTCCGCGCCAAACACAGCGCAGCCCTATCAACCCCACCACCACGCAAGCGAGGACGCCCACCCAAACAACTCATACCAAGCACACCACTAACAACCGGACAGAAATCTGTCCAAGGAGAAACAAATGAACGCTGATATGTGGGACACCCTGATTGGCTACGCCATAGCCTTTGCGCTAGGTGTAGCGCTGACCATACTCATACTAGGAGAGTAAACATGAAGATAGAACCAAGCACAGCAACAGGGGTCGCCCTCAATTGGGCAGTCGGACAGTGTGACAGGCGCAAGCTGTACCTCGCCAAGTCCAAGCGGTTGATGACTGCTAACTATGGAGCATTCAACCATCGCCACGGTGCGCCGTGGTACGAGCCATCGAGCAACTGGCTGCAAGGCGGACGCATTATTCAGAGTAACCGCATCACGCTCGACATAACTGACACGGCATACGACGACAAGACAGACGAGTGCATAAAGCTCAAAACCCCTGAATGGTGGTCGAGTATAGGCGAGGTAACAGCCCGTGGCGCAACCCCACTGATCGCAGCCATGCGTTGCTTCGTAGCTTATCGACTCAAACAGGCAGGGCTGACAGCGTTTGAACTCCCGCCTGATGTGGCTGATGCGTACAGGGCTGAGCTTGCCCGACATGAGAAGTACATGAAGCAGAGGGAACGGTGGTTAAAGATCTCAACAGAACTTTTAGAAGGAGAATGACATGAAGATAACAGACGTACCGAAGCAAGCGTTTACTGCTGAACCTACGCCCATACCCATGAGGTCTATACCTGATTGGGATGCACTGCTGTCAGTACTGACAGCTAAAGGCTTCATAGTCCTTGAGGCTGACAAATTTAGAGTCACAAGGCACGGCGTACAGGAAGCAGTCAACGTGAAGAACTTCAACAACTACGTGCGGATAACCAAACGCCGACAGCTTTTAACCAAGCGCATATCCGACACGCGGTGGGTGTGCATATTAAAAGGAGAGTGACATGAGCACATCAGATCAACCGGACAGAAATCTGTCCAAACCAACACTCAAACAATGGGTCGATTGGGC
>Ga0129333_10006445_pt1 | contig 11092 bp, 3 predicted proteins | sample CPB6_08_DNA_FD_94474 | JGI IMG/M metagenome (GOLD analysis project Ga0129333, IMG submission 94474) | Freshwater to marine salinity gradient microbial communities from Chesapeake Bay, USA - CPBay_Sum_0.6_0.8_DNA | ecosystem: Environmental > Aquatic > Marine > Coastal | place: USA: Chesapeake Bay...
CGACCATCTCACGATGACCCGGGAGGCCCGCGGCAGGCGGGTCGATCTGGCGGAGCCCGGCGCGAGCCTGATCCTCACGAAGCCCACCACCGCGCTGCCGCACAAGGGGGGCAGGCGGCTCGACGTCGATGGCCACGACTATTCGATCCTCGCGGCCTGGATCGCCGCCGGCTGCCCCGGGCCGGCCGCGGACGAGAAGCGACTCGTCGGCATCGACCTCGCACCGGCGGAGTCGACGGCGGCACCCGGCGCCTCCGTGCCGCTCACGGTGACGGCACGCTACGACGACGGGTCGAGCCGCGACGTGACGCGATGGGCCCGGTTCACCTCGGCCGACGAGACGGTCGCGTCGGTGGGGGGAGACGGCGTCGTCGCGGTCGTGGGGCATGGCGCCGGCGCCGTCACGGCGTGGTTCTCCTCCCAGATCGCCGTCGGCCGCGTGATCGCACCCTTTCCGAACGAGGTGCCACCGGAGACGTTCACGAAAGCCCCCCGCGCCAACGTCATCGACGACCTCGTCCTCGCGCAGCTCGAGAAGCTGCGCCTCGTGCCATCCCCGCGTGCCGCGGACACGACCTGGGTCAGGCGGGCGTACCTCGACACGATCGGCCGTCTCCCGTCGCCCGAGGAGGTCAAGACGTTCCTCGCCGACACGTCGCCGGGACGGAATGCGCGCACCGTGGACCTGCTCCTCGCCCGGCCGGAGTTCGTGGACTACTGGACGTACAAGTGGTCCGACGTGCTGCTCGTGACCGGCTCGAAGCTGCGTCCCGCGGCGGTCGACGCCTACTACCGCTGGATCCGTGACCGGGTGGCCGAGAACACGCCGTGGGACCGGCTCGTGCGGGAGGTCGTCACCGCCCGCGGCTCCAGCCTCGAGAACGGCGCGACGAACTACTTCGCGGTGAACCAGGATCCCGAGACGCTTGCCGAGAACGTGAGCCAGGCCTTCCTCTCGCTCTCGATCGGCTGCGCGAAGTGCCACAACCACCCGCTCGAGAAATGGACCAACGACCAGTACTACGCCTTCGCCAACCTGTTCGCCCGCGTCCGGGCGAAGGGCTGGGGGGGCGACGGTCGCAACGGCGACGGGCTGCGCACCCTGTACGTCGAGACGCGCGGCGATCTCCTGCAGCCGCGCACGGGTCGGCCGCAGCCCCCGGCACCCCTCGACGGCGCGCCTCTCCCCGTCGACGACCCGACCGATCGCCGCGAGGCGCTCGCCGACTGGCTCACGTCGCCCACCAACCCCTACTTCACCCGCGCGATCGTCAACCGTGTGTGGGCCAACTTCCTCGGGATCGGGCTCGTCGATCCGGTCGACGACCTGCGCGCCACCAACCCGGCCAGCAACGAGCCGCTGCTCGCGGCGCTCGCGGCGTTCACGGTCGAGCACGGCTACGACCTCAAGCCGCTCATGCGGCTGATCATGCTGTCGGAGACCTACGCCCGCTCCGCCGAGCCGGTCCCGGGCAACGTCGCCGACCGCCGCTGGTTCGCGCGGGCCTACCCGCGGCGCCTGATGGCCGAGGTGCTGTCCGACTGCATCGCCGACGTCACCGGGGTCCACGACGCCTACACGGAGGTCGCCCTCAACGACGGCTCGACCGAGAAGCTCCCCAAGGCGTACGACGCCGACACCCGCGCCGTGCAGCTGCGCGACTCGGCGGTCAAGAACGCCTTCCTCAAGACGTTCGGCCGCAACGCCCGCGACATCACCTGCGAGTGCGAGCGGTCGAATCAGCCGAGCCTCGTGCAGGTGCTCAATCTCGCCAACGGGACGACGCTCAACGACAGGCTCGCCGCCAAGGCCGGACGGATCACGCAGATGCTCGCGACCGAGCCGGAACCGCCGGCGCTCGTGACCGATGCCTGGTGGCGGTGCCTCGGACGGCCGCCGACCGACGCCGAGCGGAAGCCGTTCGAGGAGATGCTCGCGGCCGTCCCGGCGGCGGAGCGTCGCGAGATCGTCGAGGACATGTACTGGTCCCTGCTCACGAGCCGTGAGTTCCTGTTTCGATATTGAGCCAATCGGGCGCGATGGCGGCTCTCGTGGCGGAGGATGGCCTCTCGGAGATGAAACCCATGCCCGTTCCCCACGTGCGATCGTTCTGCCTCGGCCTCCCCGCCGCGATCATCTGTCTCGGGGCAGCCTCCGCCGCGCCCACCTACGAGCGCGACGTCGTGCCGATCCTGCGCACGTACTGCGCCGGCTGTCACAACGACGCCGACAGGGAAGGCGAACTCTCCGTGGAACGGTTCGCCTCACTGCGGAAGGGGGGCGCCGAGTCGGGCGATCCGGTCAAAGCGGGCGAGCCCGACGCGTCCGTCATGCTCCGGCGGATCGCGAGCACCGCGGCAGACCACATGCCGCCGGCCGACGAGCCCCAGCCATCGACGGCCGATGTGGCCGTGCTGCGCGAGTGGATCGCCGCCGGCGCCCCAGGCCCCGCGGTCGATGCATCGCTCCTCGAAACGCTCGTCGTCCCCGCGCTCCCGGCCTATGCCGGGCGACTGCCCGTCACGGCGCTCGCGATCTCACCCGACGGCACGCGTGCCGCCGTCGCCCGCGGCCGAACCCTCCAGATGCATGACGTCGCCACGGCGGGCGGAGGCGACCTCGCCGGCGCGCCGGTCGTGGCGTCGCTCGACGACCTGCCGGGGAGGGTGATGGCGGTGCACTTCGGGCCCGATGGCCGCACGCTCGTGGTGGCGGGCGGTGTCGCCGGCCTTTCCGGCGTGGCGGAGGTGCGCGACGCCGGCACCGGCGCTGTGATCCGCGCGTTTCGTGGACACCGCGACCTGTTGGGCGACGCCGAACTTTCTCCGGATGGCGCGGTTCTGGCCACCGCCGGATACGACCGGTCGGTGAAACTCTGGAACGTGGCCGACGGCACGCTCGTGCGATCGATCGACGTGCACAACGGCGCCGTCTTCGACCTCGCCTGGCATCCGTCGGGAAAGGTCCTCGCGTCGGCCAGCGCCGACGAGACCGTGAAGCTCTGGCGTGTCGCGGATGGCGTGCGGCTCGACACGCTGAAGGAGCCGCAGGCCGAGGTGTTCGCCGTGAATTTCACGCCCGACGGCCGGCACGTCGTCGCCGCGGGTCGCGATCGCCGCATCCATCTCTGGCGGCTCGAGTCGCTCGACACACCGGCGGCCAACCCAGCCCTGCACGCGCGGTTCGCCCATGAGTCACCGATCGTCGCCTTCGGCATCTCGCGCGACGGCACACGGCTGGTGACCGCGGCCGAGGATCGGTCGGTGTCGGCATGGAGCGTGCCCGCCCTCGAGCGCCTCCACGACCTCCCGGCCCAGGCCGATCTCGTGTCCGCGATCGTGCCGGTCCCCACGGAAGCCGGCCGGTTCCTGCTTGGCCGCATGGATGGGTCGCTCGTTGCCGTCGCCGTGGCAGCAGGCCCGCAGGCGGGCCCTGCCCCCGCGGTGGCGCCGTCGCCGGCGCCCGCCGATGCGGCGCCGGCCCAGCCCCCGACGGTCGCCGAGGTGGCGGAGACGGAGCCCAACGACACCGCCGAACGCGCGCAGCCGATTCCCCTGCCCGCGAGGGTCACGGGTGCGATCGGCGCTCCCGGCGACGCCGATTGCTTCCGCGTGGCCGCGAAGGCGGGCGTGCCGCTCTTCATCGATCTCGACGCGGCCCGGCCCGGTTCGCAGGTCGCCTCGAAGCTCGACTCGCGGATCGAGGTGCTCGATCCCGCCGGCGCCCCGGTCGAACAGGTCGTGCTGCGGGCGACACGCGACTCGTGGTTCACGTTCCGCGGCAAGGACTCGTCGACATCGGACGACTTCCGGGTCCAGAACTGGACGGAGATGGAACTCGACGAATACCTCTACGCCGGGGGCGAGGTCGTGAGGCTCTGGCTCTATCCGCGCGGTCCCGACTCGGGTTTCAAGGTGTATCCGGGGTTCGGCTCGCGGCACACGTTCTTCGGCACGACACCCGTGGTCCACGCGCTCGGTGAGCCCGCCTGGATCGTGGAACCGCTGCCTCCCGGAAGCATCCCGGCTCCGAACGGCCTGCCCGTCTTCCGCCTCTTCCACGAGAACGACGACGACCCGTCGAGACGCCTCGGCACCGACTCACAACTCGTCTTCACGCCGCCGGCCGACGGAGACTACGTCGTCCGTGTGACCGACGTGCGCGGCTTCGGCGCGACGAGCGACGCGGCCGCGTATCGGTACGCGCTCACCATCCGGCCGCCACAACCGTCGTTCACCGTCTCGATCGGCGGCCGGGATCCCAAGGTGAGCCCCGGCAGCGGCCGCGAACTCACGTTCACCGTCGACCGGCTGGAGGGCTTCGAGGGGCCGGTGACGATCGACGTGGCCAATCTGCCGGCCGGGTTCACGTTCCACGGACCGCTCGTGATCGAGGCCGGCCAGAAGCAGGCGTTGGGCGTGCTCTCCGCGGCGGCCGACGCGACGGCGCCCGACGAGGCCGCGAGCAAGGCGGTGACGGTCACAGCGAGGGCGGACCTCGCCGGCGCGGAGGTCACGAAGCCGCTCGGCGACCTCGGCACGCTGGCGATCGCCCCGGCAGCGAAGGTGACGGCCGAGATCCTCGCGGCCGATGGTACCGGCCGACCGGACGCAGGCCCGCTCGAGTTCGCCATCCGGCCGGGCGAGACGATCCAGGCCCGGGTGCGGATCGTGCGCCACGACCAGAAGGGCCCCGTGGGCTTCGGCCGTGACGAGGCGGGACGCAACCTGCCGCACGGCGTGTTCGTGGCCAACACCGGCTTGAACGGCCTCCTGATCGTCGATGGTCAGACCGAGCGGGACTTCTTCATCACGGCGGCGCCGATCACGAAACCCGGCCGGCGCATCTTCCACCTGCGGTGCGAGCCCGACGGCGGCCAGTGCTCCATCCCGGCGGTGCTCAACGTCCTCTCGCCATAGTTCGCGCTCGGCGGCATCCGGGCAGCGCGGCCGCAGTCTCCGGACTCAGTCCTCGGGCAGCGGCCGACCCTTCGTCTCCGGCGCGAAGGGCAGGACCGCCAGCCCCAGCAGGAAGATGAGACACATCACGAGACCCGCGGGCCGCATCGGCTCGGGTGAGCCGGAGAACACCGTGCTCGACAACTGGCCCAGCAGGAAGGGGCCGCTCGCCGCCACGAAGCGGCCGACGTTGTAGCAGAAGCTCGTGCCCGTGCTCCGGAGCCTCGTCGGGAACAGTTCGGGAAAATAGATGGCATATCCCGCGAAGAGCGACAGCTGGGCGAACCCCATCATCGGCAGCATCCACCAGAAATCGCTGATGTCGTCGAGATAGCGGAAGACGATCATCGTCGTCACCATGGCGGCCACGAAGAAGATCGCGAAGAACGCCCGCCTGCCGAGCTTCTGACAGATGCGGGCCGCGAGCATCATCCCCGTGAAGGATCCGATCTGGATCATCATCGATGCGACGCCGGACCAGATCGTGAGCCGTCCTGCAAGGTCGCTGCCGGTGAGCCCCTGGGCCTCGAACGTCTTCTTCAGCACGCTCCGTTGGAGGTCGATCGCGAAGAAGCCGATTCCCCAGAGACCGATCACGCCGGCGCAGGCCAGCAGCATCCCGACGATCGCATGGCGGCGCCACCGGCGGTCGGCGAAGAGTGATCGGTAGCCGCCGAGCGCGACCCCGGTTTGAGCGGCCTGTCGCCGCATCTCCTGCCAGCGTTCGGGCTCCTTGAGCCCCGCCCGGATGACCAACGCGAGGATCGCCGGCAGGGCGCCGATCACGAACTTCCACCGCCATGGCTCCCAGCCCGCGATGAGACCGTTCTCGAAGGATTGCTGGGCCAGTCCCAGTCCGATGCCGATCAGGGCCGCCCCGAAATTGCCGACCGCCGACAGTGCCTGCAACAGCCCCAGGGCGTACGGTCGGGCACGCTCCGGCATCACCTCGGCGACGAGCGCCACGCCGACGGCGAACTCCCCGCCCACGCCGAGGCCGGTGAGGAATCGGTAGAACGCGAAGTCCCAGAAGCCCCAGGACAGCGCGGACAGCCCCGTGCAGAGCGAATAGATCAGGATCGTGATCATCATCGTTTTTGCTCGGCCGAACCGATCGCCGATCACCCCGAAGATCAACCCGCCGGTGGCCCACCCGGCGAGAAAGATGCACGTGGAGAGTCCACCGTAGAAGTCCACGGCCTTCGGATCGGCCGCGGCCCCGGCGCTGGCGAGCAGCGACTCCATGGCGGGTTTGCGGGCGAGGTTGAAGAGCTGCTGGTCGAGGCAGTCGAAGAGCCAGCCGAGGGCGGCCACGATGAGGACGAACCAGTGGTAGCGGTTCATCTCCGCGTACCAGGGGCCTCGACCGGCATCGGACGTGGGCGACGCGGGCGACGGATGCGATTCGTGCATGCGGTCTCCTCCCCCTGAAGCGGACGGGATCGTGTCGATCGGGCGAGAGGATAACAGATCGACCGGTGCCTCGCGGCTCGCGCCGCGCGCTCACCCGCGTGGCGCCGCCGCGCCGGCCCCCCGCTTCGCGCCTCGACCCTTGCCCGCGGGCCCCGGTCTGTCCCGGGTGCCTCGCGTGTTGGGTCGGGGCATCGGCGCGCCGACCTTCGCACGCCAGCTGACGAGCCGCGCGTGCAGCTCGGCCGCCTTGGCGGACATCTCCGCCGCCCGGTTCGTGGTCTCCCCGATGTCGTCGCGGAGGTTGAAGAGCTCGAGACGGCCGTCCTCCAGCCACTCCATCAATTTCCAGTCACCCGACTGGACCACGCTCACCGGCGTGGTGCGCCAGCGATCGACACCGATGCCGAGATAGCCCGGGAAGTGCGCGAAGATCGCGTCCCTCCCGAGCCGCGCCTCGTGGTCGTGCAACAGCGGAACGAGACTCACGCCGTCGAGCGGCTGCCGCGGGCCGGTGGCCCCGGCCGCCTCGACGCACGTCGGCAGGATATCGACGTGGATCGACGGCTCGTCGCAGATCGTGCCGGGTTTCGTCACCCCGGGCCAGCGCACGATCAGCGGCACGCGGATGCCACCCTCGTAGAGGCTGCCCTTGCCGCTGCGAAGCGGCGCGTTGTCGGTCACGTCCTTCCTGCCACGGTCGCGCAGGCCCTCGCGTCCGTAGCCCCCCACGCCTCCGTTGTCGCTCGAGAAGATCACGATCGTCCGCTCGGTGAGGCCGGCCTCGTCGAGTGCCCGCACGACCCGCCCGACGCTCACGTCGATCGACGCGATCATCGCCGCGTAGATGGGGTCGTGATGCCCATCCGCCGCAGGCTTGTCTTTGAAGCGGGCCACCAGCTGGGGCTTGGCGTCGTGGGGCGCATGCACGCCGAAGTGCGGCAGGTAGAGGAAGAACGGCCGGTCCCTGTGCCGCCCGATGAACTCGACGGCCCGATCGGTGAGGAAATCGGCGAGATACTGGCCGCGTGGATGATCGACGGGCGGATTGGTGACGAAGTCGAAGTGCCTGCCCATCGAGACGATCGCCTCGTCGAAGCCGCGCCGACGCGGATGATGGGGCCCCTTCTCACCGAGGTGCCACTTGCCGAACATCCCCGTCGCGTAGCCCGCCCGCCCGAGGACATCGGCGACGGTGTCACGATCGAGGGGTAGATCGACGACGTTCTCCACCGGCCGAAGCGGTCGCATGCTCCAATCGAAGCGATTGATGCCGCCGACCGTGTAGACCCCGGTGCGGGCTCCATACTGCCCGCTCATGAGCGCGGCCCGGGTCGGGGTGCAGTTCTGGCAGTGGTGGTGATTCGTGAAGCGGGTGCCCTCGGCCGCGAGGCGATCGATCTGCGGTGTCTCGTAATAGCGGCTGCCCTGGCAGGCCAGGTCGGTCCAGCCAAGGTCATCGGCGAGGATGAAAACGATGTTGGGGGGCCGGGCGTCGGCGGCCTGCGAGCCGTTCGAGGCGGCGAAGCCCGTCAGCACCGTGGCGGCGACCGTCGCGCATCGCAGGACAGTGGCCACGGTCATGGGCACGCTCGCACTCCCGGGTCGGCCCGCCGGCCCTCGCCGACCGGCCGACCTGGAGGATAGCAGACCCGTCACTCTCGGCCGACGCCACGATCAGTTCGACAGCGGCAGCGCGCCGACGACGCCGTCACCACCGACGATGATCTCACCCGTGAGCCTGGATCTGGCCCGGATCGTGGCGAGATTCTCGTCGATGACCCACGAGTTGTAGGCCGCCAGGAGCAGGCTCTCCGGCGACGCGGTGGCGTCGTTGGAGATGTCCCAGAACATCATCCCGCCGAGGCCGATATCCTCAGCCCATTGCGACCGCTGCGCGATCGAGGAGGGTGTCTCGAAGGAACTGAAGATCTTCTCCCTGGCGTTGTACAGGTAGGCCGCCTGGGCATTGTCGTCCCAATACAACTTCCAGTCGCTGCCTGGGGCCTGGAGCCGCCCCAGGAGATCCTTGTAGTCGTAGTTGCCCGCCTCGAACGAACCCGGTGCGGCGCCGCTGGCCACGTCGGAATAGCCTCCGTCACCGCCGTCGGCGACACCGCTCCACGCCCGCGCGTAGAGCGGCGCGCCAAGGACGATCTTCTTCGCCGCCACGCCCGCCTGGAGGTAGGCGTTGACGGCCGTTTTCACGTCGTAGCCGACCGGGTCTCCCGTGAAGCCCGCCAGATGTCCGGTCGTGCTCTCCCACGTGCCGTGGAAGTCGTAGGTCATGAGGTTGAAGAAGTTGACGTACGGCGCAAGCCCGGGCAGGTTGAAGTTCCTGATCTTGTCGAGCCCGGCGGGCGAGGCGATCGACAGTTCATAGGCGCGGCCGAGCCGTGACCCGAGCGCGTCGACCTTCGCCCGGACCTTCTGCATGAGCAGTGCGTAATTGGCCCCGTCCTGCGGGCTCGCGGAATTCCCGTCGAGACCGCCACCACCCGGATACTCCCAGTCGAAGTCGATCCCGTCGAACATCCGGTAGGTGTCGAGGAACCGTACGAGCGAGTTGGCGAACGTCTCGCGGCCCGCCTCCGTGGCGCACACGGTGCTGAAGTGGGTGGAGAGCGTCCAGCCGCCCACCGCGATGCTCACCTTGAGGTGTGGATACTTCTCCTTGAGCTGCGCGAGCTGGGCGAAGTTGCCCCACACCGTCTGCGTGGCCCGCGGGTCGCCCGGCGGGTAGTACCACTGGTCGGCCTCGCCGCTGACCGTCTCGCCGGCGGGAAACCGCTTCTCGACGGCGGCGTAGGAATCGAACAGCGCCACCTCGCCGTTGCTCTTGAGGTCGAGGAACGAGTAGATGAGGTGCGTCAGCTTCTCGGCCGGGACGTCGGCCACCTGGAAGTTGCGACCGTAGATGCCCCACTCGGGGAAGTAGGCCGCGAGCACCTTGTCGTGGGCCGCGATCGGCAGCGTGGCGCCCGGCACGCCCGGTGTCGGGGCCGGGGCCGGGGCCGGTGCTGGCGCCGGGGCCGGTGCTGGCGCCGGGGCTGGAGCTGGGGCCGGGGCCGGCGCTGGCGCCGGGCTCGGTGCCGGTGCGGCGGCATCGAACGCGAACTGCACGGGCCGCAGGGCCTCGACCTTGGCCGTGTTCACCGTCCTCCAGTCGTCGGCGAGGATGCCGCCGGTGTCGCCGGAGTTCGGGTTCCACGACCAGTAGGTCCAGCTGATCCCCTGCTGCCCGGCGGCGAGGTCGCCCGTGCCGTTGCCATCGAGGTCGCCCGCCAGGTACGTCGTGAGGTTTGTGTACCACGCCCGGTCGCTCGCGGTCTCGAGCTTCGAGCCGAATTCACCCAGCAGCACCGGAGCCGTGCCGGTGCGGAAGAGGTAGCCCCAGTTGCGATCCCAGACGTCGTAGAGATTCCGCGGATAGTCGGCCGCGCTGAAGTAGGACTGCGGGTAGACGCTCGCCGGGTAGTCGTGGGGCGAGTAGACGAGCCGGCCGGGGACCGAGAGCCGCACCGGATGCGTGCCGGCGTTCGACAGATTCCCGCCCCACCAGTAGTTGCCCGATGATGCCCGTTCCACGCCCTCGACCACGACGAGGAGGTTGGGATTGGCCGCGAGCACGGCGTTGCCGGCCCGCTCCGCCGCCAGCCGCCAGTCGTTGGGACCGCCGTCGCCCCAGGTAGCCGGTCCGTGCGGCTCGTTGTGGAGGTCGATGCCGATCACGGCAGGCGACGTCGCGTAGCGGCGCGCGAGGAGCGCGAGATTCGCGATCCACGCGCTCTCGGGATAGGCCGTGGTGTACCAGAGGCCAGAGCCGTTGGGGCCGTTGCCCGCCTCCGAGCGATGGTGGTCGAGGATGATCCGCAGGCCGATCTGGCTCGCATATGCCACGATGCGGTCCATCACCTGCAGGCCGTTCAGCCCCTGCAGGTCGGCGTTCTTCGAGAAGTCGATCCCGTTCGGCATGCTGCCCGACTCGAGCAGCTGGTCGCTGTACGGCAGACGGATCGTGTTGAAGCCCTCGGACTTCATCTGATCCATCATCTCGCGATAGCCTCGCGACCAGAGGCCGTGTGGGGCAAAGTTGGGCGTCTCGAGACCGAACCAGTTCACGCCCGCGATCCGCACCGCGCGACCCGTCGCGTCCACGATCTGGTTGCCGCTCGTCTGGAGGTACCAGCTCCCCGCCGCCGGCGGCGTGACGGGCGAAGGGGCGGGTGCGGGCGTCGGCGTCGGCGCAGGGATCGGGGTCGGGGCCGGCGCGGGCACCGGGGCCGGCGCGGCAGCACCGAGATACTCGATCCGGAGGTTGCGCAGGACCGCGCCGCTTCCGCCCGCCGTCGCCGTGAAGCCGAAGGTCGCGGAGCCTCCCGCGGCCAGCCCGCCGTTCCACGACGCATTGGTCACCACGTACGTCGTGCCCGAGCGGCTCGAGACCGTGCCGTTCCACAGGCTCGTCACCTCCCCGTCGAAGTCGAACGTCGCCCGCCAGCCGGAGATCGCGGCGGTGGTGGTGTTCCGTACCGTCACGTCCCCGTTGAAGCCGCTGCCCCAGTCACTGGTCACGGCAAACGTCGCACGCCCATCGGTCGGGGTCGGGGTCGGGGTCGGAGTCGGAGTCGGAGTCGGGGTGGGGGTGGGTGTGGGTGTGGGCGTCGGTGCCGGCAGCGGATTCACCGTCGGCGCGTCGTGGTCATGCTCGTGATCGTGGCCA
>Ga0129333_10006446_pt1 | contig 11092 bp, 10 predicted proteins | sample CPB6_08_DNA_FD_94474 | JGI IMG/M metagenome (GOLD analysis project Ga0129333, IMG submission 94474) | Freshwater to marine salinity gradient microbial communities from Chesapeake Bay, USA - CPBay_Sum_0.6_0.8_DNA | ecosystem: Environmental > Aquatic > Marine > Coastal | place: USA: Chesapeake...
GACGGCAATCCGGCTTCATTGCCTAGTTTTTGAATCTTGTATGTTGAAGCGGCGCGCGCAAATTCGAAATGCGATTCCCAAGGCAGGGCAGGCCGTGCAAGATAAGAATACATATAGGCGCCGTGAAACACATCGCCTGCGCCGTTCGTATCAATAATAACATTAGAGGGCACTTTAAGGGGCGGCTGTGTGCGGATGGTGCCGCTTTCATCATACCAGAGCATGCCGCGTTCGCCGCGTGTTACGCCGCCTACTTTTACGCCTTTAGCTTTCAAGAGATCGAGCAAGCCTTTATCGTCAAGATTGAGTTGCTCGGCCAAGCGTTCGCCGCAGACCGCGACATCAACAAAATTCAAAAGCTCATGCGTGTTTGAACGCAAGCCGCCGCCGTCGAGTGACACCAATACGCCGCGCTCACGGCAAAGCTGCGCATAATGAAGGGCGGCATCGCTTTGATGGCCATCGAGATGTAATGCGCGGATCCCGTCTAGGCGCAATGTTGGATAGGGATGGAGATAGTCATCGTCACGGCAGCGGATGATTGCGCGCTTGCCATTATTCGGAATGACAAAGGAAAGGGAGCTCTCTTTTACTTTGCGACCATGGACGGGGATTTGATATTTCGCCGCCATGTCGAGGAACATGCGGCCGAGCCAATCGTCCGCGAGTGATGTGAGGAGGTCCGGAACGACGCCAAGCTTGGCGCAGCAAAAGGCGGCCGTGACCGCATTGCCCCCGAAGGATACCGCATAGTTATCGGCAACGGTCTTGTCGTCGCCGGTCGGGATGTGATCGGTGATGAAGGTGACGTCGATATAGGTTTGGCCAATAAAAAGCGCGTCCATTGCCGGGGTGTATCCTCGAGAAAAGTCAGGTCTTTCCTATCGAGTGGCCGAAAAACCTGAACCCGACAAGGAAAAATTGAGATTGCGACCGAAATTCTTCGAAAACAATGCCCAATTTTCAGCCGATGGAGAAACTCGTCCCGCAACCGCAGGAGGCAGTCGCATTCGGGTTCTCGACCCGGAAACTCTGACCCATCAAATCATCGACAAAATCGAGCGTAGACCCTTCCAAAAAGGGCAGGGAGGTCGGGTCAATTAATACAACAGCGCCATCCCGTTCGACGCGGATGTCGTCCACCGCATCGGCGGTCTCTACGGCAAAGCCATATTGGAAGCCGGAACAGCCGCCGCCGCTGACGCTAACGCGTAGCTTCGATCCCTCAGGTTCGGAGGCCAAAATCGTCCGAATACGCTTGGCCGCGCGTTCCGTTACCGAAAAATTCTGAGAAGGGCTTGCATCCATGGCCAAGGGTCTGCTTCTGGTCCTGTGACTTCGCTCATCCCAAAATAGGGGTTCGGCGGGTTAAGTTCAACTGGAGGATGGAACGTGGAGGGACGGTTTGACCGCTGGCGTGCCGCTTACGCGACAGATCCTGCTCGTTCGCGTGGACGGCTTTATGCTGAGCCGTCATCTCCTACAAGGAGTGAGTTCCAGCGTGACCGTGACCGGATCATCCATTCGACCGCCTTCCGACGCCTCAAACACAAGACTCAAGTGTTTGTGTTCCACGAGGGTGATCATTTCCGAACCCGTCTCACTCACACGATCGAAGTGGCGCAGATTGCGCGTTCGATTTCCCGCGCCCTAGGGCTCGATGAGGATCTCGCGGAAGCTTTGGCCTTATCGCATGATCTCGGCCATCCGCCCTTCGGCCACACGGGCGAAGACGCTCTCGCGCTGTGCCTCAAAGATGATGGCGGATTTGATCACAATGCGCAGGCTTTGAAAGTCGTCACAGCGCTTGAACGGCGTTATCCTGATTTCGACGGTCTCAACCTCACATGGGAAACGCTCGAAGGTCTTGTCAAACATAATGGGCCACTCATTAGTGATGATGGTACACCTTTGCCGAGCGTGAAGACAAAGACTGTGCCGCAAGATATTCTCGATTTTGAGCGTTTATTTCCGCTCGCGCTTTCCGACCATGCAGGGCTTGAGGCGCAAGTCGCCGCGCTCGCCGATGATATTGCCTATAATACTCATGATATCGATGACGGCTTGCGAGCCGGACTTTTTGCCATTGATGAATTGCGCGAGATACCTTTTCTCAGTGTCATCTTGAACGATATTGATCGGCAATGGCCGAAACTTGAGATAGCCCGTCGCATTCATGAATTGGAGCGCCGCCTTATCACGCGCTTTGTCGAAGGCGTTATTCGGCAAGGCCAAGAGGCATTGAAGCCTTTTGCGACTGCTGACGTTGATGCTGTGCGCAAAGCCGGTAAGACTTTGGTCCGGTTTCCCGATGACCTTTCAGAAGCGGATCGCGGGATTAAAAAATTCCTCTTTGCCCGCATGTATCGCAGCCCCTCTGTGATGCGCATTCGAACCGACGCTGAGCGGGTCGTAACTGACCTCTTTTCAGCCTACGACACCGATTTAAACAATTTGCCGGCGGATTGGCGCACAGGGCTTGAAACAGGCGACCGCTTCCAAAAGCGGCGTCGTATTGCCGACTATATCGCCGGGATGACGGACCGCTTTGCGCTTGATGAACATCGCCGCCTGTTTGACGTTACTCCCGAATTGCGTTAGCGCCCGTGAAAGCCTTCACTCGAAACACGCTCATTTATTGATTAAGATCATGAATCTCTTTGAACTTTTCCAGCATCGCATTGCCGCCTGTGTCGAGGTCCTTGCTCAAGAGGGCGTATTTCCGACGTCGCTTGATGCGAGCCGCATAACGGTTGAGCCTCCGCGTGATTCTTCGCATGGCGATCTCGCAACCAATGCGGCGATGGTTCTATCAAAAGACGCCGGCATGCCGCCGCGTGCTTTTGCAGAAAAGCTGCTTCCCAAACTCGTCGCGCTCGACGGTGTAACATCTGCTGAGATCGCTGGACCCGGTTTTATCAATCTTCGACTTCAAGCATCGCTCTATCATCAGGTGGTCGCCGCTGTGCTCGCGCAGCGTCAGGCATTTGGTATGAGCACGAAAGGCAAGGGCCATAAGGTCAATGTCGAATTCGTATCAGCCAATCCGACAGGGCCGATGCATGTGGGCCATGGTCGTGGTGCAGTGTTTGGGGATGCGCTGGCAAGCCTATTGTCATTCGCCGGCTATGATGTCACGCGCGAATATTACATCAATGATGCTGGTGCGCAGGTTGATATTCTTGGCCGTTCCGCATTCTTGCGTTATCGCGAAGCGCTTGGGGAAGACATCGGTGCAATTCCTGAGGGTCTTTATCCCGGCGATTATTTGGTGCCCGTTGGTGAAGCTCTCGCAAAGAAGCATGGCTCGTCTTTGCTCACAAAGAACGAATCTGACTGGTTGCCGCTTGTAAGGCAAACGGCGATTGATGCCATGATGGATCTTATTCGTGACGATCTCTTGGCCCTCGCGATCAAGCATGATGTATTTTTCTCCGAAAGATCTCTATCGGTTGGAGGTGAACGAGACGAGATTGCCGCTTTGCTCGATGAATTGAAGAAGCGCGATCTTATCTATCAGGGTCGCTTGCCGCCACCGAAGGGTGCGCCGATTGAAGACTGGGAAGATCGCGAACAGGCCTTATTCCGTGCAACACAATTTGGCGATGATGTTGATCGGCCGCTTTTGAAATCCGACGGCAGTTACACATATTTTGCTGCTGATATTGCCTATCATCGGTCAAAATATCTGCGTGGTTTTGCGACGATGATTGATGTGTGGGGCGCTGATCACGGCGGCTATATCAAGCGCATGACCGCCGCCGTAAAAGCAGCGACCGACGGCTTAGGTGATCTCGATGTGAAGATCTGCCAACTTGTGCGGCTCTTGCGCAATGGTGAACAGGTTCGCATGAGCAAACGCTCCGGCGATTTTATCACGCTGCGTGAAGTTGTAGATGAAGTCGGCGTCGATGCGGTGCGCTTCATGATGCTTTATCGGAAGAATGACGCGACACTCGATTTTGATCTTGGCAAGGTGATCGAACAGTCAAAGGACAACCCGGTCTTTTATGTTCAATATGCCCATGCGCGATGCGCGTCCGTGGCACGGCAAGCGCTGAGCGTTGTAAAGGCCACCGCAGATGATCTAAAAAAGGCGACACTTGAACCTTTGACCGATCAGGCTGAACTTGGTGTCATGCGTCGGCTCGCGCAATATCCGCGCATCATTGAAAGCGCGGCTCTTGCGCACGAGCCGCATCGGATTGCGTTCTATGTCCATGAGCTTGCAAGCGATTTCCACGCACTGTGGAACCGCGGCAAAGATCATCCGGACTTACGTTTTGTCATTGAGAATGATAGAGAATTAACGATCGCGCGACTCGCTCTGGTCGATTCGGTTCGAACTGTCCTTGCGTCTGGCCTTTCGGTTTTGGGTGTTTCAGCACCTGACGAAATGCGGTGAGACGCTCTAGGAGCTCGTTCCGCCGTCCGGGGCATTTGGGACCGGAACCTTACGCATGACGGATGACGGGCGCGGACGGAGTTCCGTGAACCTTGAAGAGCTGGAACGGCAGCTGCGGGAAGCTTCGCGCAGCCGTATTCGCGCAGCCGCATCTGATCCCGCCTTGCGGGGTGCGGAGCCTGAGCCCGTTGCCATCCCTGATCTCGCAGCTTTGACGCGGCAGTTTGGTCCGAAACCGACCGCTCAAACACAGACCGCCGCTGATCCGAGGTCAAACGCGCCGTCGCCATTTTCACCGCCTGAACCGACCTTTGATCAGTCGCAGGGTCAATCAGACACGTGGCCTGCCTTTCAAGGTGATCCTGCGCTTTTGAACAATGGTCCCTCTGTGCCGCCTTCTTTTTCCGCTGAAGACAAGGCTCAGACTTTTTCTTTTTCGAGTTCACCATTCTCACAATCCGATATACGTCAGCCCATTCCGGCAGCGGCACCGCCTAGCTACGAACCTCCGCCGGGCGGCTATACGGGTCTCGTCGGGGAATTGCCGCGTGGTTTCGGCGCACCTGTCTCAGATCGCTTTCCAGCACTAGAAAAGGAGCGGAACGCGTCACGGTCAGGCTTTAAATTTGCCGTGATCATTGTGCTCGTCGCGCTCGGTGTTGGCGCAGTGTATTTGGTGCAGTCGGGCCGCTTTATGGTGACGCTTGCTCCACAGTCTGATCAAAAACAGGTCCCTGTCATTAAGCCGGATCCGACACCGGTAAAGATTGCTCCCGATAATAAAACTGCGGATACGGTACCTGCCGGTACGGAACTCTTTAAGAAAGATACACCGGAAAATCAGGCAAATGTGACGAAACGGGCTTCGCCTGAGGTGCCCGTTGATATCAATGCCGTTGTTAAAGCAGCGCCGACAGCAAAATCGATTGTTCCCGCTATGGGTGATCCAAAAGCGGTCAAAACGGTCACAGTGAGACCCGATGGTACGATAGTGGGTGATCCGCAAATTACCCAAATAAAACCCAGCTCGGAAGCCGCGCCACAAGTGGCACAGCCCCCTAAAAATGTTGCGGCCATTGAGCCTGCGCCTGTGGCCCCAAAATCTGAGCCCGTTGTTACGCCAGCACCTCCGCCTGCGCCAGTACAGCCGGCTAAGCCAAGCTTGCCGCCTTTAACTGGACAATCTGTCGATGTGCCTTTGCCCGTCGCACGTCCGACGGATCTTGATCAGATAATGCAGGTCCAAGGCGAATCCGATCCTTTGGCGGATCTTGTTAAATCAGCAACGGATGAATCGCTTCCGGCCGAAGCGGTCGAGCCAGCTACTCCGACGCAAGTAAGCGGTGATTACGCCGTCCAGTTTGGAGCGCCTGCTGTTGAAGCTGATGCCAATGGTTTGGCCAAGCGCGTGAGAACTGAATTCGCCGAACAAATTGACGGGCGCGATGTCGTCGTTATCAAAGCGGATAGCAATGGCAAGATCGTATATCGCGTGCGCGCAGTTGGTTACACCCGTGACGAAGCGAATGCGGCCTGTGGTGGTATTACCTCTGCGGGTGGGAAGTGTTTCATCGCGCGCAATTAAAGTGAGTTGAGATGCCGATCTCCGGTCAATCGTGCCGCGCCTTTGTTTCCGGTTGCGCTGGTCTTGCTTTAAAGCCCGAAGAGCGGCGACTTTTTGAGAGCAGCGCTCCTTGGGGCCTTATTCTTTTTAAGAGAAATATTTCTGAAGCTTCTCAGATTAAAGACTTAATTTCTGATTTTAGAGCAGCAGTAGGGCGCTCCGATGCTCCCGTTCTGATTGATCAAGAAGGCGGTCGGGTGCAGCGGCTTGGGCCGCCTCATTGGCGGCGCTATCCGGCGGCGCAGCGTTATCTTGAAGCGGCGCGCGGCAATGTGGACCAGGCCCGCTCACTGGCCCAGCTCGGTGGTCGATTGATGGCGCATGATTTGGCCGCGTTGGGAATCACCATTGATTGCGCGCCGGTCCTTGATCTCGCCTTTGAAGGACGAACAGACGCGATTGGGGATCGGACTTTCGCAAGGGATCCGGAGGTGGTTGCGATCTTGGGGCGTGCTTTTGCCGAGGGCTTAATGGCCGGGGGTGTATTGCCGGCGATTAAGCATCTGCCCGGCCATGGGCGCGCAACGATCGACAGTCACAAGGCGCTGCCGCGTGTCGACGTTCCGCTGGCGGAACTCATGACGACTGATTTCGATCCTTTCCGCCGTCTCGCCGATCTGCCGATTGCCATGACCGCCCATATTCTCTTCCCCGCGATTGATCCTGACGCGCCCGCAACGCAGTCCCCGAAAGTTGTTCGCGACATTATTCGCGGCGAGATCGGCTTCGACGGGCTGCTGTTATCCGATGATTTGTCGATGGAAGCGCTTCAAGGCGATTTTCAGACCCGAACCGCGGCCATCTTTGCGGCAGGCTGCGACATTGCTCTCCATTGTAATGGCAGTTTAGCGGAAGTTGAGGCGGTGGCTGCGGCGAGCCCCATTTTGTCGGGCAGGGCGCTTGAGCGGACCCAACAGGCGCTTTCGATGCTGAAAAAGCGTCCGGAGCCCTTTGATCCTGTGGATGCAGGCGCGAAATTGGATGCTGCGCTTGCTCTTGCCTGAAAACAGGACCAGAGTCCGCCGTGTAATTCGTCAATTGAGCGCTGTAAATTATGTCCGAGTCCGAGTTCTTCGGGGGTTCCGATTTCGAGGAAGATCGCGCAACAACCGATCCCGTCCTCCTCATTGATACGGAAGGTTTCTCGGGTCCGCTCGACCTGTTGCTGGAGCTTGCCCGGCGTCAAAAGGTTGATTTAGCAAAAATCTCGATTTTACAGCTCGTTGAGCAATATCTCTCATTTATTGAGCGCGCACGGACGCTTCGCCTCGAATTGGCTGCCGATTACCTCGTTATGGCGGCTTGGCTTGCCTATTTGAAATCGCGCCTTCTCGTGCCGGCACCTGAATCAAGCGCTGAACCGGATGCTGCCGATTTGGCTGCCGCTCTCGCCAACAAACTCAAACGGCTTGAGGCCTTCCGGGGCCTGGCGCGGATGCTTCAGGATCGGCCGCAGCTTGACCGTGACATGTTTGGCCGTGGTCAGCCCGAACCTGTGGCCATGCGCAAGATTCCGATCTTCGATGCCTCGATTCACGACCTTCTGAATTCTTATGCACAGCAAAGGCAAACCCGTGTCCTTTCACGGATTTCGTTGCATAAACGGGTCGTTTGGTCACTTGACGAGGCCAGAGCCGCGCTAGAACGCCTTGTTGGCGTGGCGCAGGAATGGGCCGTACTTGATGATTACCTCATTGCCTTTATTACTGAACCTGAGCAAAGACGGACCGTGCGCGCGACGGCTTTATCGGCTTCGCTCGAGCTTGTGAAAGAGGGACGGGTAGAGCTGCGTCAAGACGTTGCTTTTGCCCCGATCTATCTCAGGGCTCGTGCCTCAACTGAACCAAGACTACAGAATTGAATTGAATAGAACATGACTGAAATGGCCGTATCTTCCTCGCAGCAAGATAATGATATCGACTTCGACTCCGACTCCGAAGGCGTGACGCGTGATGCCGTGTTTTTGCGCGACAAGCGCATCGTCGAAGCGCTTTTGTTCGCCTCCGAGCGGCCCTTGGGTGAAGATGATTTCCGGTTTCATCTCGGCAAAGAAGCACAGGTTGATGCCATTCTTGCTGAATTAGCGGCTGATTTCGCGCCTCGTGGCGTCAATTTAAAGAATGTTGCAGGTAAATGGGCGCTGCGCACGGCAGAGGACCTCGGCTATCTCCTGATCCGCGAAAAGCATGAGCCGCGCAAATTGTCCCGCGCTGCCATGGAGACACTGGCGATTGTTGCCTATCATCAGCCTGTGACCCGCGCTGAAATCGAAGATATTCGCGGCGTTGCGACCGCCAAGGGCACTCTTGATGTCTTGCTCGAAACCGGCTGGGTGCGGTTGCGTGGTCGCCGAAAAGCGCCGGGCCGCCCTGTGACTTACGGCACGACCGAAGCCTTTCTTGATCAATTCGGCCTTCAGGCGATCAATGAATTGCCGGGTCTCGCTGAATTGAAGGGCGCTGGCTTCTTTGATGGCCGTTTGCCAGCAGATTTCAACGTTCCTGAACCCTCAGACAGCGCTGAGCTTCACGCGGATGAAGATCCGCTCGAGGAAGATCTCTTCGTGGCTTTGGCCGAAGAACGGTCGGGGGTTACTGAAGAACGGCTCGAAGCTGCTAACGACGAGTGATTTTCCTCCGACTTGGTCGTGATGCCGCAGGGGCTGTTGCCGAAATTCGGCCATTCTCGTGATGTAGTGCTTGTTTTTATAGGGCGAGCACCCTAATTTCACCCGATGCAAGGGAACGGCTCCAGCCGGAACCCGTTCTGGCGAGGAGGCTTTGATGGGAAGCGTAAGCATTTGGCACTGGATTGTGGTCGGCATCATCGTGATGTTGCTGTTTGGCCGTGGAAAAGTGTCTGAATTGATGGGCGATGTCGCTAAGGGCATCAAATCCTTCAAAAAGGGTATGGCGGACGACGATACGGCCGCATCGAGCGAGCAGTCTTCCGATCCGTCTAAGCCGGTCGCCGATCAGCGGCAGGCGTCACCGTCGCACGCGCCGAGCGAACACAAAGCGGGTTGATCGCGCTCTGTCAGGCGGTCCTCTTGTAAAGCGGACCGCTGACACCTGAATGGACAGAGACTATGTTAGATTTTGGTTCCGGCGAACTCGTGGTGATCGGGGTGGTCGCCTTGGTGGCGATCGGTCCCAAGGAGCTGCCGGGTTTATTGCGCACGATCGGCCAAGCGATTGGCAAACTGCGCCGCATGGCCGGCGATTTCCAAAATCAATTCAATGACGCGATGCGTGAGGCCGATATGGCTGACGCGCAAAAAATGATTTCTGATATCAAGTCTGATTTTTCGACGACGATGACCGGCATAGGATCCATGTCACCGCCAATTGTGATGCCGTCATCGGAAACGACAGAGACCGCGAGCGAGTCCACAACAACGGACACTGTTACGAATGACAGTGTGCTCAAAGCGGATGATGCTTTGGCGCTTGGGCCGGTTGATGTTGCCGAACCGGTTGGAAATTTTTCAGGTGCAGATTCCCACTCGATAAATACGAAGGACGTCCCAGCAGATGTGAGTTCGGTTGAGGCTGCGCATGGTGATACGCACGCCGGTGAAACAGCAACGCCGAAGACGCAAGTAGGCGCGGCATGACCACGGAAGATATGGACGCGTCGAAAGCGCCGTTGATCGAACATCTCGTTGAATTGCGTTCACGCTTAATCAAATCGCTACTCGCTTTTCTCGTGATGTTTTTCGCGTGTTTCTTTTTCGCGCGTCATATCTACAATATTCTCGTATTTCCTTATGTGATGGCGGCGGGCGGTGATGCTTCGCAGGTGAAGCTGATCTACACCGCGCCACTCGAATATTTGTTTACGCAAATTAAAATCGCTATCTTTGGCTCGTCATTTTTGTCGTTTCCTGTTGTCGCTACGCAAATTTATAAATTCGTGGCACCTGGACTCTATAAGAATGAAAAAGATGCGTTTCTTCCTTATCTGATCGCGACCCCCGTGTTATTTCTTTTGGGCGCGGCAGTGGTATTCTTCATCGCGATGCCGATTGTGATGACCTATTCAATTGGCCAACAGCAGATTGACGTTGCCGGTGAAGCCTCTATCGCGCTTTTGCCGAAAGTGAGCGAATATCTTTCTCTCATTATGACTCTAATTTTTGCGTTCGGCATTACATTCCAGTTGCCTGTTGTCCTGACCTTGCTGGCACGCGCTGGTGTGATTGATTCAACATTTCTCAAAGAGAAACGTCGTTACGCGATTGTGCTCGTATTTGTTATTGCGGCGGTTTTGACCCCGCCGGATGTCATCTCTCAGATGTCGCTCGCTATTCCAACTTTGGCGCTCTACGAATTATCAATTCTATCGGTTATGTGGGTCGAGCGGAAACAAGCCAAAGCCGATGCGGAGCGCGCATCGGAATAATCTTCGGATCATTCGCCCTGAAATGAGGTCGATAAACTAATGTTTGATATTCGCTTCATCCGTGACCATGCGGACATATTTGATAAAGGTTTGATTAATCGCGGTGCTGCCCCGCTGTCGGCGCGCCTGATTGCTCTTGATGATGAGCGTCGTGCGGCAATAACGGCCTCACAAACCGCGCAAGAAAAGCGTAACGCATTATCGAAAGAAATCGGCCAGGCAATGGCTGCCAAAGATCAAGCTCGCGCTGATGCCCTCAAAGCTGAAGTTGCCGCATTGAAAGACAGTCTCTCAGCTTTAGAAGCGCGCGAAAAAACACTCGTCGAAGAGCTTGATCGTGAGTTGGCGGCGATTCCTAATACGCCGCTCGCGGAAGTGCCCGTTGGCAAAGACGAGCATGACAATGTGGAAATCCGAAAATTCGGCACACCGCGCACCGAAGCGATGATGGGTTTCACGCCCAAACAGCATTTTGAAATCGGCGAAGCGCTTGGTCTCATGGATTTCGAAACAGCAGCGAAGTTATCAGGTGCACGTTTCGTTGTTAACAAAGGACAGCTTGCACGACTGGAGCGAGCGCTCGGCCAATTCATGCTCGATCTTCACACGAGCGAGAATGGATATACGGAAGTTAATCCCCCCTTGCTTGTCAAAGATCA
>Ga0129333_10006448_pt1 | contig 11092 bp, 7 predicted proteins | sample CPB6_08_DNA_FD_94474 | JGI IMG/M metagenome (GOLD analysis project Ga0129333, IMG submission 94474) | Freshwater to marine salinity gradient microbial communities from Chesapeake Bay, USA - CPBay_Sum_0.6_0.8_DNA | ecosystem: Environmental > Aquatic > Marine > Coastal | place: USA: Chesapeake Bay...
AAAAGGGTCGCAAAAATCTGTATCATTGTGAGTTAGCATCCACAAAATGCAGGTGAGCAATGGGTATGAAAATGGGTATAGAAAGGGGTTGAGCCAGGAATTAAGCCAGGAATTAAGCCGGGAATTGAACTAGGAATTGAGTCAAGCATTGACCTCAAAACTAAGATCTAGGGGCTAGGCAAAGGACTGATTAACACACAACCCACAGACAACCCAGGGTTGGGGTTGGGGATTTTCTATCCCTTGGGGAATTCCATGAATCATCCTGGTCAATTAACGGGCGAGGTAAGCCTGCCGCAGTTGCCACAACATTTCTAGGTTCACTTCACTTTCTACCCGGAAGCCCCGCTGGAAGTGTTCTAGGGTAATGTCATCCACATAGAACTTGACGGTAAAGTTGCGGTTAATCCCACCAGCTTGGTTATCCAAACGGGAAGAACTCATCCAAATGCGGGGTTTTTGCCATTCATTGCGGGTGCTTTTGAAGCTTTCTTCCATCCATTGGAATAGTCCTTCCACGGCATCATCGATGCGGGTGTCATCGCTGTCGGGGTCACTAATGCGGCGATAAACCTTGGTGGTTTTAGACTTGAGCAGTTCGATTTTTTGCTCCCATTCTTTGGAAAGAACTTTAATATCTTCGCGGGCTAGGTCTGGATCCTTCAGCCATGCGGTGTACCATTCCCGAATCAGGGTAATGAGGGTTTTGTTGTCCCCCTGAAGTTCCACTTCATCAAGACGATCGCGCTTGACCATGCCCTGGCGTTCCTGCACCACATGGAGACCCATCATGCGACAAATTTCCATGAAGGCGGTGCGAATTTTAGCGGTTTCTTCGCTATCCAATCCCCCCGATTCTTTGGCGGCGATTTCATTGCACAGTTGATCAAAGGCGCTTTCAATTTTGGCCAATTGGGTATTCACATCCCGTTCAGCCAACAAACGCAGGCGGCCCATTTCCCGTTTACGCTGGGATCGATTATCTAAACCGGATTTGCCATAAAACTCATCTAAAAGTTGCAGTTTTTTATCAATGTTGCCGAGGGTGTCGGGGTGGGCTAGGGCAACGGATTCAATAATTTGCAACACTTGGGTGGGTTCTGCGTCAAACTTGACGGGCACCGTCACGGTGTAATAGTAATCGGTGGTGGGACGGGTGAGGTTGATGATTTCTTGGCTTTGGAAGAGGCCGTTGGGGAGGTATAGCTCGGAGTGCTGATCAATCACATAAAGATTGGTGACCCGTAGCCCTACTTTTTTAATGACGGCGCGGGTTCCATCTTCCAAAACCACCACATCCCCAAAGCGGAAGGGGGTGTCAATCAGCAGCACCACACCGCTGAAGAAGTTGGCTAAAATGTCTTTGAGGGCAAAACCGAGGACGAAGGTAATCCCCCCAATGGCGACCCATAGACCGCTGAGGTCAATGCCTAGGGATTGGAAGGTAACGAGGCCACCAATGCCATAGATGGCGATCGGCAAAATGGTTTCTAAAATGGGCAGAAGCACATCATCCCATTGGGCTTCTGTTTTGGCGGCGTATTGTTTGAGGTAATACAGTAAAACTTGGGTGGCAAATTGGGAGATGCCGTAGGTGATGGCGATCGCAATTAAGGCCGTGTCCAGTTGTTCCAGGGCAGGGACAAGATCCTGGTTTTCCACTTGGGACAGGGTGGCTTTGGTGACCAAGCCAACGGCCAAAATCAAGGCGGGGATGCGGGTAACGCGGATGGTGACCAGGGCCGCATCGGATTGCACCTTGCGAAACCAAGACCGCAGCCCGTAGTAAATCCCGATGTAAATAATGGCAGCCACAAGGCTAGTGCCAAGGAAGGTGCTGAGGATGGGATTCCCTAAATTTAAGGGATTCACCTGGGCCAGCAGGGGAGCAAAATTGGGGGCTGATATCATACCTTGCACGAAATCTGGAGTAGTAAGGTTTTCAAAAGACCATTTCACAGAGTTTGGTGGGGTGAGGAGGAGTCTGCGATCGCCATGGCCATGGGGCTGAGGCAACCTTTACCCCTCAGGGGCAGGGGGCCACCTTAGGGTTAGGGCTTCCCTAGACTCAAGGGCGATCGAACAAAACGGCGAGGAAAAATAGAGCAGCCATGCCCCTATCTTACAAGCTTCTTTGACGGGCTTTTGGGAAACAGGGGGATCAAGGGGCGAAAAATCAGGATTCATTGATGGAGATTGCGCCCTGGGGCTGTCCTTGGTTCCTTGAGGGTCAATTCCTCTGCTAGGGGGAGTGAGGTTTGGGAAGATGCCTGACCCCTTCCTCTTTGAATTGTGTTCTAGAGAAAGGATGGGGGGACTAGGGATCCAGGGGCAGTCTGGAGAGGATTCCTCCCTTGTAAGCCTCAAATGCCTCAGGAAGCTATGCCCTAGAGTATAAGGGGAGTATAAGGGGAGTCTAGAAGGAGCGCCAAAATTGCCAGGGTTTTTTCCAAATAGCCTTGGTGGGTTACGATTGCACCGAAAGCCCCCCTCTGTTTTTGACCTGTTGCCCCTATCTTCCACGAGGATCCCCAGACCCATGGCCGACCAGTTGACTATCCTTCGCCAGAACCGGATTGTTAGCACTGCTTTGCATCAAGAAATGCAGCGCTCCTATCTGGAATATGCCATGAGTGTCATTGTGGGGCGGGCGCTGCCGGATGTGCGGGATGGGCTGAAGCCGGTGCAGCGGCGGATTTTGTATGCCATGCATGAGTTGGGGCTGGTGCCCGATCGTCCCTTTCGCAAGTGTGCGCGGGTGGTGGGAGATGTGTTGGGGAAATACCATCCCCATGGGGATCAGGCGGTGTATGAGGCGTTGGTGCGGCTGGTGCAGGATTTTTCCTGTCGCTATCCGTTGCTGGGGGGCCATGGTAATTTTGGCTCCGTGGATAATGATCCCCCGGCGGCCATGCGCTACACGGAGACCCGCCTTGCGCCCTTGAGCCATGACGGACTCTTGGGTGAAATTGGCGCGGAAACGGTGGATTTTGCGGCTAATTTCGACAATTCCCACCAGGAACCCTTGGTGCTGCCGGCCCAGTTGCCCTTTTTGTTGCTCAATGGCTGTTCGGGGATTGCGGTGGGCATGGCGACCAATATCCCGCCCCATAATTTGGATGAGGTGGTGGATGGGTTGATTGCGTTGATCGATCGCCCAGATTTGGATGATCAGGGGTTAATGAAAATTATCCCTGGGCCGGATTTCCCCACGGGGGGGGAAGTGGTGGGGCTAGAGGGGGTGGTGGAAGCCTATACCCAGGGCAAGGGCAGCATCACGGTGCGGGGGGTGGCGACGGTGGAGCAGATCCAGCCCGGTCGGGGGCGGCACCGTCGTCCGGCGATCGTGATTACGGAGTTGCCCTACCAGGTGAATAAGGCGGGGTGGATCGAAAAAGTAGCGGCTTTGGCCAATCAGGAGAAATTGCCGGATATTGCGGATATTCGGGACGAGAGCGATCGTGAGGGGATTCGGGTGGTGTTGGAACTCAAGCGGGAAGCCAACCCGGCCCATGTCTTGCAGGATCTATACCAAAAAACCCCCCTACAAACCACCTTTGGGGCGATTTTCCTGGCGGTGGTGGAGGGGCAGCCCCGGCAACTGAGTTTAAAGCAGCTTTTGCAGGAATTTCTGCAATTTCGGGAGCAAACCCTCACCCGCCGCTATAGCTATGAACATAGCCAAGCCAGCCGCCGCCTGGAAATTGTGCAGGGAATTTTGGTGGCCTTGGATCAGTTGGATCAGGTGATTGAAATTTTGCGCCAAGCCCCCGATGGCAGCACCGCCAAGGGGCAGCTTCAGGGGCAATTGGGCTTGAGCGATCGCCAATCCGATGCCATTTTAGCCATGCCCCTGCGGCGGATTACGGGGGCAGAACGGGGGCAATTGCAGCAGGAAGCGGCAGAATTGCAGGCCACCTTAGGCCAATTAGATCGGCTGCTGGGGGATCGCCGGGAACTCCTCAAGGCCCTTAAAAAAGATCTGCGCAGTTTCAAGCGCAAATATACATCCCCCCGCCGGACGCGCCTGTGTACCACGGAGACCGCCATCCTGGAAGCCCAAGAACTGGCGGAAACCGTGGCTCCCGATCCAGGGGAAGAAGAGGCCCTGGTGGTGGAATTGAGCCAACGGGGCTATGTGCGCCGCCATCCCCGCCGCAAGTTTCAGCGCCAGAGTGCCCTGGAGTTGGTGGCCCCTTGGACGGAAGCGGAGGATCCCCCCCAAAGCCGTTGGGTGGCTCGTCCCCCCCAGGAAATTCTGGTGTTTACCCCCAGCGCCAAAGCCTTTACGGTGAGCCTCAGCCAAATTAGCCCCATCCAGCGCCGCGCTCCGAAGGGGACTCCGCTGGTGCATTTTCTGCCGGAGGAGGCTGGGGAACCCCAAGCCCTCGTAGATCAATGGGTGATTCCCGCTGATGTGTCAGATCTGGGGTTGATTGCCTTGACCCACCAGGGCCGGATTAAGCGTTTGCCCTTGGAGGATTTTCAGGGGTTGACCCAGCGGGGATTGTCGTTGATGAAGCTCAAGGAGGGCGATCGCCTGGGGTGGGTGAGTTTGCACCGACCGGGGCAAGGGGTGGTGGTGGCCACGTCTAAGGGTCGGCTGTTGCGCTTTGGGGTCAACGATCGCCAACTGCCCCCCCAAGGCCGATCGGCCCAGGGTCACAATGCCTTTTTGCACCTGCGCCCTGGGGAAAGTTTGGCGGGATGTGTCTGCGGCCAGGGGGAAGAGGATTTGCTGTTTGTGTCAGCCCAGGGTTACCTGAAGCGCACCCCGATCGCCCTGATTCCCCAAGCCAACCGGGGGGATTTGGGGCAGAGTGCCTTTAATTTGGCTAAGGGCGATCGCCTGGTGGCCTTGGCCGTGGTTCCCCCCCAAGCCTGGGTCACGGTGGTGACGGATCAAAACCGTTTGGCTCGCCTGGAATCCACAACGATCCCGGTGTATGGGCGAGAGGGTGGGGGCGATTGTCTGCTGCCCACCGCCGCCGGGGAATCCATTGTCCAGGTTTCCGTGATTCCCCTAGACTTACCAGAGGGGTAACCCCAGGTCATGAGGGTTAGGCCAGCCGCCCCCAACCCCGCCCCATGGCCTTGGGGGAGATTCGGAAACCTTGGCAACCCCAGAGAATGCCCCCCACCTCCCTAAACCAGGGGACAAAGCCGCTTCTTCCCCCTAACTGAGGGGAATGGAGGGGGATCCTTGGAGAGTCTCCGGCACGGGGTTGGGGTTTTCAAGGCTCTGAGAATCCCGATGGAAACCCTGTCCCTAGGCTCCGAGGTTCGACTGCTTCCCGTTCCTGGCATCGTTGCTTGCATCTACCCTGTGACCCGCTGTTTCCTATGGTTTGGCCGTTTTTGAAATTGCGCCCCCCTGCCAGCCGTCCCCCCCACTGGCTCCCCTCCTCCTGGTCTTCCCTCAAATTCCCCCCCATCCCCCTCAGCTTGTGGGGCGGAGTGGTGGGGCTAGGAGCCGCGATCGCGGGGGGCTTGGGGATTTGGAACTCCCTGGAATGGCAGGGCTATCGCCTGTTATCCCAAGTGCAAACCTGGGGCCAAAAGCCCGGATCCGCTTGGGACGATCGCCTGGTGGTCATCGCCATTGATGAAGCCAGCCTGCAAACCTATGGCCAATTCAATAGTTGGAGCCGCGATCGCTATCGGGAACTGCTCACCACCCTAGAAGCCGCCCCCCCCGCCGCCATCGGCTTTGACATCCTCTTCCCGGAAGTCACCCCCGCCGACCCCGCCCTGGCGGATGCCATGTGGATTAACGGCACCGTGGTTCTCGCCATTGCCGCCGATACCCAGGGCAACCGCCTCGCCCCCCTCTCCTTTCTGGACTCTGCCGCTGCCGTGGGCCATGTGATCAACCGCCCAGACTCCGACGGACTCACCCGCTCCAGTTGGCTCTATCTGCGGGATGCCGGATCGGGCCAAGCCATCCCCAACCTCAGCATTGCCGTTGCCCAGGTTTACAACCAAAGCCTGAAGGACTCTTCCCCCTCCCCAGACCTGTCCTCCTCTCCCTCTCCCATCCCCATCCCCGATCCTACCCCCACCCTTCAGGGCAACAAGCGCTGGTTATTTTGGCCCGATCGTCCCGAAACCTTGCCCACTTACTCCTTCCAAGAAGTCCTGGAAGGCAAGGTGGATCCCGCCTATTTTGCCAATAAAATTGTCATTGTGGGGGGCACCGCCCTCGCCCTCGATCCCCTGCCCACTCCCTTTAGTGATCAGCCCCTAACTTCCGGCGTTTATCTCTACGGTGTTTTGCTGCAAAATCTGATTGACAATAGTTTTTTGCGCACCGTCCCCCCATTGGCCATCGCTTTAGGGCTAGTGGTTTTAGGCATAGCTAGTGTACCCTGGCTGCAACGGTTCACCACGGCCCAAGGGGAGGTTCTCGCCCTGGTGAGCTTCCCGGTTCTCTGGCTCACCATCACGGCGATCGCGTTCCAATTCCATTGGTGGCTGCCCCTTGCCAGTCCAGTGGCCACCTTTTTAGCGGTGGGTTTACTGGTGCAACTCAAGGAACGGCGGGAAAAACAAATGCTGATGTATTTATTTTCCCAACACGTTGCTCCTGAAACGGCGCAAATTATTTGGCAGCGGCGATCGGACATTTGCAATGGGGGAGAACTGCAAGCCCAAGAACTGGAAGCCACGGTTTTATTTATGGACGTGCGCAACTTCACTACCATTTCTCAAAAAACTCCCCCCACCCAACTGCTACACTGGCTCAACCGTTACCTTCAGGCCATGACCGACTGCATTATGGATCAAGGGGGGGTGGTGGATAAATACATTGGGGATGCCATTATGGCTGTTTTTGGGATTCCCATCCCCCGCACCACTTCCCAAGAAGTCCAAGCGGATGCTTGCCGTGCGATCGCCGCCAGTATTGCCATGTATCACCGTTTACAACAACTGAATTACGAATTTTCCCAGGAAGGATTGCCCCTGATTCAGTTTGGTATTGGTATCCATACGGGTCGTTTGGTGGCGGGGACGGTGGGCAGTTCCCGTCGTCTGAATTATTCGGTTTTAGGGGATACGGTGAATGTGGCGGCTCGCATTGAATCCCTCAATAAAAACTTTAGTGTGGATAACCCCTTTGATTTGTTAATTAGTGGTCGCACCTTTGCCTATGTGCGCCATGCCTATGAAGCCAAACGGTTGGATGCCATCAAACTCAAAGGCAAAGAAGCGGCCACCTTAATTTATGCAATTCAGGGGCCTAAATCAGTCACCAAAACCGACGACGATCGAGAGAAAATATTTTTTAGGGAGGACTAGGTTTGACCCCATTCCCTTTTGGGCACCTTTCACTTTCGCCCCCCCAATCCACCCACTGTCGTCCACTAACCCTGGCCCCATGAACCCCAACCAACTCACCCCCACCCAACACCAAGTTCTTCGCCTGATCCAACAGCTATCCCCCGTGGCCAGCTTGCAGCAATTTTGCAGCGATCGTGGGTTAGATTTTAACTTTGTGAAGGGATTTGTGTTGAGTGGCTTGCTCCAGGGCTGGGTTGAAGTGACCCACCAAGGCGCGCCCCAATGGACGATCGCCCCCAAGGGTCAGCGATCGCCCGGTTTGGTGCCGGGGGTGCAATTGGTGCGTTGTCTCCAGCAAGGTCTCCAGGCCCTAGGGGAATTACAGGAACGGCTTGGGGTTGCTTTTAGTGTAGATTATGGATTGCTGTACCAAGAAAAAGGGGTCATGCTCCAAGGGGATGGGGCAGAACCTCAGGTTGTTGTGACTAATCCTGGGGTTTTAGAGACTGTCATTCAACGGCAACGGGTGTTTGAATCCATTGCCCAGGGACAATTAAATCCCAGTTCTCCCCTGTTGCCAAAAGTGGAATCTGCTGTCCATTGGCTTCAGGATCATGGCTGGATTACCCTACAGGATAGTTTGGATTATTCTGTCTTGGCGCTGCCCCCGTTACTGGATTTAGACTTAGAGGAAACTAGCTTTGCCATTACTGCTTTAACCAGTGAATTGCTGATTTCCCAAGCATGGCGATCGGCCACTTTTAAGCCCTATGATATTCAAGCGGAAGTTCCTAATATTACCTATGGCCATGCTTCGGTTTTAGGTCAATGTATTCAACGGATTCGGGCTTTATTTTTACACATGGGTTTTGATGAAATGTCTGGCCCTTTAGTGGAGTCTGCATTTTGGAATTTTGATGCCTTGTTTACGCCCCAGGATCATCCCGCACGGGATATGCAAGACACCTTTTATTTGGCGCAACCGGCTCTTGTGGCATTACCGGAAGATGAGGCTTTGATCCATCGGGTGCAACAAACCCACGATCGCCACTATGGGGGCCAATGGACCACCGCAGAAGCCAGCCGCGCCCTGTTGCGGGCTCACACAACCCCCTTTACAGCCCGCAAGATTTATCAATCCCAAGGGAAGCCGGGGAAATATTTTTCCATTGATCGGGTTTTTCGCAATGAAAATATCGATCGTACCCATTCAGCGGAGTTTCATCAAATTGAAGGGGTGGTGATTGGGGAACTTTTAACGGCGCGGACGTTGATGGGTTATTTGCGTTATTTTTATGAGCAATTGGGGTTTGAGCAGTTACGCTTTAAGCCCACCTATAATCCCTATACGGAGCCATCTTTAGAAATCCATGCCTACCATGAACCCAGTGGCGATTATGTGGAGGTGGGCAATTCGGGAATTTTCCGCCGGGAAATGTTGGAGGCTTTGGGTTGCGGGGAGGTGTCGGCGATCGCCTGGGGTTTGGGTTTGGAGCGTATTGCTTTGACGTTGTATGGGGTCGATCGTTTAGCGGATCTCATGGGGCCAGAAATCACCCTGAGCTAACCTAAATCTCCCTTCCTATGTTTGCCGGGGTCACCATAACGCTCAATTTCCTGGTGAATAATTTCTTTGATAAACTCAGGCAGTTCTTTCCCTAAACTGATTGCCTTTTGCTTGAGTCGCTCATAAATTGCCACATCATCTCCTTCCCAAATAAGATCTATTCTTCTGACCTGCTCCATGGCGATATGTTCATAGTGTTCTGGATATGCCCAATAGCAGGATAAACAAATAGATTTCTCTTTCAGGCTGTTCCAGTTATCACAATGTTCACATGACCATGATTTCGCCCGGTTAGCCGAACCGCATAACAGCATAAAATTCTCTGGGTCTAAGTCTGGCTCACCCCCAACTTCAAAGGGAACACGATGATCAATTTGTAAATCCCGTTCATGCACTTCTTCAAGATAAATAAAACATTTACATCCATATTTGCTGATGAGTTCTTTTTTAAGTTGCTTCGATAAACCTGTTCTTCCAGAAAGGCGAGTAAATCTTGCTTGGCTGACATCTCCAAAACGATAAGCAGCAATTTTTCTGCCATCACTCCCAGTCACCCGAAAAGTTTCTAAGGGAATGCCATTTTCTCTCACATCCCTAGCGGCTCTTGGAGGATGGTTATAACCATAGGTCTCTTTCAACTGCTCAGTTGTGATAAATCCATGCTGCAAAATATGGTCAATCACAGCTTTTGGTCTCTTGGCTGTGATCGAATAACAAAGCTTTAGGAATTCATCGGGTAGTTGCTGAAAATTGTCCATGTTGTTCCAAAAGGTTCAGTTGTTTTGGGGTGCTAGTTTTATAGTTAACTGTGTGGAAGAGGCTTGTAACTAAGCTTGTGGATAAGTTGGGTGAAAGGTATAAGGACTCAACAGTCGTTTCATTTTTACCGAGTAATGTAGACTGGGAAGATCTTCCTACGACAATTTCGATTCTTTTAAGGTTTAAGCTATGGGGAAGTATTTGACCAAAAGCCTTATCCCCTAATTTGCCATCATAGCTAATGGCAAATGCTACTCCTTTTTGATTTAGATTTTGAATAGCTAAGACAAATTGATCAAAATCAATCCCTGATAAATATCTGGAATCTCTATTTTTACATACGCCTTGATAGGGGGGATCCATATAGATGAAATCTCCTGCCTCGATTTGATCTAAGACCTCTCGATAATCTAAGCTGGTAAACTTACATTTGCCCCTCAGTAGATTAGATACACCCAGTATATTTTTCTGCATGGTTGCAGGGTTTGTACCTTTACGTCTTTTATCTGGGCTTTGGTTAAACCCACCTTCAGAGTTATACCGCACAGAACTTTTAACACATCGGGCTAAAAGATAAAGCAATAGGTTGGGATCCTGGGTTTGATTAAACTGAGACCTAACTTCAAAATAATGCTCCAGAGAATTGGGGTATTGCTCATTCCAAACTTCTAAGTAGGAATTTGCTAAATCCTCTGGTTGCTCGATCGCGAATTTGAGTAAATTAGTTAAAGGTTGATTCAGATCATTTAACCAGAATTTCTGGACACTGCGATTTGCACAAGTTGCAACACTGATGGCAGCAGTACCGGCAAAAGGCTCGACTAAGCGATGAAAATCTTTTGGGAAAAATCGCAAAATATGCTTTGCCAAGTTTCTTTTACTGCCTTGGTAAGGAATAAAATGAGGTAGTTTTGTCATAACTTTCTTCCAGCAACCACAGCAAAAAATAGGGTGCATTTCACTTTGAAACCATCGACATCGGGTAAGATTTTTGCTCCCCTGCTGACCCTCTTCGCGACCCAAAACCGGGTCAACCACGGGGGGATTGCCCCTACCGGATGGGTTAATTAGCCAACGTGAAATACACCCGACTTGTAGAGGTCAATTGATGGGCTACTATAATTAATTGAGGTGCCCTTCCCATAGTCAAGTTTCAGAAAATCTGAGATTTTTCAAGGTGCGTAAAAGCTACTAAAATCTCACGATAATATCATATAGATCATAGCCTAGGGCAACTTGACTGAGAAAATTTTACCCATGACCCAAACACAATGGCGATCGCTGCCTCGCTGCCTTAGCACTTGGGGGCTAGTAGCCCTGCTGTGGTGCGTCCCCCAGGTTCCTGCCTGGAGCAACCCACCCTCATCCCCCCCCCCCCCCCCCCTCCCCCCCCCCCCCCCCACCACCCCCCCGCTGGTCGCCCCCCTGCCACCTCTTACGTGGATTACCGGGGGACTACCCCATCCCCCCAACCCCCAAACCCCC
>Ga0129333_10006449_pt1 | contig 11091 bp, 9 predicted proteins | sample CPB6_08_DNA_FD_94474 | JGI IMG/M metagenome (GOLD analysis project Ga0129333, IMG submission 94474) | Freshwater to marine salinity gradient microbial communities from Chesapeake Bay, USA - CPBay_Sum_0.6_0.8_DNA | ecosystem: Environmental > Aquatic > Marine > Coastal | place: USA: Chesapeake Bay...
AAAATTAGGCCAAAAACACGAGAATTCCAACCCGTAAATTATGAACTATGTCACTTTTAGAGGTTATTGGTGATTCGATTGCGTACCATATCAGATCCCATCTATTTTTCGATAAACGTCCTTAGAAAATGGGTAATTTTGCACCTTTATCAACAAAAATGAAGAATCTCATGGTTTCGATTTCACTTGTATATGAAGGCGAGCTCCGTTGCAAGGCGGTACATGATCTATCCGGGAATATGCTCATAACCGATGCCCCTATCGACAATAAAGGGAAAGGTGCGAGTTTTTCCCCGACTGATTTATTGGCAACTTCTCTCGGTGCCTGCATGTTGACAATCATGGGAATTGCGGCAGAGGCAAGAAAATTGGACATTTCCGGAACAAAAGTTCAAGTGCATAAACATATGATAAATGAGCCAGTAAGACGGATCGGAAAGCTCGATGTAACAATCATATTACCTCATTATGAGTATTCTGAATCAGAACTGAAAGCATTACATCTTGCAGCTCAGAATTGTCCGGTAATGATGAGTATTCATCCCGATATCGAAGTCAATTTTACACTATCGAAGGCAGAACTATCATGAACTTGATGTACTTTATTGTTTTTGTGCTTATGCTTACATCCATGGAAGCACAATCAATTTGGAATTCAAAACGGTCTTCATGGCAAGGTATACAACAAAAAGAGCGTGATGTGATAGAAGAATATATCAAAGGATATACCTCTTATTTGGACAAAGCCCGAACTGAACTATCATCGACCAAAGAATTGATTGCAATACTGAAAGCAAAAGGATTTTCAGTCTTTACTGATAAATCACAAATCAAAAAAGGTGCAAAACTCATTTTTAATAATCGAGATAGAGCATTGATTGCCACTGTCATTGGTGATGAAAACATCGTAAAAGGAAGCAGACTGATAGGCGCACATCATGATAGTCCGAGAATAGACATAAAAGCAAGACCTTTATATGAACAAGATGGCTTTGCCTTATTTCAAACAATCTATTATGGCGGAATCAAAAAATATCAATGGGTGAATATTCCATTGATGTTATCCGGTAGAATAGACAAAAAAGACGGATCTACAATTCAAGTAGAAATTGGAAGAAAGCAGGATGATCCGGTACTGATTATTCCTGATGCAGCTCCTCATGTTGACTCACCTTTGAGGAAGCGTGAATATACCGGTGTTTTGGAAGGCGAAGAAATGGATCCAATTATTGGTTCTATTCCTGATTCAAAAAACTCCATTATCAATACTGTCATGACAGCATTATCCAACTCCTACAATTGCACCGAGGAAGACTTAGTTAGTGCTGAACTCCATATCACACCAGCAGGTGGAGCAAGAGATGTGGGTATAGACCGATCACTGATTGGATCTTATGGTCAAGATGACAGATCTTGTAGTTATGTGGCAATACGCTCTTTGTTTGAACTTGAATATACACCGATGTTTACCGCACTTGCCTATATTGTTGACAATGAGGAAACCGGGAATGTGAACAATACGGGTGCATCCTCTTCCTTTCTCAATAAGGTGTACGGTATCATCGCCGAAGCTCAAATTGGGAAAGATTTTTCTGAAAATGCAACACGCCAAGCACTTTCTCAAGCAAAAGTTGTTTCAGCTGATGCAAATGATGGAATAAGTCCACTTTTCCCTGGTTTGTCTGAAAGAACAAATGCTGCAAAATTGGGTTTTGGACCAAGCATTAAACGATATGGAAGATCCTTTGACGCTAATTCAGAGTTCACTGCTTGGATTCGAAATATCTTGGATAAGAAATCCATACCATGGCAGACGGCATCTTATAAAGTTGAGACCGGTGGAGGTGGTACCATCGGAGGTCAAATGAGCAAAGAAGACATGGAAGTAATTGACATAGGAATTCCGCTTCTTTCCATGCATTCCCCTTTTGAAATAGCATCTAAAATTGACATCTGGAATTTACACAGATTATTTACTGAATTTTATACTGCACAATGATTCCATTTTCAGAAAAGATATACTCAATTACAACAACGCTAGTCATTTTGGTAATTGCCGCCGGAAGCATTGTTAGAGCTACACAATCCGGAATGGGATGTCCGGACTGGCCAACATGTTATGGTTTAATCATTCCACCTACTTCAGTTGAACAATTACCAAATGATTATCAGAATTTGTATGCAAATGAAGGCATCCCTGCTGAATCCTTTGATGTGATAAAAACATGGATTGAATATATCAATAGACTTCTAGGTGCATTACTTGGCTTATCAGTGCTTATACAAGTCCTTGTTTCATTCTTTACAAGAAAACATCAGTCACAGAGATTTTGGGCATCATTGCTATTGCTTTTTTTGACGGGTTTTCAAGGATGGCTTGGTGCGCTTGTTGTCTCTTCGAATCTTGCCCCGTATAAAATCACCATACACATGATAGTGGCATTCGCAATTTTAATGATTGCAAATCATGCGGCCTTCAACAGAATGCACAAAAGCATTGTAGATTCTAAAATTCATAGATTCACCATTCTCGCCCTATTATTGATGTTTGTGCAAATATTCATGGGTACACAAGTAAGAGAAGAGATCGATGTCTTGGCAAAATCTCTAGATTTCATGCAAAGGGATATCTGGATTGACAATCTATCCTCAATATTTCCTATCCATCGATCATTCTCACTTCTTATTCTTGGGGTCAATGGATATGTGATCTATTCTTGCAAAAAACATATCGAATTGTGGAAAAACGTGAAAATTCCCGCATTGTTTTTATTGTCAGGATTGCTCATTTCAACAAGCTCAGGAATAATCATGACATATCTTTCAGTCCCCGCGATAATGCAACCCTTGCATCTCATATGCGCTTCGATCATCATTTGGAGTCTACACAGACTTTCGCTGCATGTAAAGTCTTAAAACAATTGTTTGATTGATTCAATAGCATCATGTCGATATTGTGGAATGCATAAAAGATTATCTCCATGAGTATAATCATGTGAATCCCTCATTTTCCGCGTCCTTCCCCAAGCACCTTCAATCACATATAATTCATAATTATGGTAAGAACATAATTCATCTATCAATTGATGAGGTTTATAACCAAATGCCGCACATGTTTCATCATTTAATTCAATCAGCCATATCGGAGGAAATGAACCACTCATCAATTGCTTCGCACCTGCTAGCACTTCCATTTCTGCACCCTCGGTATCCATTTTGATGAAATCAATTCTCCCAATTCCCTTTTCATCACAATATGCATCAAGTGTTGTCATGGGGACATGAACGGTTGTATAATCAGATCTATTCAATGTTGACATAGAACTGTGACCATGATAAAGTCCTTCAAATGTATGCATTGCGATAGAACCGGACTTTTCCCTTCCAAGTGCAATATTATTTGCTATGATCCCATCTTCTGAATTCAAAGCAATATTGTTTTTGAACTTTTGATAGATAAATGGAACAGGTTCAAAAGCATGAACCTCGCCATGTCTGGCTAAGCGTGAACTCATGATGGAATACCAGCCCATATTGGCACCGATATCAAAAACTCTATCCAAATCTCTTATGAGCAATTCAAACACTTTTGTGGTACCTGTTTCATAGGTTCCTCGAAAAAACAATACATCCCAACCTGCATCTCTAGGTAATTCAATCTCCATTGACACACCATGTAATGAATGCGCCATTATTGATCTTTTAGACACACCAAGCAGCAAGATTTTTCTTCCCAATCTCATGAGAATTCCTTTTCCAATGTGTATTGGAAAATACCTACAATAAAATCTCAACAAGGAAATGAGAATTGTTCTCATGAAATGTATACTCTTTATTTGTTTGACACTGATAAATTATTGAATACCATAGGTTTTCAGGGCTTCTTGTACATGATAGTCGGACTCTAAAGATGCATTGATGATTGAAAGCAATATACCTCGCTGATCAAAACAATATGTAACTCTTCCCGGCAATAAGCCCATAAAACTTCTTGGGACGCCAAATAAATCTCTAATGTGACTTTGCTCATCGGAAAGCAACATATAATTCAATGCATACTTGCGAGAAAATGCCGCATGATCATCGATGCTATCACCACTAATTCCCAAAACTTGAATTCCATGATTTAAGAATTCCTGATTGGCATCTCGAAAGGAACACGCCTCTTTCGTACAGACATAGGTATCGTCTTTTGGATAAAAAAACAATACTGTGTTTTTTCCCTTGAATTCACCTGATGCAATTTTATCACCATATTGATTTCGGGCTATAAAATCCGGCATTGGATCACCAATTTTTAGCGACATCGATTAACTCAGCGAAATGGAAAATATGCCTGACAATAACCATGTGATTGCAGCGAAAGAAAGAGGCACAGCAAGATTATCATCAAGTTTTAATCTTGTGGTTGATGCTTCGGCAACTGTTGCTATCAAAGAACCGATGACTGTAATCGCAAAAAAATGAAATGTAAAATCAAAAACCACAGTCCAAATTGCCGAAACAAATAATGATACAAAGAAAAATGCCATACTCCCTTGCAGTGATTTATCCAAGAAAGGAGTTGTTCCATATTTTCTTCCGATCAAAGCAGCTGCTATGTCAGATAAAATCACAATTGAATAACCAATGATTGCCAAAGACTTTGGAAAAACAGCAATTGTGATGCATGCTGCAATCATTACCCAAGAAGCACCATTTAATACAAGAGATGTCCGATGGCGTTCATGAGGTCTTAACATCCCACCTAAAAAAGGATAAGCTAGTTTTCTAAATGATTCACTATAATACAATGAAACATCAATCAAGATAGTGATGATTGTCATGGGAAAGAGAATCAATAATGCTGTTTTTGTGTCAATGAAGAAATATATGATGGGTATCAGCATCGACACAATATGGATGCTTTTTCTTTGTATTTCGCTTGTATAGGTGATTTGATCAAATTTTGACATTTTTGCACAGATTAAAGCTTAGGATTCAATGTGATTACACTTCATGCTTATGCAAAGATAAATCTTGGACTGCGAATAATAGGCATTCTGCCCAATGGTTATCATGCAATTCATTCATTATTTCTTCCTCTTCGGGGTCTGCACGACATTTTGACATTCAAATCGAATGACTCCAGTATTGAATTTTCAAGCAATGATGCACTTGCCATTGCGCCAGATGACAATCTTATCGTCAAAGCAGCCAAATCATTGCAATATGTTGCCGGTATATCTAAAGGGGCCACAATCATATTAGATAAGCGCATTCCTGCAGGTGCCGGACTCGGAGGCGGTAGTTCAGATGCCGGATTCACCCTCCGCGGTTTGTCAAAACTGTGGAATCTCAATTTGAAACCATCTGAATTACAAGATATCGCACTTAATTTGGGGAGTGATGTACCCTTTTTTCTTCAAGATCATGCAGCCATTGTTGAGGGCCAAGGGGAAATAATACTACCTATTGAAATTACCATGGATGCCTGGATTGTGATCGTATTTCCGGGTATTCACATAGGTACGGCTTGGGCTTATGCACAGGTGAAAGAATATGCTCCACATTCTTTTCAAAGATTCGATACTTTGATACAGAATAATCATATCCTTCTTAATTCAGAACATTTTGTCAATGACTTCGAAAAACCCATCCATGCAGTATATCCTGAATTATCCAAGATACGATCAACATTAAAAAAAGCGGGTGCGCACATCGCCTTAATGAGTGGGAGTGGATCAACGATGTTTGGAGTATTTACAAATAAAGTCGAAGCAGAAATTGCATGCGAATACTTGAATGAATATAAAACACTTATTCTTCATGTTGAGGAAACTCCATCCAAGGAGCTTAAAACATGATAATCCTCCTTGCCAGCGCTGAACTTGATCATTTTGCAAAAGTTGGTGGACTTGCTGATATTTCAGCTGCATTGCCAAGGGGTTGGGCTGATTTAAGTCATGAGCCAATTGTTATTATTCCAAAGTATCAGTGCATTACAGATTTCACAGAGATACACTCAACCAATATAGAGTTCACCATTTGCAATCTTTCTGTACGTGTATTTAAGAGTCATTTGCCTGAATCTACAATATCTGTATATCTTTTAGAATGTGATGAGCTTTATGACAGACCCGGAATTTATGGAAATCCCGATGGTTATGAAGACAATGATTTGCGTTTTTATGTTTTATGCAAAGCTGCTTTTGAATTGATGATTGAGCTCAATATCTCGCCTGATGTCATTTCAGCTCATGATTATCATACCGCACTCCTAATGCCACTACTTAAGATTGATTATGCTCGGCATCCTCAGTTTTTGAATACGAAAGGTGTTCTTACAATACACAATGCTCAATATCAAGGATGGTATGACAATGAGAGAATAAGAGAGTTTAGTCACTGGGAGTTTATTGAAAAAGATTCGCATTCTCCATTTTTGTTTCACGATCATTTCAACGCATTATATTCCGGCATCAACTTTTCAGATGCGATAATTGCAGTAAGCCCGGGCTATGCAAATGAGATTCTCACAGAGGAATATGGAGCAGGATTGCATGAAGTGTTCAATAACAACAGACATAAACTATCAGGCATATTGAATGGGGTGAATTATGGATTGTGGAATCCCTCAGATGATTGTCATATCAATCAACATTTTACAATTCTTGACAAATCAGGAAAAGTTCAAGGCAGGAAATTCCTTCTGCAATCACTTTTCGATGATGAAAAAGACTTACTTCCAGACTCACTGCCGGTTTTTGGCATAGTATCAAGATTCACAGAGCAGAAGGGATTCGAATTATTGGAAGACTGCATCGAGAATTGCCTGAAAGACAAAAAAATACGATTGATTGTCCTGGGATCCGGTGATGCTCGATATGAAGATTATTTCTCTAGAATCCAGAATTCATTTCCCGGCTATTGCTCTTATACTCGGGGTTATGACGAAGAATTGGCTCATAGAATTTTGGCTTATGCTGACTTTTTTCTTATGCCTTCTCTTTTTGAACCATGTGGATTAACTCAACTTTATGCGATGAAATATGGTACAATACCAATTGTTCGACATGTAGGAGGTTTGAAAGATACAATTGAAGATTTCAATCAAATACAACTCATCGGAAATGGCATAACATTTTCTGAATTTACATCATCAGCATTGTTACGTGCGATAGATATGGCAATCGATATTTATGGAAATAAAAGCCTCATGAATCCATTGATTGACAATGCTATGCATTGTGATTATTCGATTCATAAAACAGCTATCCAATACATCGAATCATTCGAAACATTGAAGGAAAGGCATTAATTACGCGATACTCTTCCTGCTCTTTTTTGTGCATTGCCTCTATTTTTCAATTCTACGTTTTTACTCTTCTTTTTCATTGTTTTTTTGATTTCAGTCTTATTTTCTACCGGTGTGTCAGATCTGCTAATAGTCCATTTCTTGAAAGCATGGGGTAAAGCTTGATCGAGTCTTTCAACAGGAATTACATGTAACCCCTTCAAGATATGAGGATTAACCTCCTGTATGTCTTTTGCATTTCCTTCTGGAATAAGAACAGTCTTAATTCCTTGTCTCTTTGCAGCAAGCAATTTCTCATTCAATCCACCGATTGGCAAGATCATACCGCGCAATGTTATTTCACCTGTCATTGCAATATCTCCCCTAACAGGTTTTCCTGTTGCGGCAGAAATCATGGCTATAGTCATAGTGATTCCGGCCGAAGGGCCATCTTTTGGAATTGCTCCTTCCGGAACATGAATATGGATTTCTTTCCCTTTTTCAAATCCGGGAGTGATATTGAGTTGTTCTGCATGCGAACGAATATATGTCAATGCCGCGCTTGCGGATTCTTTCATTACATCTCCCAATTTACCGGTTAAAGTTAACCGTTCACTACCGGGCATGATGCTCACTTCAACGGGAAGCGTATCGCCACCGACACTCGTCCAAGCAAGACCAGTTGCTATTCCAATCTTATCCGTAAGGTTTTTGGAAGCTTCTTTGAAACGAGGGGTTTTCAAATACGATTCTATGGAATCATCATTGACTTGAATACCTTTCTTATTGATTTTTTTGTTCTCAGATACAATGTGTTTAGCAATTTTGCGAAGTATGGATGCTATTTCTCTTTCGAGATTTCTAACCCCTGATTCGCGAGTATATTCTCTGATGATTTTCAACAATGCCTTATCAGAAAAGGAAATCTTATAAGACTTTAGCGCATATTCATTCAATAAATTTGGGAGAATATGTTTCTTTGCTATTTGTACTTTTTCAAAATCCAAATAACTATTCAGATCAATAACTTCCATTCTATCGAGTAATGGACCTGGTATATTGTATTTCACATTTGCAGTGGTGATGAATAGTACTTTCGACAAATCATAATCCAATTCAAGATAGTGATCATTGAATGAATTATTTTGTTCAGGATCAAGTACCTCCAATAGTGCTGATGATGGATCTCCTCTGAAATCCATGGACATTTTATCTACTTCATCCAGCAAAATGACAGGATTAACAGTGCCTGCTTTTTTCATGGCAGCTATGATTTTACCGGGCATTGCTCCGATATAAGTTCGGCGATGTCCCCGAATTTCAGCTTCATCTCTTATGCCACCCAGCGATATTCTCACAAAAGATCTACCTAAAGCTCGTGCAATTGATCTTGCAAGTGATGTTTTTCCAACACCCGGAGGACCAGATAAACAAAGGATTTGTCCTTTTGCAGTACCTGCCATCTTCAATATTGAAATAAACTCAAGAATTCGCTCTTTGGGTTTTTCCATATTATAGTGATCCTCATTTAGGATTTTAGCAACATGGGACAGATCCGTTGAATCCTCTGTTTGTTTTGTCCAAGGCAATGCAATGACAGTCTCCAAGTAAGTTCTCAATACAGAATATTCCGGCGACATTGACATTGTTTTTTTGAATTTGTCAAATTCTTCCATCACCCTTTTCTGAATATCTTCCGGCATACCTGCTGATTCTATACCTTGCAAAAGTGTAATCATTTCCGGTGCAAGTTCTTCATCACCATCCAATTCTTTTTGTAATGCTCTGATTTGCTCTTGGATATAATATTTTCTTTGAGTTTTTTGTATTGAATCAGCAACTTTAGTATCCAATTCTTCTTCAAGTTTCAGTACTTCAAGCTCATCTTTCAATATACCTAGCAATTGCTTGTATTGCATTTTGAGTGAATGTTGTTGAAGTATTTGCTGCTTCGCATGTACATTTTTGTCAATATTAGCAGCAGCATAGAATAACTTTCGATTAGGATCTTCAATATTCTCGAAAGCAGATTGAATTTCAGGAGGCAGATGTTTATTGGTTGCTACATAAGCTGAAAATGCTTCTTCTGTTTTTCTGATATATGCTTCCAGTTCGGGGTCGATTTCGCTTTCATCTTGCTTCATGATGCTGATGCGAGCTTCAATGCATTCAGGATTTTCTACAGGAGAATCAATCACACCGTGAAACACCCCTTCAACCAACACTTTCAAGAGATTATTTGGAAGTCGGATCACTTGAAGAATTTTACAAATAGTTCCATGAGGATAGACATCTCCAATACCTGGTTCGTCAATTCCTGCTTGCATTTGCGTTGCCGCAAAGATGAATTTGTCTTTTTCTAGGGCTTGTGAAACAGCTTTCAGCGAGGAAGTTCGCCCAATTAATACCGGGAATATCATATAAGGGAAAATAATAACATCTCGAAGTGGCAGAACGGTGAGATGTTCAGGGATTATCTGCGATGTATCTTGTTCTGAACCGGAGGTAATGGATTCAAGCAATTCTTCATTTGTTGACATAAAATCAGGGCTTCCAAGTTGAAATATGGTATAATAGGGCAGAAATGACGATAGAAGGTCATAATCATTTTATGTAATTTAGGAATATGCATTCACTTTCCTTTTATAATATCGTTGAAACTTTGCTGAATCCCAGTATCTTAATTGTGCTCACGGGATGTATTCTAATTGCCATTCAATCAGCTGCAATAGGCACTATTACGGTACTCAAAAAGCAATCTTTGTCCGGAGATGCCATTGCTCATGCCGTCCTACCTGGTTTGTGCATGGCATTTTTATTGTCCGGGGAAAAATCTTCCATGCTGTTTCTTATTGGCGCAGCTTTAACAGGATGGCTTGGTTTATTTACTATTCAATGGCTTTATTCCAATACAAAACTCAAGAAAGATGCTGCAACCGGTATTATACTTTCGGTGTTTTTTGGAATAGGAATATTGTTGCTTACTTTCATTCAGCAAACAGGAAATGGTCAACAGTCGGGTCTTGATACCTTTCTTTTAGGAAAAGCTTCCGCCATGCTTCCCGAAGATCTATTACCACTGATGATTTCCACAACCTTCATACTGGGCGGGATATTGTTATTGAAAAAAGAATTCATTCTCATCATATTTGATAAGGAATTCGCTGCATTCAATGGGCTTCCGGTATCTATTCTTGAATTTCTTCTACAGTTGATGCTCATCATAGCCATTGTGACCGGAATTACTGCAACCGGAGCTATTCTTATTGGTTCTATATTGATTATTCCCTATGCTATATCTAGTTTTTGGAAAAGGGATATCGATGGGATTTTATTGATTGCAATTTTTTCATCAATTGCATCCAGTTTTTTGGGAATTTTGATCACAGTGTTTTTCCCCCATATCCCAACCGGAGCTACAATTGTACTTGTGCTATCGATATTATTTTGTATTTCGGCATTATTCTCTCCGAAAAGAGGAATTTTAAGCAGAGTAAATCTTCAAAGAAAACATCATAAACAAACAATCGAAGACAATATTCTAAAATATTCATATCATCATGTTGAACACAATCAATCACCATTACACCCTTTGCCACAAAAAACAATGATACCAATAGAATATATGAGTTCGCAAGTTCCTGAATTCCAGAAATACATCACTCAATTGCAAAGTCATGGATTTGCAGAAAAATGTTTTGATGAATCCGCGATTTGCATTACAAAAGAAGGATTGCTTCGTGGAATGAAAATCACTCGTTTGCATCGTTTATGGGAAGCATATCTCATACATGCAGCAAAGTTTGACATAGATC
>Ga0129333_10006450_pt1 | contig 11091 bp, 9 predicted proteins | sample CPB6_08_DNA_FD_94474 | JGI IMG/M metagenome (GOLD analysis project Ga0129333, IMG submission 94474) | Freshwater to marine salinity gradient microbial communities from Chesapeake Bay, USA - CPBay_Sum_0.6_0.8_DNA | ecosystem: Environmental > Aquatic > Marine > Coastal | place: USA: Chesapeake Bay...
CCGAAGCGATCTATCAGAAGGTTTTGAACCGCTTGTCTTCTATCTTCCTCGTAAAGGACCTCTTTGTCCGCTCCAGAGAGGCTAAGTGCCTTACGAGCGGCTGCGGCAGCGAAATACTCGTTCTTCCTTCTTACGGCATTAGGATCTCCGGAGGCCTGCGTAAAATCTGGTTTATATCCCGCAGCTATTGCAGCCTCCCTCTTTTCTTTGTCGTAAAGAAAATCAGTATTATTAGGATTATACCCTTCTTGACGAGTGAAAGCGTGCCTTAATAGCTGGTCATCGGTTGGGGTATAAAAAATTCCAGACGCTTTCTCAGCTGAGAGAACACCCTCGTACTGGGGGAGGAACCTACCTCTGATAGAAGACGCCCTGTCGAGAACACCCGCTCCTCGTCCGTAAGCTGCCATTCCAATCTGCGCAGAACCAGCACCCAACAAGCCAACGCCGTACATCACACCAGAACCAAGCCCGAGCCCGTTGTGGACGATCTGGCTGGCGCTGAAATCGCGCATGGCCGAAAAGGCGCCGCCCGAAAGGCCAAAGGCGGCCTGTGACCCACCTTGAATGTCGCTTGAGACGACCTGTGAGGTGGCGTCAGAGGCAGCGCCTGCCAAGCGATTAATTCCCTTGATAACACCAGCGCGGATGTACCTGCTGCGGTATATCCCACGCTCGATCTGCTGAAGCTCCTCAGACGCCGCTTCTGCGTTCGCTTGATGCATCTCAGCTTCGGTATCGGCCCCTCTGGCAGCTGCGTCCTTAGCGCGCTTTTCAGCGTCAAGCATTCGCTTGACCACAGGATTATTGGCCCCAAACCTGCGGGACAGCCGACTGCTGCGAAAGTCCGCGCGGATACGTTCAGCCTCCGCTTTGAACTTGGCAGTGTGCTCAGACGCAAGCTCCTGCCCCGGCCGAACGCCAATGCGGGCTTCCTCGATCAACCTAGCGGCTTCTTGGATGCTAGCGAACTCAGCGACCGCGCCTCCCTTGGCTTGGAGTTTATCGCGCTCGCTGGGCTTAAGGATCTGCCTAGCTTGCTCTAACTTTTGCTTCACCGAGGCTGAGGCAGTCCCCTCTAACGCAAGACCGAGGGACTTTACCTGCTTCTCTAGGAGCCTAAGCGCGCGACCAGTCTCTAGAGCAGCTTTGGAGGATTCCTCCAGCGGCTTGGCGATGGACTCAAACTTGGTCTGAACTTCCTTGTATTCTTTTGGATTGAAGCTTTTTCCAGAGGAGGCCATTTTCCACATTTGCTCAAGAGCAAGTGCGGCTTGCTTAGCCGGACCGGCTGGAATGGCCGACGAGGGTATTGCACCACCGCCTCCGCCTGATTCCGCCCATTGCCTGTACCAAGGCATGTTCCTGACGGATTTATCGAATCTAGCCTGTATACCAGGCAAGTCGGCCATGGCCTGATTCGAAGTGGCTTGTTCTCCGAGGGCGAGCCCTTGAGCGCGCTGGAGATCTTTGGCAACCTTCAGAACATCGATGGCTTGATAGGCCTTACCCTCTTTCAGGAGCTTATTGGCTTCAGCATACGCAGCCTCCATGCCGGGTCCGCCGATACCCTGCTCCATCTCCATCAGGAGCTTCCTGTTCCTCTCAACGAACTTCTGGGTAGGATCACGAGGCGGGCGCCTCTTAAGATTCAGGTCCTCAGCAAGATTCTGAGGCTTCCACGGGAAGCGCTTCTTATTGCCCTTCTTCCTTCTACCTCCTCCTCCTCCTCCTCCTCCTCCTCCGCCTCCTCCTCCTCCTCCAGCGGCTACGACAGCAGCCACGGCAGCAGCAGCGGCATTGGTGCTCGCAGGAGTTTGAATAGTAATTTTTTCAGGATCAAACCTCTGAAATGAGATTGTCGTGCGACCTTGTTTATCAGTATTCCCTTCTGGAAGATTAAACGTGCCGTACTCAAATTCTGGCTCCCCATAAGCATCGGCAAATTTGTCCGAAGCGCGTTGTAATCTTTCGCGCAGCCCGTCGGGCGCATCGACCCATTCACTAAAATTTCTACCGGTGACCGCCGCAAACTGAGCAAGCATCTCCTCGTTTGTAGTATCGCCAGCGTACGGGTCCTCTAATTTAGACCACGCGTCCGGCCCGCCTAGGCGCTCAGCCTCAGCTATCATTTCTTCCAAAGTGACTGGAACTGTCCCTGCTTTCCCACCTCTTCCTTTGAAGTTTACAGAAGATGCTGAAATTGAAGGCAGCTTAGAAGCTCTCTTAGTAGCAGATGCTTCTTTTTTAGACTTTAGCCTACCCTTACCCGGTGTAGGTGTTATGGCCCGCCTAGTCGCTTTGCTAGCAGCAGACCTCGCTTGCTCGGCTACGGCTTGAGCAGCAGCTGCTGTTTGAGCGGGCGTCGGAGCTACAGTGGCACCCCGGGCAGCTTGAACACTGGTTTGAGATAGAGCCCTAGCCTCCTCTTCGGTTAGGCCGGGGGCCGCCATCTCGTCTCCAAAGTCTGAAGAGCTTGTCGAAACAGGGGCAGGGGTAGGAGTGGCTGCAGCAGCAGCAGCAGCAGCAGCAGCAGCCTGAGCCCCCCTATTTTTCGCCTCTTTCCTAGCGGCCTTGGCTGCTTTAGGGTTTCCCTCTTCTACTGCTTCCCTAGCTGTCGCTGAGGCAGCCCTCGCAGCTGCTTTATGACGAGCTATCTCATCAGATGCCTGCCTAGCCGCCCGTTCCTCCTCGGCCCTGACTCGAGCTCGCTCTTTTTCGGCTTCTTCTCGCTCTTTCTTTTTCAGCTCTTTCTGTGCTTCAGCCTCTTCAAACTCACTTTTTCTCTTAGACTCAATCAGCTGCTCCGCGGCCGCTCTTTCCATGCTAAGTGCAAATCTTCTTGCAGCTTTTTTCCTTTGCTCTTTAGTGTACGCCTCCTTAAGGGGCATTCTAAACGTATTTCCCTCGGAGTCTTGAAAAGGAACAGACTGTTGAAAAGGTATTTTACCTACGGACATGGCGTGATATTGTGCTGCGATGAGCCTGTCTCTCTGCGCAATATTAGCAGCCTTCCACCTTTCGAAGGCCTCCTGTCTGTCTTCTAAAGTGTAGGTTCGGTCGTAAGAAGGGAGGAAAGGAGTTCTTCCTCGCTGTAACTCCTCTCGCTGAGCGGATCGCCGCTTCAGAGAAGAGTTGGGTGCGTCAAAAGCCGCCTCCTCTGCTTTAGCCTGCTGGTATAGAGCGTTGACAAGGCTCTTAATGCTAGACTCGTAGTTTCTAACTGCTTGCGTGGCACGATTAAGGTTCTCTACGCCATTAGCTACGTGCTCAACCTCTACAGTAGTCTTGACTGTCTCGTTATTTCCAGGCACGGCGAGATCCTTTCAGGATAGAGGTTGAGACGTGAAAGCTGCCTTACTCAGGAAGCTTTGCCACTTCTTTGGGGCGAGAGGATAGCGGAAGGAACGGTGCTCGACCAAGGCGACGAGACAGTGACACTGCCTCCTCGATCTCACCTGCAGCCATGAGTTTGCGAATAGGGGTCAAGATCTCTCGCTCGTACCTGCTCTCTGACATAAATCACCTCTTGTTGTAAAAGGCAGCTATCTCTGCATCGAGGACAGGATCTCCGGAGGAGAGGACCTCAGTACCTTCGATCCTACTACCCTTGTACAGAGACTTATACTGCTCGTCGTTCAGGGACAAAAGGAACCACTCCATGACTTGACACGGAGCCCAAAGGGGGAAATTCGGATCTGTCTGCGAAACAGGTGGCTTCCTATCAGACATTGCCTTCCGGTAGATCGGCCAGTCGGACTGTTGCCGGCGCTCTCTTACCCGGTCCTCCGTTTCCGTGAAATCGGGCAATGCGATGCCCCTCGATCAGGTTGTAAATCTCAAGGGCAAGCATCTCATCTTCATGAAGCTGCTTCTGAAGCTCATCAGGGATCTGAGTCGGCCACATCACATAAATAGTAGCCAAGGCCGTCAGAAAAGCTGCATGCTCGTCAGGTAGAATGTTGAACTTCCCGTTGGCGAGCGTAGCGGCCAAGATCTTGGCCTGATTGCGCTCATCAAAGTTCAACACTCGAATAGTAAGTGTAACCTTCTTCTGTGCGTCGTCTTCGTAATACGTGACAGTGATGGGCACGACGGAAGGCTTGAGTTTCTTTTCTGGTGGAGGTGCCTCGGCAGCCTCCTCCATTTCCCGCCTAGCACGCTCTGCCGCAAGTAGCTGACGCTCGGACTCCATAATTTCAATAACTCCTTCAGGGCTGATAATAGCCTTGAAGGAAAGATCACAATAAAAAAGGGCGTCTGTCAATGACAGACGCCCTTTATGCTGTCACGTCAGATCACGCGCCGGTGGAGTACTCCGTCAGCGTCGTGGCGACGAACGTCGCGTTGACCATCGTAATCGCACCTTCGGAGAGGCGGAAGACACGACCCTCGGGCTTGAAGCCCTGAATGCGAAGGACGGTCTTGTTCGTGTACCAGTCGAGGAGCTCGATGGTTCCGGGGAGGTAGTCGATGATCTTGCGGTTCTCTTCCTCACGGTTGCCGTACCAGTCGAGGGGGAACCACGTCTTCCCGTTTCCGACCTTGTTCAGCGGCTCGGTGAGGATGTGCATGTAACCGAACGAGCCGTTGACGTTGTACGCCACGGTCTCGAAGATCTGCACAGCTGCATCGCCAAAAACGCGGATCGGAACGTTACCGAACGACTCGGAGGCCGAGAAGTCGTTGACCCAGCCGAGGATGGTACCGTTAACGGTAAGGCGGGCTCGAGTCGAAGTAAATGCACGCCTGGGCTCAGTAGACATAGGTCACCTTCCTTACGCAATCGGGAACGCAATCGCCACGGAGGTGACTGCGATGTGGTTGACGGGGAGAACAGGCGAGATCGAGTACCGCGCGACGTACGCGTTAGAGACCTCCTCGACGATCAGCGAATCGGGCTGCCAAGCCCGAAGGATGCCGCGATAAACCTGATCCGAGAGCTCGGCCGCGATCGCAGAGCGAATCGCCGGGGCGACGGCGGGAGTGGCCTTCGTGTTGAGGAAGGGCTTGACCGCGTTGCGAACGCCGATGTTCGAGAAACCAATTGCCTCAACCGCCGAACCCTCGGTACGCACGAGGTCATTGTCCTCGCTGTAGGTGGTAACCCAGCGAGCGACGCGGATGCCATCGCCCAAGTCCTCAAGCGGGGTCATGCTGTTGGCAAGCATGGTGTCGGCGGCCTCGGTACCCTTAATCGAAGCGTCAGCGTCGAAAGCCAAAACGCGCGGACGAGCCCCACCCATCGGAAGGCCGATTTCAGGATTTCCACACTGCATCGAGGCGAAGACAAGGCCCGTGTTCAGCGTGCTGTACCTAGTCGCCGCACCGTCCCAGCCCGAGACGCTGGTCGACTGCGGAAGCATGGTAACGCGGAAGTCCTGCAGGTCCTGACGCTTGGTGTTGAGCTCCGTCAGGGTGAGGAAGTCAGCCGGGGCGACGACGAGCTGGCACTCGCGCTGACCCTTACCCCACATCAGGCGAACGTGCTCAAGAGCAGCCTTGTGAACCTCGTGATCGGTCGTGTACGGGAAGAGAACCGTGACCGGCGAGGTCATGAGGGCCATGAAAGCCGAAAGCCAATCGGTGCTGATGGTCGCAGACTTCGAGCCACCGCCGAAAGTGATCGCGTACGGCGAGACGATATTGAGGGCCGCACCCTCGGGATGGAGGTCTTCGACCGTAACGAGCTTCGAGTTGGCCGCGATGGCAGAAACCAAGGACCAGCGGGTGCTGTTGAGAACAGCAGCCGTCCCAGACAGGGTCGCACCGATCGAAAGACCACTAGAGTCGGTGGCGTCGAGCGACGCAAACGGAGTCGTAGCAGCCTTGAACGACTCGGTAGAGGCGTCGAAGCCCTTGATCGACTTCAGGTACTGAATAACCTGAGCACAGGTCTCCTGTCCCGAGGTCGGTCCGAGCGCCGAGACGATGGTTCCGGAGAACTCAAGCGAGCCTGTCCAGTCGCCCTCTGCCCCAGCGTTGCCATTGGCGAGAACGGGATAGATGCGAACGCCATCGATCTTGCTGAACTCAGCGTCGCCACCAGCGCCGCCGACCTTCTGAAGGGTCTTAATAACGGGGGTGCCGGCCTGAACCTCGGCCACCGTAAATTCGACAGTTGCGACGAGAGTTCCGCCGTTCTTGTCGAGACCGTGGGCCTTAGCGACGATCTTAGCGGAGTCTTCAAGCGTCCCGCCTGCAACCGGGATGGCCTTGACCAGACCCGTCACCGGGGCGTTTGGAATCCAAGAGAAGTCGCCGGAATCGCCGAGGCGATCAACATCACTAGTAACTCGTCGCGTGAAGACGATGGAGGCGTCTTCGTCGCCCGAAAGCTTCTTGAGAGTGAGAGTACCAGACCCTCCTCCCTCATCTCCAAACCCATACTGGATACCAGCATCCTCGTCCGGGTGCGAGTAGGAGACCTTGATGACTCGAAGGCCACTCGAGCCCGAGAAGCTTTCAGTAAATCCACGATTGGTGACCGTGACCGTCGGGACGTTGTTGGCGTCCTTGACGACCTTGAGGACAGTAGAGTTACCCTCCTCGCCCCAGACATTCGACTTGATCTTAACCGCCTGGGTGACGCTATCCGTGCTGGCGATATACGCAACGGCCTGGCTGTTGGGCTGCGCGTTCAGCAGGATCACACCAGCGGGGGAGCCTGCGAAAGGAGCCGCCGTGCTGGGGTTGTAAATGATGTTGGCCAGCTCGCGCATGTCCTTGTTGGACGGAAGCGTGCCGAGGAACGACGTCTGCGACGTGAAGAGGTACGGGACGTCCTTCTCGAGGAAGGGGAACTCTCCCACAACCGCGAGAATCTTGTTAGCCGGCCCAAGGCCGGAGCGACCCGCGAACTCGGTAATGACCGAGACAAGCGGCCGGTACGTAAGCTTACCGTCAACGAAAAAACCTGCGGGCATGATCAGCCTTCCTTGTCAGTGTCCGGTTCAGGGGTAACCCCGCCGAAATATGTCCCACCCAGTTGATATTCTGTTCCAGTCGTGGGGTCCAAAATGGAACTTGCTGCAACAGATGAGTCCGCTACGAAGATGGGTTTGATCGGCCAATCAAAAGGACCTTCAATGTGCGGAAGATTTGTAGTCATGGAGCATTCCCAAGTCTGATGCCTAATATACTTTGTAACGTTCTCAGGCATACCTCCCTCAGGACGGAGGTCCTCTGACTTGACTCGCTTGACCATATCGAAGCCAACCTTGACGAACCAGCCGTCGACGACGAGACTAGTCACGATCGCGCGCACGATATTAGACAAGGTCATCATGAGAAATTCGTTGTACGTGATGATGTAGACGCTCACCACGCCCTCATCGATCGTCCAAGAATTTTGCTCGACCTGCGGGTCCATCGCGTATGGGTTACCCTCCATAGGCTGAAGCCCGTCTAAGCTTGTTGAGACCACGTTGGTGTTCTCATTGGTGATGCCGACGCTGTAGGTTAGCCTGAACTGAACGTCAGTCTTTAACAGCATATCTCTAGCGCGTTTCCATTCCATCTCTGGAACAGCGCTCGGAAATAACCTCGACCAGGTGTCATCGCCCTTGGTCTTGAGAACCTCCCATCCGTACTCAAGAGCTCTGATGAAAAAATAATTAGCAAATTCCATTATTCAACCTGCCGGATTTGCGGTGACCGCTTTTCTGGTAGACTTCTTAGCAAACATTGCTGCCAACTCTTTTATCATAGCTTCCGCCATCACACGCACTTGATAAAGAATAAACTTGGGCTTTCTACCTCGCGTCAGCCACTTATTCCTCATCGCATCCGCTCGGGCTTTCTTTCTTCTTTCAGTCATAGTTTCTTTTTTAGACAAGCTGGTATAGCTGCCATCGGTGACGGTTCTGAAAGCTAAAAAGGACAGTCTGGGGCTTGCCCCATCTGCAGAACCTTTACTTACCGCGAGCACCTTGGCACGGTCCAAGAGTGATCCTGCGAAAGGTGACCTGTTGCCTCTTCCAAATCCTTTTTTAGCCTGCCCTGAACCGGACGTTAGAACGTCGCTGCCGGGGAGAAACTCACCAGGCCTGCCAGACTTGAGAGCCTCTATTTGCTTGTCTATAGCCTGTGAGGCTATGTCAGCCAAAAAGGCACGCCTAGCCTGCCAAGCCCATCTCCCTTTCTTAATATTCCTCTGACCACCTTTGATATGTTCGGGAAGCACACTAGGCAGCGACTCTTCGTTAAATTTTACGTCTATAGCTCCTGCATTATACAAATTCATCATTTTACTTTTTATATCTTCAGCCGTGCTTCTAACTCGCATGGGCAAAACTTTAAGTCTTTTTCCTTTGAGAAGCATCGGCTTCATGTCTCGCATGGAGCCGTCCCAATCACCGAGGCCTTCGGTCAGACTTCCGCCGTTTTTAGGCGGAGCCCAGCCGCCGTCATGTGAGAGTGCCTCCCATCCTGTCAGGCGAAGTTTTAAACTCTGCCCTTCGAATTTTACTTCGATACACCTTAAATAGTCGTCTAACCCTACCTTGTCTGATTTAAATTCTTTTATTGCTTTTTCTTTCCAAATTTCTTCTATTTTTTCAGCTAAAGCGTCTCCAGCTTGCTTTGGAATGCTAAATTGCTTAGCTTGCACGCCTATTGCATAGCCGTAGCCGCCTGTACCACCTCTATCCTTTCTCGGACCAGACGAAAAAGCGGGCCTAGCTGGACCTGTCACGACAGGATCTAAGGCCCTGTGTAGCGGGGCTGATTTAGAAGCGCTACTGCTAAAAAGCCTAAAGACTTTGAAGCTGTGAAGATCGCTGGGAGCGCTTTCTAAGCTTATGTCAGGTTTTACTCTCTTAACAGTTGCAGTTTTAGTATCGTCTTCAGCCATTAAGAGTAGCCCGACGGATTTAAGTGCCGCAACTCCGGCCGAAAGATCCGTTGTAGTCAGCTGTGGGGCTCCGCTAGTGGCCGGTTTTGACAAAACTGCAGCGTCTGGGGCGGGAGCCGTCGCGGACTCGTACGTAGTCTTTATGGTTACGCCGCTTCTGCGAAGAATAGCCATTAAGGAGTCTCCCCAGGAGGAGGATTCTGAGTCGTAAAGGCGCCGAGGTGCTCGAGAACGGCGAGAACTTTTATTGGATAATTCTGATAGACAAGATCACGCCTAATCTCTTCGTAAAAATCACGCCTGACGTAAGGAAAGTCTCGAACTACGAATACGGGCCTAGAGAAATAGCGGACTGAGTACCTCTCACCTAATTTAGGGGCTTTTCCCGACTCAACGCCTAAGGTCCAATCAATTCTTCCGTCAGCTGTGACAGAAAAATCTACATTCTCAGCGAGGACCTGTGTGCTAGCGATGCCTCTATCGATACCTCGGTAGCAGAGCGTAACGCCTAGCTCCAGTTCTACTGGAGTGGTTGGGCTGCTCTCAGTCCCGGTGACGATCTTGCGCTTGATTATTGGATAGCGCATCGGCTCTATCGTATGCTTCCTGATTCTGCTTTCAGAGTAGAGCCTAGAGCCTTCCTTGAGGATTATCTTATCCCACTCCAAGGGGAGATTTTCTGGCAGGAAAGTTATGTAAACGGTTCCGCTGCTGAACTCTCCCCAGACGTTGTAAACCTCTTCGTTGGAAGAGGAGGACGTCATCATGACCATTATTTCCTGCGGGTCAGTGTAGACTTTTCCTCGCCCAAAACAGAGAGGGCAGTCCAAGGGAAAGTCGCGCACGGAGGAAGTGTTTCCCCCGACGGTCGACGTCGTACCGCATGGGCAGTCACACACCTGCTGCCAGTCGACCTTTGATCCCTTTTCCCAAACGCGATGGCGAAAGTCCTCCTCTATGAGGTCGACTCGGAAGTTGTCACGCGTAAAAGGTTGAAGGGATGGAAATCTCATTACATCACCAACATGTTGATGGCGCCCCACTTGGACCTGAGAGCAGTCAGGGCCTTGTCGTAGCGATCCTGATTAAGCTTTATCCAACCACCGAACGGTCCGTCGATTCGAATGCCCTTACTCTGCACCAGACCATCGATACCGATATTCCGAGACGTCACGCCTGGTCCGTACAGGAACGTGCCGAGCATTTCCAAAATAGGCTGCGCAGAAGAGGCCAAAACGGCGCTGATGATCAAGCTGTCGTAATCCGCTAAGAGAATCTCGCCTGTGTAGCCTGCTGTGACGGGCTTCGCGAGCTCCAGTGTCGAGGTCTTGACCTTGCTGATCTGATAGGGGTCTCCATCAAGGAGAACCCACGACCCTGGCGTGATGCGATTAGCCAAGGGCTTACCGTCGTCCGGCGTGACAGACAGAGTCGAGCTGTCAGGGTCAACCTCACCTGGGCCCAAAATACGCTCGAAACCTGTCTCGTAGTCGATGTGCAGGTAGGCTGGAGTGATGTGATTAAAGTTGATGTACGCGTACTTGACCCAGGGGCCTTGGAGGTACCGGATATTTCCTGCACCCGGGAGGACTTGGATTGAGCCTTGCTCGCGAGATCGGATGACAACCCAGTCCGTCGGTAGCTCCCACGAGGGGTAGTTCGAGTACTGCAGCCGAATGCTAGTGATCTTGTTGACCGGCCTGACTGGGAGGCGATGTAAGTTCCATCGGCTCATGTCCCAGTCAACAACGTCCAAACCCTGCGTGGAGGTCGCTCCTACGGTACCCCTGAGAGGCAGGCTCAGCTCCGATTCGAGCTGAGACACTGCCGCTGCGATGTGCATCGTGAACACATCGTCGGGTATGTAGGGGACGTTAGAGCGATTGTAGAACTCCACACCCGATAGGTAGGTGCGGAGGTAGGCTGGCGTAACAATGTCTGTAAGGGCCATGTCAACCTCGCGCAGCGGCCACCAACTTCTCTACGAGGGACGCGCGAGTGGCGTTCTTCCTCGCTTTAATACCCAAGCTATCACACAGCTTCATGAGTTCAGAAGTAGTATAGTTCGCGAAGTCTTTTGGCTCCTCGGTCGCGACTTTGGCTGGCTCAGCTTCGGCTTCTAAGGTGTCCTCAGTCTCAGCCGAGATTTTCTCGGCAGCCTCTGCCATCTCGGACAAGTCAGTGTCTTTTTCAGCACCGTTTAGACTGAAAATCTCGACCGTGGGGTTCTGCTTGCG
>Ga0129333_10006452_pt1 | contig 11088 bp, 8 predicted proteins | sample CPB6_08_DNA_FD_94474 | JGI IMG/M metagenome (GOLD analysis project Ga0129333, IMG submission 94474) | Freshwater to marine salinity gradient microbial communities from Chesapeake Bay, USA - CPBay_Sum_0.6_0.8_DNA | ecosystem: Environmental > Aquatic > Marine > Coastal | place: USA: Chesapeake Bay...
ACAGCCGGACGATACGCGCATACTTTTCAGTATCGCGCCGCAGAAACGCGGCAAAGTCACTCGCCGAACTGCCCACCGGATCCGCGCCGAGCCGGATAAATTGCGCCTGCATCTCCGGTGATTTCACGGTGTCCACGACTGCGGCATTGACCTTGTCGACAATTGCGCGGGGTGTTTTCGCCGGAGCGAATAATCCAAACCAGTTGACCGCCTCGAATCCCCTGACGCCGGATTCGTCGATCGTCGGGACTTCCGGCAATTGCAGTGAACGCTGCAGACTGGCGATACCGAGCACGCGGACCCGTCCCGCCTTGATATGCGCCACGATCGGGGCAATCGAATTGAACATCAACTGCATATGACCGGCCACCACGTCCGTCACTGCCTGCGGTGCGCCGCGGTAGGGCACATGCACGATATCCGTTGCGGTCATCTGCTTGAACAATTCCATGGCCAGATGATTGGCAACGCCATTGCCCGCGGATGCGTAGTTCAGCTTGCCCGGTTGCGCCTTCGCCAGCGCAATCAGTTCCGGAATCGTCTTTGCCGGAACTGAGGGATGAGCCATCAGCACGAAAGGGCCGATCGAGATCAGGCTGACCGGCGCAAAATCGCGCAGCGTATCGTAGGGCACCTTGCGCAGATGCGGCAGGATGGTCAGCGCTCCGGGACTGCTGATGAACAGCGTATAGCCGTCGGGCGTCGCGTTCGCGGCAATCTCCGCACCGATCACCCCGCCGCCGCCGGGCCGGTTATCGGCGACCAGCGTCTGACCGAGCGCTTTCCCCATCCCCGGAAAAACCAGACGCGCCGTGACATCGGGCGTCGCCCCGGCCGGCACCGACAGGATGACTCGCACCGGTTTCGTCGGCCAGGCGTCTGCCGCCTGCACTGCGATGCCTATGACCAGACAGGCGATGCCTGACGTCAAGCACACAACTCTTCTCATCGCGCTTCCCCCTGAACGATACCGGCATGGTAATGCCTTAGCCGGCACCGGTAAAATCGATTACGCTGTCACTGCAGCACAACATCCACACCCAGGACAAGGAGATCACGCATGTCGGCATCGAAGGAACTGCAGGGAAAGGTCGCTCTGGTCACCGGTGCTGCCCGTAACATCGGCCGCGCCATCGCCTTATCGCTCGCGGAAGCCGGTGCAGCAGTGGCGATCAATGCGCGCGCGGCAAAGGACGACGCCGAAGCCGTCGCCGGAGAAATCCGTACCGCCGGCGGTACAGCGGAAGTCTTTATGGCCGACATCGCCGACGGAGACGCCGTGAAGGGGATGGTCGATGCCATCATCAAGCGATTCGGCAAGATCGACATCCTGATTCTGAATGCCTCCATCCGCAAGGAAACCGCCTTCATCGACATGAGCTTTGCGGAATGGCGTAGCCTGTTGTCCATCACACTCGATGGCGCTTTTCACTGTACCAAGGCCTGCCTGCCGTCGATGATTGCGGCCGGCGGCGGCAGCATTGTGACGCTGGGCGGCATGACCGCGCTGTCCGGTGCCAAACGCCGTGTGCACGGTTCAGTCGGCAAGCACGGGCTGTGGGGATTTACCCGTGCCATCGCCAAGGAATTCGGCGAGTATCACATCAACGTGAACTGCGTCGCCCCCGGGCAGATGAACACGGCGCGTGCGGCGGACCGCTCCGAACGCGCACCGGTCACCAATGTACCCCTGGGACGCCGCGCGGAACCGGAGGAAGTCGCCGGGCTGGTTCGCTATCTCTGCTCTCCGGCGGGCGCCATCATCAGCGGACAGTTGATCTACGTCGACGGCGGGCAGCAGCAGTACTGATCGCTGCCCGTCCGGCACGCTAACGGAAAGGATACGGGTCAATCGCCCGCGTCGTGCATGAACTGCAACCGCGCAAGATGAGCATAGAGGCCCTCTGCTTTGAGCAGTTCATCATGGGTGCCGGTGGCATGCAGCTGGCCGCGATCCAGCACGAGGATGCGATCGGCGTTGCGAACGGTGGCGAGCCGGTGCGCAATCACCAGTGTGGTCCGCCCGTGCGCCAGCCGCTCCAGCGCCGCAGCCACCTGACGCTCGCTTTCCGCATCCAGTGAGCTGGTGGCCTCATCCAGCAGCAGGACAGGCCTGTCCGCCAACAGGGCGCGCGCAATCGCCAGACGCTGACGCTGTCCGCCGGACAGGCGGACCCCGCGCTCACCGAGCGGCGTATCGAAACCCTGCGGCAGTTGTTCGATGAAATCCAGGGCATTCGCTGCTGCGCAGGCATCCCGCACTTCGTCCAGCGAAGCCTCCGGCCGGCCAAAGCGCAGGTTCTCGGTGACGGTCGTGGCAAAAATCACCGGATCCTGGGACACCAGCGCGCTGCAACGGCGAACGTCCTGCGGACGGCACAGGCGCAGATCCACGCCGTCGATGGATACCGACCCCTGCTGCGGGTCATAGTATCTGAGCAGCATGGCAAATACCGTTGACTTGCCTGCGCCGGACGGACCCACCAGGGCCACCCGCTCGCCCGGAGACACACGGAAACTCAAACCACTCAGCGCAGCAGTGCCCGGACGCGTCGGATACGCAAAACTGACGCCGTCAAAGCAGACTTCCCCCCGGGCCCGCGCGGGCAGTGCTGCGGCAACCGCGGGCACGGACAGCGCAGGCGTGGTCCGCAGCAGTTCAAGCAGCCGTTCGGTCGCGCCGGCGGCGCGCTGGATCTCACCCCAGATTTCGGACACCGTGCCCGCACCGCTGGCCACGATGCCGGCATAGAACACGAATGCCGAGAGCTGCCCCGCCGTCAGCCGGCCCGCAATCACATCGTGACCGCCAATCCAGAGAATCACGCCAACCGCACAAAAGGCGATCAGCATGACGGAAGCGATCAGCCAGGCCTTGACGCCCACCCGTTCCACGCCCGCCGCATACGCGGCCTCCGTTGCCGCATCGAATGCCGCCTGCGTGCGCGCTTCGTGGCCATAGGCCTGCACCGTACGGATTTCGTGCATGGATTCATCGATATGCGCGGACACATCAGCCACCCGGTCCTGGTTGTCCCGTGAAAGACGACGCACCCGGCGTCCGACAATCAGGATCGGGATCAATGTCGCCGGCACACCCAGCACGATCAGCGACGCCAGCTTGGGGCTGGTCGCAAACAGCAGCACCAGCGCGCCGAGCATCATCAAACCATTCCGCAAAAACATGGATAGTCCGAAACCGATGACCTGCCGGAGTTGCTCGCTGTCGTTGGTCAGGCGCGAGACGATCTCGCCCGTGCGCACCTCGTCGAAAAACCCCGGCGACAGGCCGATCACATGCGCGAACACGCGACGCCGCAGATCGGCGATCACCCGTTCGCCGGTGGTCATCATCAGATAAAAGCGGAAGTAGGTCGCAACAGCGAGCAGCGCGGCGATACCGATGACGCCGGCAAGGGCACGATTCAGCATGCCGGCCTCGCCGCTGCCGAAACCGGCATCAATGACAAAACGCAGGCCTTGCCCCAGCGCCAGCACGCAGCCGGCGGCAGTCACCAGTGCCGCCATCGCCGCCGCCACCCGCCAGCGGTAAGGCCGCAAGAAACCGAGGAGCGACAGCAGCGCGGCGCGTCCGCCGGCCGCCGCCCCCGTGGCGCCGGAACTCATGCGCCGGATCCGTCAGCCATGCTTCGCGAGAAACTCCAGCATCGCGCGATTAAAGACCGCAGGCTGTTCAATGTTCGACAGATGCGCAGCTGACGGAATGATCAGCAGTTCCGAGCCGCGCAGATTGGCGTGTATCTGCCGGGCCATGTCCGGCGGTGTACCGTGATCCTGGTCACCGACGATGACCAGCGCCGGACAGTCAATTTCCTTCAGGCGGTCGAGCACATCGATCTTCGCAATGGCATCGCAACAGCCGGCAAAGCCTTCCACCGGTGTCGAGCGGATACCGTCGGCAATGCGCGCCATCACCGCTGGCTGCGCCTGCCGGTAGGGGTCCGTGAACCAGCGTGCCAGCGTGCCATCGACGAGCGCAGCCATCCCCTGCTCACGTGCCATGCGCACGCGGTCGCCCCACATCTGTTCGGCATTGGGCGGACGGCGACTGGTGGTATCCGCCAGTATCATGCTGCGGAAAACGCCGGGATACTTCAGGGCATAGGTCTCGCCGATCATGCCGCCCATCGACAACCCGATCCAGTGGGTCTCGCGTATGCCCAGATGCGCAAACAGCGCGTGCAGGTCCTCCGCCATGTCATCCAGCGTATACGGTGCCGGCGGCGCCTCACTGTCGCCATGCCCGCGGGTATCGAAACGCAGCACGCGAAACTGCTTTGCCAGCAGTGCCGCCTGCTCGTCCCACATCGAGGAGTTGCTGGCCAACGAATGGGACATCGTCACCCAGGGTCCGCTGCCTTCGATGGTGTATGCAATATCAATGCCGTTACATTTGGCTTTCATGGTGTTCTCTCCCGTTCGGGCACGCGCTCACTGCGCGCGGATGTTGCCGGCACGTGCCAGCCTGGTGAACAGCACAATATCTTCGGCAATCATCTTGTCGAAACCCGCTGCCGTGGTCGGTGACGGTTCAAGCCCCATCGGACTCCAGCGCCGCCGCGTGTCTTCTTCGGCCAGGACTTCGGTCGTCGCTTTGTTCAAATGATTGATCAGGCCGCGCGGGGTTTTGCTGTTGGTCAGCAATCCGAACCACAGGACGGCATCGTAGCCGGGCACGCCCGACTCGGCGATGGTCGGCACGTTCGGCAACAGCGGGTCGCGCTTCTTCGAGGAGACCCCAAGCCCGGCCAGCTTGCCTTCGCGTACCAGGCCGACGGCACTGGCGATCGGAGACATGAAAAACTGCACACGCCCCGTGATCGCCTCGGTCATCGCCTCCGGTATGCCCTTCAGCGGGATGTGCACCACATCGATCTTCGCCATGCTCTTCAGCAACTCGCCGGCGAAATGCGTGCCGCTGCCGACGCCGGCAGAAGAGAAGTTCAACTGTCCGGGCTTGGTCCGCGCCGCAGCCAGCATGTCCTTCAACGACTTGTAGCCGATCGACGGCGACGCCACGAGCACATATTTGGACACTGCGGTCAGCGTGATGCCCGCGAGATCGCGTTTCGGATCATAGGGCAGCGTGGCATAGATCGCCGGGGCCACAGCATGCGCCGAGGAAACGGAAAGCAGCGTGTACCCGTCAGGGTTTGCATTCGCGGCGATATTGGCCGCAATCGTGCCGCCGGCGCCCGGCCGGTTATCGACGATGACCTGTTGTCCAAAGTTCTGGGTGAGACGCCGGGCGATATAGCGCGCCGTGATATCCGGTCCGCCGCCCGGCGTGAAGCCGATCAGCACCCGTATCGGCTTGGACGGATAGTCAGTCGCGACGCCAGCCGGTTGAGCAGCCTGGACAGCGAGCGACAGCGCCGCGAGCACCAGACCCGGTATGAATGCGTGTTTCATGAGGCCCCTCAGATAGTGGTCGTTGCAGAACAATCAGCGGCGCACTATACCGCATGCCTGCGCCCCAGCATATGGAACCATACGCCGGCACAGATGAATCCGTTATGCTTGGCGCCTGTCTACCCTCAGGAGCGCTTGTGATGCATTCATCCGCAGAACTGGCCGGCTGTGTCGCCCTGATCACCGGCGCGGCAAAAAATATCGGTCGCGCCATCGCGCTCGAGCTTGCCGCCGCAGGCGCCAGTGTGGCCGTCAACACCCGCGCCTCGGTCGCCGAAGCCGAAGCCGTTGTCGCCGAGATCCGTGCCGGCGGAGGGAAGGCTGGGGTGTTTGTCGCCGATATCGCGCAGGCGGATGCCGTGACGGCCATGCACCGCGCTGTGGAACAGCAACTGGGCCCGGTGACCGACCTCATTCTCAACGCCTCCGTGCGACGCGAAATCGCATTCACCGCGATGACCTTCGAGGAATGGCGGGAAGTGATGGGGATTTCGCTGGACGGCTCCTTTCATTGCATCAAGGCAGTTCTGCCGGGCATGCTCGCCGCCGGCAGCGGCAACATCATCACGCTCGCCGGCGATACCGCCTTCACCGGCGCCGTCGGCAAGGTACACAGCTCCGCCGGCAAGAGCGGACTCGCCGGCATGACACGCGCTCTGGCCCGCGAACTCGGCCCGCAACACATCCGGGTGAACTGCGTCTCTCCCGGCCACATCAACACGGTACGGCCGGCACACCGCGCAGCTCGCCCTCAGGCGAGCGCGGCCATTCCGCTGGGCCGTTACGGGGAATCCTCTGAAATCGCGGCCACGGTGCGTTTCCTGTGCAGCAGCGGGGCAGCGTATATCACCGGGCAAATCGTTCACGTCAATGGCGGCCAGTGGATGTTCTAAATTACATAATAAAATCAAATACTTATAAGTGTTTACCGTCTGCCCGTCATGCCGCCATCAGCGCCGGCCTGAAGAAACCGGCGATCCGGGCATCTGCCCCGCCTGCAGGCTCGTCTACGCCAAATGGGCGAAACGGCAGCTCGGCATCAGCGCAGAGCGGCCGGCGAATGGGCCACAGGTGGTGATCTATGGTGATGGCCTGACCGAACCGATACGCTGGCGAGACCGTCTGCTTCAGGTCGATCCGCGCGCCGGCGCGCTGCATTTCTGGGGACACGCCGCCGTCTATCTGATCGTCTTCGTCTGGGGCTGGTATTTCATCCTGCTGGATTTCCGCAGCAACGCCATCGGCGAATCATTCCTGCACGCCGTCAATCTCGCATTTCACGAAGCCGGCCATGTCTTCTTCATGCCCTTCGGCCGGTTCATGACCATACTCGGCGGCACGCTCGGGCAACTGATCATGCCCGCGATCGTGATGCTGGTGTTTCTGCTAAAGAACCGCGACAACTTTGCCGCCTCCATCGGCTTGTGGTGGTTCGGACAGAGCCTGATGGATTGCGCCCCGTACATCAACGATGCACGCGCGCTGCAATTGCCTCTGGTCGGCGGCGGCACCGGTACGGACCGTCCGGGCTCGCACGACTGGGAAAACATCCTGGGTACGCTCGGCTGGCTGCACCATGATCACCGTATCGCCTGGCTGGCAGATGCAGCCGGGTCCCTGATCGTGATGACCGCGCTGGCCTGGGGCGGCATCCTGCTGTTCCGGCATCACCGGCAACTGCATGCACCATGATCCACCAACGAATTCATTTCACTTCCACCTTGAACTGCAACCCCTGAGGACATCATGACCACTCTGCCCCCTGAACGGCTCCCCGCCATCCCGCCCGAACAGTACACGGAAGAACAGAAGACAGTCGCCGCTGCCATCGCCTCCGGTCCACGCGGCGAAGTGCGTGGACCTTTTCTGTCGCTGATACGCAGCCCCGGACTGGCTCAGGCGGTACAGCAGGTTGGCGAATACCTGCGCTTCAAATGCCCGCTGGACCGGCGCATCGCGGAAATGGCCACGCTGATGGCGGCCAGGCACTGGACCCAGCAGTACGAATGGAATTCGCATTACCAGCACGCCATGAAAGCCGGACTGAGCCCTGCAGTGGCCAACGCGATTGCTGAAGGCCGGCGTCCCGCCGGGATGGCCGCTGACGAAGAAGCACTGCATGATCTGCTCACCGAGGTGCTGCACAACAAGAGCGCCTGCGACGCGACCTATGCCCGAGCCGTGACGGTATTCGGCGAGCAGGGCGTGATCGAACTCATCGCGGTCGCCGGTTATTACGCCATGCTGGCCATGGTGCTCAACGTCGCGCGCAAGGCCTTGCCGCCGGGACGGGAACCCGCGCTGCCCTGGTTCCCTCACTGACCGCACGCCTTGAGCGCGTACGGCTCTCCGGCCTTCCTGCTGCTGGCCCTGCTGGCCGGGCACAGCTTCGCCTCCATGGCAGTGCTGGTTCTGCCAGCCGTGGCGCCGGAAGTGGCTCGCGACTATGGTTTCGATCCGTCGCTGATCGGGTATCAGATCAGCATGGTGAGCTTCGGCATGGCCATCACGCTGACATTGCTCGGCAGCACCAGTCGGCGCTACGGCGCTGCGCGCACCAACCAGATCGGCCACGGATTGATTGCCGCCGGCATGGCTGTGATGCTGCTCCCGCACACGCTCTTTCTCGTATTGGGATCACTGGTGATCGGACTGGGCTCCGGCATGATCACGCCCTCTGCCTCGCATCTGCTGATGCGCTTCTCTCCACCGGCCCGTCGCGGCACCATGTTTTCGGTGCACCAGACCGGCATCCCGGCAGGCGGCATGCTCGCCGCACTGATCGCACCGGCCGTTGCGCTTTACGCCGGCTGGCGCTGGTCGGTTGCCGTCAGCGCCCTGCTGATGCTGTGCGTGGTGCTGTTGATGCAGATCCGCCGCCCTCCCTGGGACGACGATCGCGATCCGGCGGCGCGCGCGCTGACGCCGAACCCACTGGCAGGCGCCATCGCCATCTGGCAGCACCGCCCCCTGCGGCTGATCAGTGTCGCCGGGGCCTGTTTCTCCTGGATACAGTTCTGCGCCGCGACCTTCACGGTAGTCGCCTGCGTGACGGCACTCGACATGCATCTGATATTGGCCGGCACCGTGCTCACCGTCGTGCAACTGGCGAGTGCCGGCGGACGCATCCTCCTGGGCAGCATCGTCGACCGTGTCGGCGATACGGCAAGGGTGTTGGCCTGGACCGCTGCGCTGCTGATTCTGTCGACGCTGTCAGCACTGGCACTCGCACCGGGCATGCCCTTGTGGATGATCTATCTGCTGTTCGCGGTGCTCGGCGCGGCTTCCGGGGCATGGCCCGGTGTGACATTGGCCGAGGTCGGGCGTCTGGCGCCCGGCGGCCAGGTCAGCCTGGCAGTCAGCGGCTCACTGGTAATCACCAATGTCGGCAAATTTGCCGGACCGATCATTCTGGCCAACGTCTATGCACTCACCCGCAGTTATCCGGTCGCCTTCGCAACGCTGGTGATCCCGGCTGCCGTCGCCTGCTATTGCCTGATCGCGGCGCGGCGCGCGCAGCTTCCACAATAAGAACCGTGCAACGCAGCATCACACCAAGCTTGCGAAGCGGGCAGTGCGGTGCTACATAATGGCGCATCTGCAAAGGGGAGGTTGCAGTGAGTGCACTGGACAGTCATGCCGGCCAGGAGTTGATTCAGGGCCGCTTCGGAAACACCGAGATCCTGCCGTTGCCCGGCGTCATGGGCGCCGAGGTGCGCGGACTCGATTTGCGCCGGCTCGATGACGCGGCATTTCGGCTGCTCCATCGCGCCTATCTCGACCACCTGCTGCTGGTGTTCCGCGACCAATCGCTTGAGGAATCGCACATGGTGTCCATCGCTGAACGATTCGGCGAACTGGAGTTGCCGCCGGTCACCGCCCAGCATGTTGCCCACAGCGACCGGCACCCTGCGATCACCGTGGTATCCAACGTCCGCGACAACGGGCAACCGATCGGCGAACTGGGTGACGGCGAGGTCATCTGGCACAGCGATTATTCGTTCCGCGAAACCGTTGTCGGCATGCGCCTGCTGTACGGCGTCGAAGTGCCGCCTCCGGGCGACGGCGCCGACACCGAATTCTGCAATACCTATGCGGCGTATGACACACTTCCGCCGGACCTGAAGGATTTCGTGCACGGGCGCACCATCAAACACGACAATGCCTATGACACCAACATGAAGCTGCGTCGCGGCGCGGTCGCCATTGACGATCCGCGTCTGGGTACGGGACCGGATCATCCGATGGTGACAACACACCCCGAGACCGGATGCAACAGCCTGTTTCTGGGAAGACGACCGCGGCATTACATCAATGGCTGCACACTTGACGAATCCGAAGCACTGCTCGACCGCCTGTGGTCGCACGCGACTCAACCGGCATTCCAGTTGCGCCACCAATGGCAGCCACGCGATGCCGTGCTCTGGGACAACCGCTGCACATTGCATCGCCGCGGCGCCTTCAATCCTGCCGCCAGACGGGTCATGAAAGCCATCCAGGTCAAGGCTCACCGGCCATTCGAAGCGGCGGATGCACGGTCGCGTCCGGCACATCCCCGCTCCGCGCCCGGACCGTCGCACTGACCGGCGAGGCGCTTCAACCACCTGCATCCCTCACTCCCAGAAAGCCCATCGATACATGAAAGCCACACTGTTACGCGCCGGCGGCAATCTCAGCTACGAAACCGTGCCCGATCCCTCGCCGGGACCGCGCGATGCTGTCGTGCGTGTGCATGCCTGTTCCATCTGCGGATCTGATGTGCATGCCTACCACGGCAAGCATCCGCGCCTGACCTTTCCGCGCATTCTCGGACATGAATTTGCCGGGGAAATCGTCGCGCTGGGCAGCGAACTGAAAGGCTTTCACGTCGGCCAGCGAGTATGCTGCGATATCGATTTCGCCTGCGGCCACTGCGGTCCCTGCCGCGCCGGCCGCGGCAACATCTGCGAAAGCCTGCGCACAATGGGCTTTGACCGCGACGGCGCCTACGCCGAATATGCCGCTGTGCCGGATTTCAATCTGCATCCGCTTCCGGACAACGTCAGCTACGACCAGGCCTCGGCGGTCCAGGTGCTGGGCATCAGCTATCACGCGGTGGTGCATCGTGTTCTGCCCAAGCCCGGCGAGAAAATCGCGGTCATCGGTGCCGGCCCGATCGGCCTCGGTGCGGCGCTGATCGCGCAGTTGCTCGGCGCCGAGGTCACCATTACCGACATACTCAATTACCGGCTGGATAAGGCACGTGAACTGGGTATTGCCGGCTCGATCAATGCCCGCGACACCGATATGCGTGCCCGCGCGCTCGAACTGACCGGCGGCGGATTCGACAAGGTGATCGAATGTGTCGGCGGCCTGCAGGAACGCACGGTCACCGATGCGGTGAGCATGGTCAAGCGCGGCGGGCAGATAACAGTGGTCGGCACTTTCCCGGAGAACAAGGCCACGATTCCCATCGCCTACATCAAGGACAGGGAAATTGATCTCAATTTCTCGCGAGGAAACTTCCAGGCATTCCGCCCCTGCCTGGACCTTATCGGCAGCGGCAAGATCAACCCGGACCGCTACATCAGCCACCGCTTCGCCCTGAACAAGGCCGAGGATGCCCTGCAGTTGCTCGAAGCGCGCAACGTCGAAGCCCACAAGATCGTGCTGCAC
>Ga0129333_10006453_pt1 | contig 11087 bp, 3 predicted proteins | sample CPB6_08_DNA_FD_94474 | JGI IMG/M metagenome (GOLD analysis project Ga0129333, IMG submission 94474) | Freshwater to marine salinity gradient microbial communities from Chesapeake Bay, USA - CPBay_Sum_0.6_0.8_DNA | ecosystem: Environmental > Aquatic > Marine > Coastal | place: USA: Chesapeake Bay...
CCTTTCGATGGTATATCCATCATAGAAAGTATCACGACTAACATTCATGTAGTCATACACATACCACACACCACTAACCTGATTGATACTGTAAGACAAACCAAGACCACTAAGAATAGCATTCAACCTAGACTTAGTTGTATTGGTACGCCACCCTGCTGAATACAACTCAACATAATCAACAGTTACCTTGGCAATCTTATTGCCATGAAGCCACACAATAACAGCATCAGTATCGTTGCAGGAATAAATCTCAGTATTCCCAAACTTACGACACTTGCGGTTCTTGATTGTGTCAACCATATTTCGCTCAACAGTTCGCATTAGATTCTCCTAGTAATAGTTAGGATAGTTTGGATTCTTTTCCATAGTTTCGTGCATCTTCCTAACAATAGCACGAAATCTAACATCATCATCAACATACTCATTGGAGTAATAGATACCCCAAATAGTACGCATGATTTGCCTGAGTCTCAGTATCTCACTACCAGCAGCATGAGACAGTTCATCTCCTCTATTGAAGAGATCATCTACAATATCTCTTTGCATTGGATTCTCCTAGATAGAAAAGAACAGAGTGAGTTGCAACTATGGGTGGACATTCCCACAGTTATTATTCATTGTGTATAGAACCAACTATGCAACATTACCCATTCTCTATACCGTTTGGGTAATCATCACAAATAACCCTTTCGCCATAGTTGCAAGATACTCTGTAAGTGTATCGTAGGGTACTCTCCCGAAGGAGAATACCGTGGCGAACCACTTACCTACCTTGATTCAGGACATATCTCGATACCCATCTAACTCTCCTTTGTATAGATGATGAATCTATACAACATATGTGGTGATTATCTACGGTATACTAGGATACCACGCGAATATCCCTAGTATACTACGGTTGCCCTAATGTGGCTTCTACTCGTTAGAGTAAGTATAGTTCCTATGGAACACCAACCAACTTACATAAGGCTATGAAACATTCCCATGATATTTCTACCATGAGAACGCGGGAGAGTACCGCCCTCCGAAGGATCATTCAATCCATTACCGTAATCAATACGGCCAATGGAATACCAACAAAAACAAGCAAGATTCCGAGAAGAAACATTTCAAACCTTTCTCCGGTATTTACCGGAAGCTGTATTGAAAGAAAGTTACAACTCAATCCCCATAAAGTGTTACGGATGATACCTTGCGAGGCAGAGCATCCCAAGTCTGGAAACTTGTTGTAACCCATTACTTCTACACTATTATAGGTCGGGTTCCAGCCCTACTGTATAAATCTTGTGTATTTTCATCCATTTATAGTCGATCTATCCAGAGATAGAACAAACGACTCTATGGAGATTGAGTAGCAACTTACTAAAGACTCCCACAGTACCCGTCGATACTGTGGGACGCACTATGCCTAACTTCTATTTATACTCGCATAGTCGAGTAATCTCACTCCATTACCTTGTGTCAGACCTAGAGATCAACACTCTGACACTATTTTCCTACCTGTTTAGGATGGTATATATAATAACCGTAATGGCAGGATAATCCACTACTACACTCTTGCGGAGCGTTTATTACTTGTATAGGCCCAAGTAATATCCTATTGCATCCTTCGGGTGTACACCCTTCTTGCCTTTAGTCTGTGGTGTTTATGGATAACACTAAACCCTACCACAACTATTGTGCATTTAGGTAGATCCTGCACATGCGACTATATGTTTATCTTAGGTCAACCCTATAGTCTAGGTATTCCCATAGTGGATGCTTTCAGTTTCCACTAAACATTATCACATCTTTCTTACAGATGTAGTATGGGATTACTGACCCCATAACCAGTAAAGATATCCATAGGGTATTTCACCTATGGATACCGGACTGTCCGTGGTTTAACCTTCCTACCATAAAGGGATGGTATATAAACACTTGGAAACCATCATACCAAGTGAGTAGTTATTCTGTACGCCCACGACAGGCGCAATATCGGGAACTACCCTTTGCTGATACTTTACGGGTTGATGGTCAGCAAACCATCCATAGAATCTTGTCTATGGTCACTAAAGATATTCAATGGATATTTCACCAATGAATACCAATATCAGGGAGGATTCTCTGGTGTCATCGTATTTAGTGAGTGGATTATCACGGTACTTATATGGTTGAGTCTTTGGTAGACAACCCCATACAACACATAGCGATTCACTCGTTACGATTCGCTTCCACAATCCTGCCTAGTTACTTGGCGAACTACACCGAGGGTTCTATACAACCCACAAGAAAAGATATCTAATGGATATTTCACCATCAGATATCGAAGATCAGTCTGGCTGATACTGGCAAACAAGATGCCCACCAACAGCCGAATGAAGAGTCCAGTTATACTCTTCATCATTCTTAGTAATGACTTCTGAGAAGAAGAAACATGGTGGATTAGCACACCCATGATTCTCAGGAATCAGAAGGCGATCAAGCCTAGTCCGATTCTTGTTGATGTAAGTGTGAACAACCCTGTACCACTTTCCGTCAACAAACATTCTGGTCATTGTCAGATTCCTTTCGGGGTTTGTTGTCCAGTAACCGCTTCCAATCTTTCCGCACCTATTCCCCGCACCAATCGCTATCAACGCTTCGCTATCAACAACCCGCACCAGATAACCGGGGCGGGAAGTTGGTCGGATTGTCAGACGGAAACCTTCGGGCGATCCCATCGGGGCATCATCGGCGTGGTATCCGGCACGGACTTCACGCCGGGAACCTTGCGGGCACTTGACTGAGGAATGTACCGCCGAACACGGGCGATATCTTCCCGGTCGATTGTTCGACCAGTTCGTGCCCGAACATAGTCGATAACTTCCGACAAGGTAGCCTCGCCATCCATCCTCCAGATTGTGAGGACGATGTGGGCGTGACGAGCCACCGAACATCCACCGCGAATTTCATCCAGCAGATTCATCGGGAAGCCTCCTCATTCTCTTCGATGTACGAAATCAGCATCTGAACAAGGTAGGACAATTCCTGAACCTTTGATGCGTCATTCCGCGCCCAGTTCTTGACAATCTCATCATGCCACTCGCGGGCAGAATCCGAAACCTTCGGGCAATCCAGAATGGACATCATGGCAGAATCCTCCGAGAAAAGAGCAGGTATCATCCTTCGGAACATCCGAGGGAATCCCCTCGCGGATACCTTGGAAGATATCCGGGAGGGAATCCCCGCGAACAACGCGGGGGAATCCTTGCGTCAACCGCCATACTTGGCGAGTTTGGCATCCAGTCGTGCCATCGCACCTTCCTTCGTGGCAGTCTTCCCGTAGACCTTCACGGGAATATTAGCCCGCTCCATCACGCGAGCGTACAGTTCCTTCCGATCCTCCAGGGATGCCCCTGGGAAGACCACCTTCCAGATATCCACGAATGTGGAGTGAACCTTCCTGCCATCATTGAAGACCGCGTGAGCCTCCTCCAGCACCTTGATGCACTTGTCCTCCGTGAAACCCTCGCAACATTCGCGGAAGAAGACCCGAAGATTAGTTCCCGTCATGTTTCATTCTCCGATACTTTGCGATGCCCGCCGCACGCTGCGGAGGGTACAAGGGTAGTACGGGAAGCATGCCGATCCCGATGCACCCCAGGGCGAAAGACCGATAACCAACTCAGGCCAGCGTAGGAGTTATCGGGCCTTGCATTATGGGACGGGGCTATGGGGGGACGCTCGGAGCGACCGAAGGGAGCGATACCCTTTGTAAATTTTTGACCCCTAAGCCGATTTTCCCAACTCTCCCAGATGGACTTGAACCAACGACCCGAGAGTTAACAGCTCTCTGCTCTACCGACTGAGCTATAGGAGAATGTACCCCTGCGGGTATCTGGGGCTACCGAGGGGATTGAATTATTCATTTTATATCGAAATCGACCGGGATCATGTATAGTGTTATTTTGTATTGATTGCTATAGAATCCCCTTAGATCCCTTTCGGGAACTAAAGGATAAATACAAATAATATTAAAACTATAGAATTCCCCTAGGGATACCCTTAAGGATACCCCTAGGAGAAATATCTATAGCTCCAACTATTTGTTTATTGTTTATTAGACATGTCTTTCAATAGGTTTGCCAAATCAGAAGATACCCCCTTGTTCTTGTTAAATGTCTCAGTTTTCCTGAGAGATTCACGCAATAACTCTTCTTTTCTTTGCATATCCATACCATAAGACTTGGTTCCTACTTTAGCTGTCATGGCTTTAGAATATGAATTCTTTCTCTTTTTAATAAGTTCCATATATCTACCCATAGCATCTGTTTGATTAATAACTCCAGTTTCAACCAATATTCTTGCTGGAATAACTAAAGGAGAGTTATTAAAGAAAGAGGTTACTCCTAAAGCAGCTGAAGTATCTTTTGCTATCTTTGCGGGATCTCCGCTTGGAATAGCATCTAATACTAGGTTTGCAAATCCCTTTGCCATTTTATATGGGGCTGATACTGCAATATTATAACCGGGTGCTCCAAGTGGAGTAGTAAATGACTTTAGTGGTCCTCCAGTTATTTCTGATAATTCAGATAAACTGGTATTAATAACTCCGTTAAATCTTCCTAGTACTGGAGCTGCCATCATCATTCTAAATAAGAAAGTTTGTGGATCTTTCTTAAACTCTGTTTTAATATCTGAAACATCTCTGCCTTGAATCCATTCTTTCAAGTATTCACTTGCTGCTGTTAAAGCAGTATAAAGAATTAACATACCTAGATATCCAGATTCACCCATACTTCCATAATTACCAATGACATTATCATAGAAACTTTGTGACCATCCTAATAGAGATCTTGTTAATCTACCTGTTGGTGTTCTAGATTCAATACTAAGATCTTTATTTAAACCTCTAGTTGTTGAAATAGCTCCATTTGTAGTTGTCATTGTTTCAGCAGTAAACATAAATGACTCAAAAGCATCCATACCATCTTTTGCGTCTATTCCTTCTAATATTCTTTGTTTAATATTTTCGTGGAATAGTTCTTTAAGTTCACGCCAATTAATTAAACCATTTTTAGAATATTGTTTACCTAGATAATTAAAAGCTACTCTTAGTGCTCTAATTTTTTCAACGGTATTTAAACCAAATTTATTCATGGATAGGGCATATTCCCAGTCACCGCCAAATCCATTTTTTCTAGCAAGTTCTTTAAATATCTTAAATAACTCTTGTTCTGCTTTTACATCAGTAGCAGCAAGTTCAGCAAATTTAGACATTCTAGTTTGTACTTCTGGACTATTTAATTCATTAAAGAATCGTTCAGCAGCACCGCTATTAATAAACTTAGCTATCTTTTTACCAAATCTTTGCATTGCAAATTTTCTTGCTAAGAAGGTAGTATAACGAGATGAACCAATTTCTACACCTACATTACCAAACCAATCAGAAAGATCGCTAGCTAAACCAAATCTACTGTCTTCTCTTGTTGCAGAGATTCTATCAAACCATTTTGTAATCTTTGGGGTTCCGTCAGTATCAAGATTAATAACTCTATCTGCCAAATCTCCTCTAATAAAATCCATAAAGAAAATACTATCGACTAGTTCATCTTGCATTGCTCTGCTTACTGAGAACCGTTTATCACCAATTATAATTCTTACAGTTTCTAATAGATTCTTAGCTGCTTGAATTGGGCCTACAGTAAATGGACTTAGTATTAGGTGTTGTGTTGGTTCTGCTGAACCTGTAATACCCCACATAGTACCGCTAGCTCCTCTTACTAAAGATAAACCTATTTCAACACCTTCTTTTAGATCTTTTCTATAAGCAGAATCAATAGAACTTAACATTCCTTTATAAGCAAGAACTTCTTGAGCTAGTCTTGCAAAACCAGCTTCAATATCTAATAGTTGATTATCATTAGCTCCTAAAGCCCTTGCATTTTCTTTTGCTTCTTGCAATAGTACTGTTAAATACTCTGTAAATCTAATACCCTTTGATCCTAGTTTTCTGTCTAGTTCTTTTTGTAGTAATAAATCAAATCCCCTAGCTTTTACAAAATTACTATATGCTTCTAATGGATCTGATCTAGTTATTCCTAATAAAACTTCACTAGATAAGAGTTCATCCCAAGTTAGTGCTTTAACAGTAATTCCATATTCAATTCTATTTCTATCTCTTAGTTGAAGCATTGGATTCATTGGGTTGCCTTTTCTAAATGCTGATTCTTTATTATATCTTCCTTGATATATCTTTGAATCAAGATACTCACTCATTATTGTATATAGCGGTGATACAGGCATTCCGGGGAAGTTTGCTTTCCATTGTTTACCTAAATAGTTTGTACTTCCATTTAATACTTCATTATATTTAGCAAGATCAGATAAAGAAAGATCTGTCTTTTTTCTTGGTATTTTACAAACAACTAATTCGTTTGTTCTAGAGTCAATATAAACAAAGTGTTTAGTACTAGCTTCACCTGCTAATTCTGCAAAAGTTTTAGTATCACTACCTGCTTTATATCTGTTTACTTCTAGATTAATTAGTGTCTGTCTATCAAAGTTAGCTTCACTTAGGAAGTGTGTTTTTCTTCCTTCAACTTCTCTACCCTTATCTAGAATACCAGCACTAAGATCATCACTATTATCGAATAACCAACCCATAGAAAGCATAATATCTGTTGATAAATTATCAGATTTAATTAAAGATTCTCTACGAACTCTTACAAGTTCTTTAATTATATTGTCTCTATTTGATGGAAGAATTCGTTCACCAATAAAAGTAATTGGGAAGTATTCTTCTGGTTTTACTGGATTACCGTCTTTATCTTTAAGTTCAATCCAACCAGTTTCATTTTCAAGATCTAGTATTTTTTTATTGAGTGATACTACTGAATTATATAGATTTTGTGTTTTACTATAAACAGAATCAATCAATAGTTTATCTGGATTCTTAATTACAGAAGATAAAATATTTTGAATTAATACTTTATCTAATGGTTTTTTAGAACCAAATAGTTTCATTACTTCAACAAAAATTGTTCCAACAATCTTTTCATTTGGTGCTGATTTAATTAAATCATATTGAGCTTTTTCTATTTCTTTTGTAAGTCTATAAACTTCATGTGAAATAGCTTCCCAAGATTTAAATGCATTTTTTCCACCACCAACCAAATGATGAATATGTGCTTTAGAGTTATCTGCCCAAGCAGCTAAACTTCTAACTATATTAGATAGAGATCTAGTTGTTACATTAACACCAGTATTACCGGCAATAATGTTAGCCGCTCCATTCATTAAACTTCTAAACCAATTTCGATTTTCTCTTTGACTTCCTCCAAAAATTCTACCTACAAAGTTAGATTCTCTAAGAAGCATTGTATTATCTACTGGTGTGTTTTCAATAGAATTTAAGATTGTTTCTCTAACTTCTTGTCTTGTTGCTTCTTTTTCAACCGATACTTTTTTAACTGGTTTCATAGCTTCTTTAATTTTCTTTTCAGAAAGACTGTTCATCTTTTCAGCTATGCTTCCTTTTTTAAATACTACGGTATCAGGATATTTGTTTGTAGCAGAAGATGAAGTAAAATCAAAATCATCTGCTTTTAGTGGTTTAGTAAATTCTGGTAAGTTAAGACCATCTCTTTGATTTCTTAGTTTAATATTATCATTTAACTTTTGATGACTATAATCAATAATTTCATTAATAGTCCTGATAGAAAGTTCTATTCCTTTTTCTCCCCTAGCTACCAATTCTTTTGCAATTTCTCTATCGAAGATAGTCCAAAATTCATTATTAATATCTTCATAAAGATCACCAAATTTTGTTCTGTTTTCTTCTGCAATACTTTCAGCTGCTCTTAAAACTTTATATAATAAGTTTCTAAATTCAACTGGTACTCCAGTTAGTGGTTGTCCTAAGTTTTCTCTAAGTTCTTTTGCTCTTTTCATAAATCGTAACAAAGCAATTTTTACAATCTTAGGTGTTGTACCATTCCATCTTAATGATTCAGCTGCATTAAGAGTAGAATGAATAAAACTTTCTTCTTCACTAATTTTAGGAACATCAGAAGGACCAACTTCTTTTTCTTGTGTTTTTTCTAAAGGTTCTCCATCTTTAGTTTTTACTGGTAATTCTTCTGGATTAATAACAGGATCTGGTTCTACTTCAATAGTATTTTTTGGAGTAGGTGTTGGAACTGGTTTAACTGGTTCTGTTCTTAGTGTTGGTACATATTTAGGGCCAGTTATTTCTTCATGGTCTACATGAGATAAAAGTTCAACATGATCAAGAGATGTTGGCATATCGCCAATAAGGTTTCCACGCTGATCTACTAGTTCAATTGCAGTATAACCTTCTTCATTTAGTTTATGTAGAATTACTCTTATTGCTTCTGATTCAGAGTGTTCTTTTACTACAGAACCTAAAACTCTTTCCATAATTGATTTGTTAATACCAGCAGATCTTAGGATTGGTTCTGGTAATGCTTTAATACTTTCAAAAACAGACTTACCATCATTTACAATTCTAAGTACTCTTGATTTATTAACTCTAGCTCTAACAGTAAATCTACGATTAAGTTTTTTACGAACTCCAGCAGCTCTTCGTTCAGTAGTAAACATATGACCTAGTTGCATTGTTCTAGGATCATCAAGAACACTTGTTGTTGTAAACATTTCTTCACCACCCTTACCCTTAAGTATTGGTGCTGCAACTTCTGGGACTTCTTCCTTGGTTACTAGTGTTGCTTGGTTTTCTTCTTCAAGTATAGAATCTTTTTCAAGATTTTCTTGTTTAGTTTGTTCTGTTTTAAGTGCTGGTTCATCTGACTTAGCAACTTTTTCTAATACAGCATCATGTAAAACTTTTTCTGCATGAATTGGTTTGTCTGGTGTTGCTCTATATTCATCTAGTAATTTCTTTTCTAATTTTTGAATTCTAGTTACTAAATTGGTAAACTTCTTTTTATATGAAGCAACAAGATCTTTATTACCAGAAGCAACAGCATCATCATAGTCTGCTTTCTGATCTGGATATTTTTCAAAGTAAAGTTTTTCACCAGATCCTGCTGGTAGTTTTGGTGTTTCTCCTGCTTTTGTTCCCTTAGTTAGTTTACTATCTTGAAGGCGAATATTCATTAGAGCAAGAATATCATTAGCATTTTCTTGTCCAATTTGAGGAACTTTAGTATTTAGCCAATTAGAGAAATCACTAAGACGCTTGCGTAATGCATCAACATTTGTAGCTGCATCATCTACAGTTTCGTTATTTTTATTAGCAACTCCTCCAATAGCATCTATATCTTCAAAAGCATCTAGTTCTCCAACCTTACCACCCTTAGCTTTTGCTTCTAGTTCTTTAAGTGAACCAAATTTTTTATAACTTACAACTGAAGCAAAGATACTTTTTTCTGTTTTAAGTTTAAGAATATCAGGAATTTCGTTTTTCTCTAATTGTTCTCTACCCTTAATCCAAACTTCTGTAAGAACTGATTTGGCATCCTCCCAGTTAATACTTACTGATGTTGTGGCTCTAACAACTGCTGCCAATCTTTTAAAGAAAGATGGTTTAAGCCCCTCAATTTTAACAATAAGAGCATTTAGTTCTTGTTCTAATAATGGTTTGGTTTCTGGTGTTACTTCAGTAATAGATGTTGGTTTAAACTCAACTTCTTTTTGAACTCCAATTGCTTCAGAAAGATCTGTTGTTATTCCTCTTAGATCTGGTAATAGAGAAATAAGTTTTTCTAAACTCTCAGACCCACGATAGTTAATATCATGTAAGTCTCTAGTTGTATTTTCTAATATCTTACCAGTATATGTAGATCTCCACGTCCAAGCTAGTAATGGGACAAACTTACCGTTGGCTTTTATAGAAATAACCCTTGGATTTACAATAACAAAGGAAGTAGATCCAATATCTTCTCCAATATTTTTATATTTAATAACATCTACACCAGCTTCTTTTAATATTTTTTTAATAGTATTTAGAGTAAACTCTTTTGTAGGTTGTTTTTTGTTATAGCTTTGTAGTTTTGTTATAATTTCATCTGCTTTTTTCTTATCTACAATAATATCTCTAATTACATTTTCAAATCTTAGATCTGGTTTATTATCATAAGCTGCTTTAATGGCTTCCCAATAATCTTCAAAAGAAGTATGATCTTTACCAGTATCAACCATTTCAATAATATTTGCTTCTTTAGAAATCTCAAAAGCAACAATATTATACTTATTATTAGAATCTAAAGAATGTTTAGTACGATCAAAGGCTGCTTTTAATGTACCAGCATGAAGCATGTTTGGTTCTTTGTTACCAGTCCATGTTCCACCGTGATATAATATTAAACTAGTATCATCTAGACCAGTATCAAATTTAGGTCTAAAAATCCATTGACCACTAGGTAATTCAAATACATTTTGTCTAAGAATAGACTTAGTTTTTGCTTTTGAGTTTAAAGTTTCAAGCATTTGAATATTTTCATTAATACGGGACAATCCAAATACTCTATCATTTAAATATCTAGTAAGACCAGCTGATATATAATCACCCTGTGTCTTTATAAAATCTAATGCTGATTCAATAGTCGGTAAAGTTTCTAATTTATTATTTTTAAGATATCGTTCTAATGCTACTCTTGTAGAAGTTAGTTCTGCTGTTTTAACGATATTACGAATTGTATTAAATGAATCTGGTTTAGATATTGTTGGCAAATCTCTGAATAATTGGTAGGAAAAAATTTTTTCTGGGTTCAACAGTAAGTCAAACTCATCTTCTATACTATTAAGGTAAAAATTTTCCATTCCCATTTCTTTTTTAATAGCTTGAAGTGCAGAGAAAAGATCTCTAGAAGTTGTTTTTATTGATGAAATTTCTGGTGCAATTAATCTTATATCAAATAAAAAATCTTTATTTATACCAAAATCTTTTCGTGCTGCGTAACCATCTGTTAAGAAATCTATTAATAAACGGTCATCTTCTGCTGTAGTTTTTTTAGGTAAATTATCTTTAATAAGTTTAATAATATTTTTTTGATATTTTTTTTTATCTTTATCATAAAAAGAAGCTTTTTTTAAAGCTATTGAAAAGTCTCTTTCTTCTTTAACCATGTCAATAAGAG
>Ga0129333_10006454_pt1 | contig 11086 bp, 22 predicted proteins | sample CPB6_08_DNA_FD_94474 | JGI IMG/M metagenome (GOLD analysis project Ga0129333, IMG submission 94474) | Freshwater to marine salinity gradient microbial communities from Chesapeake Bay, USA - CPBay_Sum_0.6_0.8_DNA | ecosystem: Environmental > Aquatic > Marine > Coastal | place: USA: Chesapeake...
AACGGACTTGAAGCCAACAGGCAATTTATAGTTAATAGTGATTTAGATGATACATTACTAAAAATCAGTTATGATTTTGAATTATATGGTAATTTTGCCTTAAATATAATTTGGTCTCGTGATAGGCAATCAATAGCAAAAGTAAATTATATTGATGTTGCAAAGGTTAGAGTTATGACACCAGAACCAGGACAATCAGTTAAGAAGTTTGTTGTTAGTGATGATTGGTCAAAGGTAAGAAATAATAAACCAGTAATTTACCCAGCTTTTAACTTACAAGATAGAGCAGAGGCTTCACAGATTTTATGGGTTAAAGATTTTAGACCAGGCTCAGAATATTATTCACTGCCTGAATATATTTCAGCTCAAAATTGGATTGAGTTAGAATATGAAATTAGTCAATATCATAAGAGTTCAATACAAAATGGATTCTTGCCAAGTATGGTTATAAACTTTTCAGCTCAAATACCAAGTCCAGAAGAAATGGATACGGTTATTAAAAGGCTAAAATCCGAATACGAAGGAGCAGCAAATGGTGGTAAAGTTATATTTACTTTTAGTGATGGAGCACAAAATGCACCCACAATTACACCAATCAATCCAAATAATTCAGATGAAAGATTTATTAATTTGAATAGGGAAGTTACAGAAGGTATAATGTCAGGTCATAGGGTTATTAATCCAAGTTTATTTGGTATCAAAGCAGAAGGTGAATTAGGTGGTAAAAACACTATACTTGAAAGTATGGATATATTCAATGCTCAATATATCAAACCTAAACAACGTGTAATTGAAAATATCGTTAATGAGATTGCACTCATAAATGGAGCTCATGGTTTATCAATCAATAAGTTCAAGATTGAAACTACAATGCAGCCAAATGTAACAGAAGTTTTAGCAATACTTCAAGCACCGGTAGCAACAGAACAAAAGGCAGAATTATTAAAACTCATTGGCTATGATAAAGAAGCCATCAAAAATTTATTAGGAAGTAATGAATAAGGCCAAATTTATAACATTTGAATACTTGGTTAAATGGACAATCTTAGATGAAAACGTAGATGCTAATTTAGTTGAGCCATTTATTCTACAAGCACAAGATATTAACATTCAAAGTATCATTGGTAATACTTTATATGTAAAATTAATGAATGATATTATAACAACTGGTACTTCAACTGGTCAATATTTAACACTCTTAACTGATTATATACAACCAGCTCAAGCTCAATGGGCTATTTATCATGCTCTACCTTTTTTGAATTATAAACTAACAAATAAAGCAATTAGTGAAAAAACTTCAGCTGATTCAAGTCCGACCTCATTAGAGACAACTCAATATTTAAGAAATACGGTTCGTGATAATGCTGAATTCCTTTCAACAAGAATTAGAGAGTACATTGTTAATAATCAATCTGCATTTCCAGAATATTTCTCACCACAATTAAATCTTATGAGTATAAAGCCATCTATCAATCAATATTTTGGTGGTGTTTATTTAGGTGGTAGAAGTTCAGGTAATATATCTGATGATTGGGTATTTGGTGGCGGACCTTGCTGCCCATAAAATATAATCAACTATGAAGAAAAGAGAAGATTATCAAATTAAAAAGAAGAATATAGAGCTGCTTAAAATCTATATTGAAAAAAAGAAAGATAAAGATGAAAAGTCAAATAGCAAACCTGTGGAATAATTTTAGTATAATGAATTTGTTTGCAATTATATCAGCATTTTTAGTGCCGATAAAACCACTCATTCTAATTGTTGGTGGTGCCATCATTATTGATACAATTTTAGGTATCATGAGGTCAATTAAACAGAAAGATAAAATTACTTCAAATAAAATGTCTAGGTTGATTTCTAAAATGTTTTTATATCAGTCGTGTGTAGTTTTATTCTTTTGTATAGAAAAGTTCATTTTACACGATATAATTGCTCCTATAACGACAATAGATTTATTTTTAACTAAATTAGTTACATTCAGTTTAATTAGTGTTGAGATTACAAGTATGGTTGAAAATTATGAAATAGTAAGTGGTGTAAATATATTTACTAAGATAAGAGCAGCAGTTAAAAGAGGGTCAGACCTTAAAAATAAAATTAAAGAATTATTATGAGAAAATTTTTATATCAATTCAAAAGGAGTAAATTTATTAGATTTGCTACTTTAAGTATTTTATCAGCACTATTTTTAGGTCTTAGTAATTTTTATGAACCATTAAAATATTTATCTATTGTATTTTGGATTTATCCAACTTATTATATTTTAGTAATGTTTGCTTATGCTTGGTTTATAAATCCGCTAAGAAATAAACTACCTAACTTTGGTAATAAGTGTGATAAGTTTTTTGATAAGTGGCTTTAATCATTCCAGAATCTATAATGCATCAAGTGTGCATTTTTTAATTTTTCAGTATTATAATCTTTGGCTCTATTAAGTAATTCAATTTTATACATAATATTATTTCTTTCATCTTCAGTCATTGGGTATTGAAGCTTTTTTTGAAGTTCCTTAATATCCTGTTCGTTATAATAGATAGCATTTTTATAAGCCTGAATAGGACCTACTATTTCAGGATTAGTTGCCTTCCACCTATAGTTTTGAGTGGCACAAGAGGTTAAGATTATTGATAATAAAATAATTGTAATTTTCCTCATTTTATAATTTTATTAATTTGGTTATTTCTTTTAGCAATTAACATATATGATTCAATTAAAGAAAAACTAACTATTCCTAATTGACCTCTCCATCTATCTCTAGAATCAAACCATTCAAATATTAATTCGTCATTAATAAAAGGTAGTATTCTGTCGAATACATTAGAATCCATCCTCTCATAAATTTCAATTAGAATTTCAAGAATTTCTAAATGACTTGAACAATCATAATAGTTATTGAAATTTATATAATCATCAATGATTTCGATGACTTCTGGGCGATAATGAGGTATTAGTGATTTTTTCATATTACAAATATAACAATTTTTTTTGATTAATCATAAAAAGAAGCTAATAATCTAATATCTTGTTTCCATTCTTCATCATCTATCTTTTCTATATTTGACCATTTTGAATAAAGTGTTTCAAGTAATTGATGATGACAAAGAAGTTGAACTTCTTCTTTTGTAGTATCAATTGTTTTCAGAATCCATTCTCTTTTTAAGTTGTTGTCCATATATAAATCTATTTACGTTTTTCAAATATTCAATGTCTTTCTTTAATTCTGGGACACTTATATCCTTGTAGATATACTTTGCCTTCATTTGTTTTAGTTCTCTTCTAAAAAGAGATTTCTGTGGGAAATGGTCGATATTATTATTGATATAATCAACCACTTCTATTTTGATGTCTTCGAGTTTCATATAGCTAATAGTTGTAATTTTAAATCTCTTAATCTTTTTAACTTTTGATTGTAGGTGAAATACCAATATTCTTTATCTTCTTCATTTGACATCCAATGGATATCTTTTTCTTGTTTCCAAATATCTATATTGTTCTCTACATGCTCAATCTCTCTTTGTAATTGTTCTTTTGTCATAATCATTGTTTCTTTTTATTATATATTATATTTCATATTAGTTTTTTGTAACTATGGATTTTTTATGAAATTATTCTAAAAACAAATATCTCATTCAGTCGTCGTTTAGTGTCTTGCGACACGACTCCTTTATTCGGCCAATGAAGTAGAGTATATTCACTATCTAGAAATTTAGAGGCCACAAATTATTATTATGGGTATTAGTATATCATGATGTTACATGTTTTAATTTTTCATTTTCAAAAAAAAAATCAAAAAATATCAAAAAATAAGAAAAACCAGTTTTAGAATCTAATATATAATATGTAAGTGGTTTTTAACTGATTTTTAACGCCACCGACCTCACACTAATAGTCGCAATAACAAATCAGGCATGAGCCTACAAAGCTTGTTTGCCAGCATCTTATGAGTGAGCTTGTATAAGAGTAAGATGCACATAGTGATTAAAAATCACGGACGCAAAAACCCGCTCTGTCTAACCTGACAACGGGTCCGTCATAAGGGAAAACCTAATGGTCTGTGATAACCCGATTGAAAATTGTATGGTAAAAGTACAATTCTGACGGATGACGAGAATTAACGAGGCTCGTTGGGTGTTAGTCGCTAGGACCAGAAGTGATTTTGGTCAAATCTAACATATCTAAAACAAAATAGATATGACGGATAATGGTCTCGTTATGCACCAAAAAAACTACTATAACATAAACAATAAACTTAGTAGATAATTTAATATATAATATTTATGGGAAGACCAAGAAACCTCACTAAATCATGTTCTCGATGTAAAATAGAAATGCCACGAGAAAGAGTTAATGCTTATTGTAAAGAATGTGCAAGAGTAAATTCAAGATTTACGAATATTATAAACATAAGTTCATTAGTCAAAACAGAGCATAATGATAAAATGTTAGGCCAATTACATGAATTTGTAGAAAGATTAACTAATAGAAAAGAAATGGCTTCATTTGAAGAAATATTCGTAGAATTAATTACTCTACATAACCATTTTTGTAAAGACAGAGATTACAAAAACCAAACGGCAGATATGCAAATACCTAAAATGTGGCGTGACTTAAAAAGTATAAGTGAAAAAATTAAAAATAAGAAATGAAAAGAAAATCATATGTAAATTCAAAAAGTATATTAATATACAAAGATGGCCAATTAGTAAAAAAATGCCATAGTATGACAGAAGCATCTGATTTCACGGGTGCTAAAGTACAAAACATATATAAAGCACTTAATGGTTATAAAACTACATTAGGTGGTTATACACTAGTTAAAGATGATATAGAAATACAAGATATACTTAAACTATTAATCGGCCATAGAAACTATGTTTTCAATGTAAATGACGAACATAAATATATAGAGTATGGAGATTTAAAATGTGATTCTACAACTCAACTTTTTTATATTGATACGGTAGGCACAATCTCATTTGATGAACTAAGAGCAATTATTAGAGAAAAGAAAATAGATTGTATTCTATAAAAAATCCATAGCTGAAAAAAGTCATTTTTTAACATTAATAAATAAAAATAAAAGTTAAAAAATGATACACTACATTTTACAGAAGCTCATAAAATATCATAATCACTTCCTGTTAAGAAGACACTATCAAGCACTTTTAACAGAAGCTATAAAAATAGAGCTCAATAATGACAACAATCCAAGAAATAAAAGAAGCATACATAAGTGATGCTCAAACAAAACCCTACTTTTTTAGAAAGAATCACAAACCAGAATTACAATTAATTTACGATACAGGTAAAGATGCCTTGTTAGTTTGTGATATTCTATTTACAACAACAAAATTAAGACCACAAGTTATAGAATCTGTTTATAATAATATCTGGAATAGATTAGACCTCTTGATGGAAATTAACCACCAATATTTCAGTTTATACTTCGACTATTTGATAGATATCTTAAATTTCTATCAAGATTTATCAGAGAAGGCAGAAGCTTACGAAGTATGTACAAATATCAAAAACTTACTTGAAATGTTTGATTCAAAATGAAGCCTTAAAATATTTTGCTGAATCAGAAACTATTAAAAATATGTTTTTGAAAGTAAAAAGTTCTGACAGAGATGAATTCAAATCTTTTATCTTAGATATACTAATTGATAATTTAGAAAAATTCTGCCTATCTTATAGAGAAGGCTGGATAGATTATTATATCTGGCGTATTATTTCTAACCAATATTATTCAAATACCTCACCTTGGTATAGAAAGCACGTAATAAAAGATTATTCTTCTATCGAAATACCAGATATATTCGATGAAGATGAAGATGAGGTTGATACAGAACTAGTAGTAGAAAAAGTAAAAGATATAATTAAAAGACAGCACTGGTATAATAGAACACTTTTTGAAATGTATTACTTCGAAAAGATGACCTATAAACAAATAGAAAAAGAAACAGGAATTAATTATATCGCCATAAGAAGAGCTGTCATGAAAACATTAGGAGATGTTAAAAAACAACTCTCTATAAAAAATCCATAGTGGAGAAAAAGTAATATATTATATTAATATATAAAAATAAAAAACACACTATGAAATCAAACAATCAAAAATTTACAAAAGATGAAGAATTTGGAAAATATTTTGAATTCGAATTAATTCCATTTATTGAAGGTTATTTTAATGATAGATTACATTTACAAAATATTGGTTATTGGTATGATTCAGGATATGAATCTAAAAAGAAAAATGATAGAAAGATTTTAAAAGATTATGACTTAAAATTTGGTGTATATGATAAAGGTACGGTTTTTGCTAAGAAAGAAATTACATTCGAAATTAAAACAGATAAATTTATGAACACTGGTAATTTAGCATTTGAGAAAAAATATAAAAATGGACTTAGTGGAGCTTTTGGAAGTAAAGCTGATTATTTCATCTATTTCTTTCCAAGACGAGTTAAAGAGAATTTATATCTGATTAAACGTGAAAGATTAGTAGAAATACTTGATGATACAAAATGGAATGAATATCTGAGGTATGGAGGAGATGATGGTAAAGCACTAATGTATATTATACCAGCAAATATATTTGAAGTTGAATTTCTGAAATCAGGTGGTAAATTAGAAACATATGAAGTAGAAATACCAGAAAAATTTGGTCTAGATAAATTTGAAGAAAAACCAAAGACCATGTATTATGGTGAAATGAATTTACCAAAAGGTGACCCCTTCGACTTTGACGAAAAATAATATATAATATTTATGATAATTAAAATTTTATTACTCAGTTGGTTTGTTTCACACTTTGAACCGATTCAGTGGCTTTTACAAGAAATAAAACTTGTATGGCCAAAACTTATATTCATCGCTGCGACATCATGTTGGAAATGTGCCAGTTTTTGGTTAGGATTATTGATGTCAGGTGATATATGGACTGCTTTAACAGCATCAGTCATAGCAAGTATATTACAAGTTATAAAAAATAAATTAAAGATATGAATAAAATGCCAGAATTAAAACCTGAAAATTATGACGCTATATTCGCACTATATCGTCAATACATCGACCCTATAATTAGTTATTACAAGGTCGGTTGTAATTGTTCTAACTCAATAAACAATATGTATGAGACACTTTTAGACCATATAAGAAAAGGAAAAATCACTGACCTTACTCTGTAATACCGGTGAAAAAAAAGACAATATAATATATAATATGAAAAGACATAAATTAATGAAAGGCAATAATATAGACCTTTTAAAATCATTACCAGATAATTCAATTGATAGTGTGGTTACAGACCCACCTTATGGATTAAGTTTTATGAATAAAAAGTGGGACTATGACGTTCCGTCAATAGATTTTTGGACTGAAGTTTATAGAGTGTTGAAGCCAGGAGGACACGTTTTATCATTTGGTGGAACAAGAACATATCACAGAATGGTTGTGAATATGGAAGATGCTGGTTTTGAAATTAGAGACCAGATTATGTGGTTATATGGTTCAGGATTTCCGAAATCACATAATATAGGTAAGGCTGTTGATAAGATTAATGGAATTGAAATCAAAGATTGGCCTACAATTGATATGAATAATGAGAGTGAAGTTGGTAAAATTAGTAAAAATCAAAGATGTGGTGTGTGTAATAAGCCATTTAGTTCTGGCAATCCTTGTCTATGTGATAGAAGACATAAAAGTCAAAATGAATATGAAGGTTGGGGAACTGCTTTAAAACCAGCAAATGAACCTATCTGTTTAGCAAGAAAACCACTATCAGAAAAATCAGTTGCTGAGAATGTATTGAAGTGGAGAACTGGTGGTATAAATGTTGATGGTTGTAGGATTGGGAATGATGAAATAAGAGTTACAAATTCAGGTCCAACAACAAATAAAATGGGTAGTTTTGCAACTAATCCAAACTTTGAAACAAAGATAAACGAAGGCCGCTTTCCAGCCAACATAATTTTAGAATGTATATGTGATGAAGTGATTAAAGGTGAGAAGGGTGAGATTAAAAAGACAAATAGGAATAGAAGTTCAATGAAAGATAATGGATATGGATTCGGAGAAAAAATAGAAGCAACAGATAACTATAATGACAAAGGTGATATTCACACAAATCCAATGTGTCCTTGTAGATTGTTAGATGAACAGAGTTATTCATCATCTAGATTCTTTTATCAAGCCAAAGTATCAAAAGACGAAAGAAATATGGGTTTAGATGGGTTTGAGGAGAAACAAACTCGTATGAAAAATATAGATGGTGAAAAAACAAATTATCAAAATGAAAATGTAGCCGCTAAATATCAAGCCATCAAGTCACCAGCAAAAAACAACCATCCAACCGTCAAACCAATCAATCTTTTAACCTATTTGTGTCGTTTAGTTACACCACCTAACGGAATTGTATTAGACCCGTTTATGGGCTCTGGCTCAACCGGTATAGCAGCACAATTAGAAGGATTTAGATTTTGTGGTATGGAAATGGATGAAGATTACTTTAAGATTGCAGAAGCAAGAATAGAGAACTATAAACTCTATGAAAAATTTCATATTTATAATAAAGATTTGAAAAATGGTAATACTCGTATGGCTTCTAGAAATACTGAATCAAATTCATTGGGTTTAGGAATATGCAAAAAAAAATAAAATAAAATGCCAAAACAAATTAAAACAGAAGATTTAATTAATTCAATAGTTCAAATGAAGGTTCAAAAAGGAGCCTCTAATAAAACTATTTTAGATTTCTTACAGAATGATTTAGAATACGGACAAACATATGCTTATCAAATGTTAAAAGAAGCAAGAAAACGAATACAAGTAATTTGGGACAAACAAACAGAAGGAGCACTTGAAGAATCAAAAGCACAATTAGAAGAAATGTATGAGAAGGCTTTTGGTAGAAAAGATTACAAATTGGCTCTTGAAGTTAGAAAAGAAATGAATAAAATGCTCGGTCTTAATTCACCAGAAAAGATTGATATAACATCGGGTGGTGATAAAATTACTGAAATAAAAATTATAGAAGTTAAAAATGGCGAGAAGCCTGGAGATGAAAACAACGACGGTGTTCAGTCAAACTAAAAGTGCAATTGAAAATCCTAATATAAGATTTTTAGTTCATCAAGGTGGCTCACGTTCAAGTAAGACATATTCAATATGCCAATACATTATACTCTATTGTTTAACTAATAAAAGTAAAATAGTCAGTATAGTTAGAAAATCATTTCCATCTTTAAGAGGTTCTGTAATGAGAGATATGATTGAAATTTTAAAAGAGTTCAACATCTATTCAGTATCAAATCATAATAAAACAGAAAACACATATCAGTTTGATTCAGGTTCTATTATTGAGTTTTTTAGTTGTGATGATGAACAAAAGATTAGAGGTAGAAAACGAGACCTCTTATGGATTAATGAAGCAAATGAAATCAACTTTGAAGAGTTCAACCAGTTGAATATGAGAACAACCGAAAAGTGTATATTCGATTTCAACCCGTCAGACAATTTTCACTGGCTATATGATTTGATAAACAGAGATGAAACACAATTAATAAAATCAACATACAAAGATAATCCATTTTTAACAGAAGCACAAGTTAAAGAAATAGAAAACTTAATAAATGTTGATGAAGGTTATTATAGAGTATATGCTCTTGGTGAAAAATCAAGTGGTAAAACTACAATCTATACACATCAAAAATTATACGATGTAGAACCTGATGGTGGTGAAACTATCTACGGACTTGACTTTGGTTTTAATCACCCTACCGCCTTAATTGAATGTAAAATGATTGATGGCGAGATATGGGCAAAAGAAGTTATTTATAAGTCAGGACTAACAGCAAAAGATTTAATACAATTAATGAATGATTGTGAGGTGAATAAGAAGAAAGATATAATTTGTGATTCAGCCAGACCTGAAATCATTGAAGAGTTAAAACGAAATGGTTATATGGCTCGTGAAGCAATCAAAGATGTGAAGGCAGGTATTGACACAATTAAAAGCGCACCATTACATATTAATAAATGGTCAGTTAATTTAATAAAAGAATTGGCGAATTATAAGTGGAAAACAAATGGAGATATAATACTTGATGAACCTGTGAAATTATATGATGATGCCTGTGATGCTTTAAGATATGCTTGTCATTGGTGGAAAATCAAAAACAAAAATAATGGAGTAAATTATTTGAAATTTTACTAAAATAAAAATAAAAAAAATATATTTAATAATATGAAACAATTTGAAATCGAAGGTAAAACATTTAACCTTAAAAATAGTTGGGAGGATTTACTATTCTCTGATTGGTTAGATTTCCAAAAACTTGAAAAAGCCAAAGAACTTTTAGGATTAGATGAAGATTATATTGTAAAAGTTTTATTGATTTTAACTGATTGTACTGAATTTGATATTATGAATTTAGATTTAGAAGTATTATCTGATTTAATGAAATCTATTGAATTCATGAATACCGAAATACCAAAGGTAGAATCTAAATATATTGTCTTGAGTGGTGATAAATGGGCTTTCAAAAAAGACCTACAGAAATTAACTATGGGTGAGTATATTTCACTTAAAACATTTCAAGAGAATATCAAAGATGAATTACAATCTACTTGTATGATGTTGAGTGTTTTACTAAGAAAAGTAAAAGAAGAAAAAGAAAATGGTGAATTTATATTAGAACCTTTTAGACCTGATGATTGCCAAAAAATTAGCGATATGTTAGTTAAAGAAGCAAAGATGATTGAAATTTATCATTATCTAACTTTTTTTTTCGATGGGAGAAATCAATCTACACTGACAGATACCATGGCTTATTCGGTCGTACAGGGGTTCGCAGCTCAGAAATCGGAGAATATGAATTAAACCCAGCATATAATTGGATTAGTATGGTAGATAGATTATCAAATGGTGATATAACAAAACACGAAAAAGTATATGAAATGAATTTGTTTTATTGTTTAGATGTGTTAAGTTATTTAGCAGATAAATCAAGATATGAAGAATATAATTATAAAAAAATGATGAGTAAGCACAAATAAGAAATGAATAGATTAGAAAAAATA
>Ga0129333_10006455_pt1 | contig 11086 bp, 9 predicted proteins | sample CPB6_08_DNA_FD_94474 | JGI IMG/M metagenome (GOLD analysis project Ga0129333, IMG submission 94474) | Freshwater to marine salinity gradient microbial communities from Chesapeake Bay, USA - CPBay_Sum_0.6_0.8_DNA | ecosystem: Environmental > Aquatic > Marine > Coastal | place: USA: Chesapeake Bay...
ACCAGGTCTTTGACCCGTCTTTGGAAGCGCACTTTACCGCGCCTTGTTCCTCGGTTTTTACTTTTTTTGCAATCTTACCATCGCTGATGGTCAGATACGTTTTTGAGGCAGAGCCTCCTTGGTTTAATCCCATAGTAATAAATTATAGTTGGTTATTATTTTACAAATATACGACTTATGTGGCAGTAATTAGCAAGTTAACAATAGTTAAAATGGACACTCCTCAGGTGGCTTGGCATCGCTCATATACAAGTCATCCAAATCAAACCCAAGAGGGGCGAGGAAGTTTAGGTTTGGATGAACAGATGCGGCTTTCTTTGGCTTGCTTTCCTCCTCAAACTCCATCTCTTTTTGGATAAACTTATCATCAATGTACCTCTGCATATAGTCGGTATTAGCAAAGGTGTACCTCCTTGTGGAGCGGTTCAACTCAAACTCAAAGCTGCCCTTGACCCCCACAATCTTCTGCCGTCTAATCTTCTTTGAGTGAAACTCGCACAAGGGGTTGTCGGGGGTGGTCTGTGCAAATGGTCTGTGGTAAATCAAAATGTTGTCAGCCTTATTGTTCCACATCGCCCCATCAGCGAGGTCAAACACATCTGGGCATGGGTAGTTTCCGTCATCGCCCTTCCTCATCTTGTGCGGGTGTACAACTATGTCGAAGTACACATTGTTCTTCTTGGCAAACCTTGAGCAGTCGGACAGGAATGTTTCAAGATACTTGTCGCTCCTACCTCCGCTCTTTCCGTAATCATTTGCCATTTGGTTGAAGGGGTCAATAACCACCCTCTCCACTCCGTGCTTTACAATAAGGCTCAAGAAAACCTCCTTGACGTAACTTGGGGTGGGAGAAACACTCTTTGGGTACACCATGAAGATATTCTCCCCAATCCAGTCATAAATCTTCATATAGGTCTCGTAATGAGGTCTGAGGGGGTTCCTTGGTGTACAGTCCCTACCAAAGTATATCTCTACAAGATCGTGGTAGAATTGCTCTGCCGGTAATTCCTCTGGGGTGAATATGGCGACCTTCTCTCCAAACCTAATCAGCCTAAAAAGCATCTCCCACTTCATAAAACTTGACTTTCCGTAGTTACCAATACCGCTTATCACGGTGAGGTCGCCCTTGGTTCTCTTGAAGTGCTTGTCAAGTTCGGGAACACCAAGTTCCTTTGCCTGAATGTATCCGTTCAGATAAATCGACTCCGCAAAGTTTTTAACATCTGAGGCATAGATAACATCCTCCTTGCTCATCTCCTCCACATTCTCTTCAGTGACAACAACATCCACGGTCGCCCCTGTTGATTTGGTGACTAAAACATCCTCCTTGAACTCGGCGGTACCAAAGTGGGCCATGCTTGATTTGTACGCGCTCTTGACTGCGTTTTGGCACTCAAGCCTTGTGAAACTGGAGTCCGCGCTAACGTAACCAAGTATGAGCGTTTGAGCCTCTAACTCATTGATTCCAAACCTACAACAAGCGGATGCAAGCTTAAATACAAAGTGGTTTCTTTCCCCCTCTCTGAACGCATCCCCCCGCGAGGTCATCCACTTAATCAACTTCCCAAAAACGTCGTTTCCGCTCTGCACAACCATTGTAATCATCTCCCTCCTCTCCTTTGATGCGGTCTTGTCGTACTCCTTCGCGTTCATGTTTATGTACATATCGGGATCGTATGACTCAAAGCAAAGTCTTGATAGATTCTTTCCGGTTTTATCAACACCTGGCACTTCCTCCATAATGGATAGAAAATGCTCTTGGTGTAGGTTCGGGTACTTGATTTTAACAAGTGCCTTTACCCCCTTTCCACTTGGAGATACCCAAGCTGCTGTGACGTAGGATAGCTTTGACAACTGGTCCTTCTTCTTTTTGATGTCATCGACCCCATCAAAGTCAAGCACAATAAATCCTGAGTGCTGTATGAGTTCTGAGTCCTTTCTTGACTTAAATGTTCCGCTGAAACACACGGCAGGCAAGGTTTTCTTCACCTCGTCAGCCTCCTTTTTTGGCAAATTCCTTGCCCGCAGTACGGTGTCTTTAGACTTTCCGTTCACGATGCGTTCAAGCGCCTTTTCAACGGACACAATGTGGCCCACCGTGTCATTGAAGTTTCTATAAATGGAAACGTTACCAAGCATTTTGTCTGTCATATTCTTGAGTTTTAATTTGTTTCTGTTCTAATGGCTCGTCCTCCCACCTTCTGTCACGCAAGTACCTAATGGGGTCTTTCCAATACTTTCGCTCGCGGCCCGATTTGTGGTTGTTCATGCCTTCCACGGCCTTAATTTGGTCATCATCAGACATTTTATTCCATACAACCTCAGTCTGCTTCTTATCAACCTTCTTGTCGTATGAATTCCAAAAATCGCTGAATAGATATTTATTTGTTATTTCTTTCTTTGTTATATCTATATATGTAGGTGCGGGTTTCCCGATATCCGATTTCCCGATATCCGATTTCCCGACATCGGGTTTCCCGACATCGGGTTTCCCGCACTCCGTTAAAACCGGCTGGTAGTAAACGATGTAGTTAAATCCCCTCGACAGACCGTCGCTCCCTATCATTCGGACAGATTGTATGTACCCAAACCTCTCTAATTCAGACCATGCGCTATTCAAAGACTCCTTGCCGTCTGTGAAATAGTCGGTTAGTTTGGTCTTGTAAATAACCCAGTCCGATGGTAACGAGAGCAAAAAAGAAAGCAATCCTTTGGCCTTAAGGCTTATTCGGTTGTCTCTCAGGAACTCCGTAGGAACCATAGCGAAAGGTGCGTCCTTCGTTTTAATTATTTGTCCTGTATTCATGATTAAAAAATAAAGCCCGCAAGAGCAACTTCACGGGCTAAATTAGGGTAAGTTAGTTTACCTATCCAACCCTCGTTTACTGTTGCTCTAAAGCAAACGACGACTGGACAGGGGCAAATGTATGAAATAAACTAAACCTTGAATCAAAAAAATTGCTAATTTTCAACACGAGTTGACTTGTGCTTGTATCTTTCATATTTTTGCCAAATGATTACTTTAAGACCCCCAGACGAATGCGCTTTTGTTAAAGTGCTTTCAATAAACAAAAGTCACATTGACGCTATTGTTGAGGCGGTAGGACCAGAGTGCGATCTTGAGGTTGGGCAGAAAATAGCAACCACAAAGAAGATATTCAAGGTGCAAGTTCAAGACCTTGACGTACACTCTGTGAACATGAGAGACGTACTTTTTATTTACGAAGATGGACAAGAGAGCAAGTAATTGGAAGCGGGCCATTGACATTTCAAAGAGGCTCCTTGAGGAGGAGGTTGAGATTTACGAGGTGATGAGAATATTCACCCCGATGGCCTCCGGCGCGCGCAAGAGATTCCTACTGTGCGATATCGACATTACTAACGAGGACCTTGACCAGGTCGAGCGGGCAATAAACGGCTACAAAAAAACCCTTGACGAGATAAGTGGGACAAGGATTGAAAAGAGAATAAAGCGAAGTATGTTCTTCCAAACACTAAAGGAGCATTATGATAAGAACAAAGTCTAAAGAGAACTACGCAAAAATTATTGATGTATTCTCTTACTACATTGAGAGGGATGAGCTTGGTTGCAATGATGTGGACTTTTTGATGTCTGATGAGGACGCTAACGAGCTTTTCAATTACTCCTACCACACCCTGCGACGGGCTGTGATAAAACTCAAGGATAAAAAGAACATAGGCAAGAAGAACTTTGACAAACAGAAAGAGATTCTTCGTATCTACAAACAAAAGAAAAAATGAGCTACCAAGAGGTTGACATAGACAGGCTGAGGATAATCAACGGCGAGTGTCTCATTGAGATACATTCGCTTGTAGAGAACGAGGTTGATTTCAACGGAACAAAGCTACAGATTGTTACAAAGGTCAAGGGATCAAATGACTTTGCACATGAAAATGACGTTATTGACCTTGTCAAGAGAATGAAGAAGTTCCACTACAAGGACAAGGAAGCGGCTCGCGAATACACTCAGATGGTCGCGTCTTTGAACAAAGAGTACGACAAGGACAAGGAGGACCACGAGGGCAAACAGGCTGTAAGGCATGGTAAACTGGTGAAGGTGTCCGAGAAAAATGCGGACTTCGGCGGGTGGGATTATTCGTGCGAGTTTGACGCTCAAGTTGGCGATGAGGTGTGGTTTGATGCCACCTTCACAAGGGATCAAATTGACATGAGCGAGAAGGTGTTTCAGAACAACGGAAAAACCTATATGCTCATTCCACAAAAATCAATACACGCTGCAAGAAGGAATGGAGAGATGATTAGCGTAAATGGGTACATACTTGGAAGATTGTTGCCAAATGACCGCAAGGCGGGGGATTTGTACTTGATTGAGAGCGACACCGCAAGGGTTGAGGTTGTAGTGCCAAACCCAAGAACCCCAAAGTACATAGCCGACATTTGGAATAACACCAAGGTCAAAAAGGGGGATGTTGTTTGCATGAGAAAAATCTTTGCCATTAAGTTAGATGCTACGTTAGCTGAAACGTCAGACCTTGTACGTTTCCAACCAAGAGTAATAGTAGCAGTAGAGAATGATTAAATTAGACTTCACCAAAATAGCGTACAACATTGAGGGTGTACCTGATGACGAGTCGGTCATTTATAGATTTAGTGACCTCGCCAGTCAGTCGCACATCTTTGATAGGAGCGACGACCTACCCTCTGATGTTAGTGCGGACAAGGTGATGAGGTATTTAATCTATATGTTCTCCCCAGGAACACCGGTACGAGAGGCGTACCCCGACATCAACCAGCGTAAACGGTATACGCTAAATAAACTGAATATCATCGTGGATGAAACAGACGATGACAGCGGCTTCGTACAACTGTGCTTGATGAACGCGGATTGGGCGGTAGATAGGTACATCGCCTTCACACGCCTCCAATGTTCGGAGGATTACTCAATTATGAGTACAGCAGACATACGAATATCCGCTCTTCAAAGGGCGCTGTTAACTCAGCCTGTGGATAGGTCCAATGATGACAAGAACTTCCAAGAGGGTCTTGAGAGATGGCGGCAGACGTTAGTTGATGCCCGTAGAAGGATTATGAATGACGAGACGAGTATAACCCTTCAAAAGGCTATTACGTTCTCTGTAAGGGCAGAAAATTTAGGCATACAGCCAGAACACTATACAAGAGTTTGGAGAGAGAAGAAGGAAATATTCCCAGAGGTAATACCCTGAACTATGTCAGAGAGGATTACGAGGTTGTCTTTCACGAGGACGATCCAGACCTTGACACCATAAGAATTGCTCTGCCAAAGCTTGATGAGTGGTATAGTAAATTCCTCGGCAGGGAGGTTTCTTGGGATGAGGCTATAACCATGATTGACGGATATGGGCTTGAGTCAAAAGACCAGAAGTTTACGCACATAGACATTCCCGAAAAGGTAAAACTCATCTACGAGGTTGTGTTCAATAAAAAACACGCAACCAACAAGTCCAAGTACAAGGAGATAACAGACGTAAGGCTTGAGGATATTTACGAGGAAATAGAGAACAATCAGAAGTATTACGCAAGTGAGATTGAGTGGATTAAACTACAGATTAAAAGAAGGTACGTTGGTTATTGGTGCTTTATTAAGGGCAAGCCCACATACCTCAACGGGGCGAATTACTTCTTCCTAAACTTTTGGACGGTAAAGAACTTTGGAAAGAACAACAACAAGCCCGACTACAGGGACTACCAAAGGAAGATGTTCCACCTCTTCATGTATGCGTATATGACCCAAGACGCTTTCTACAAGCACAAGATAATATACAGGGAGAACGGGGAGGTAAAAACTAAATACTCAAACGGCGAGATAAAAAACGTCACAGAGGAGATGAAGGAGATGGGTGTTGAGTATTACGTTGAGCCAAACGTAAACATAACCATATCGCTTGGTAGAAGAACTGTCCACGGAATAAACTTTGTGTCTGGTAGACGTATCGCAAAGACGGCTATCTCTTGTTGCTTTTGTACATGGGGGACCCTCAATATGCCCGACCAAACCTTCATCATACAGGCGATGAACGAGGACCAGGCGGTGAATAAAATCTTCGTAAAGCAGATTCAAACCCCCGTTGGAAAGCTTCCATTTTTCTTTAGACCATTCTACAGAGGTAAGTTGGAAGCAAAGGAAGGATTGAGGTTTCAGTACGAGGGTACTATGGCGAGTCTCGCCCGCGCGGGGGTAGTTCCAGAGCAGATGGAGTGCTTCATAACACCGTTGCCATCTACAGAAAAGGCGGCGGACGGAGAGGCGGAGATTGCATTTGTTTACAGGGACGAACCCGCGAAGAAAACTGACGCAAAGGCGGCTGACCAAAACATACCAACTTGGTGGTACAACACAATGAAGCCCGCCATTGAGCGCGGGGAGAATATAAGGGGATTCTGCATCATGCCGACAACTGTGGGCGATATGGACTCCGGAGGTGGAGCGCAATTCTTTGATATAGCCAACGACTCGCATTTCTCTGACAGGAACGACAACGGAACGACACCATCGGGCCTTATAAACTTCTTCCTACCTGGTTACTACGCTGTGGAGGGATACATAGACGAGTACGGCGAGAGCATTATAGACGACCCCAAGGAGCCTGTAATATCAGTCGAAGGCAAGCTAATAACCAAGGGCGCTAAATCCTACTTGCTAAACCAAGCCGAATACTTTGAGAAGAAAAGGCAATGGGAGAAGCTCATCAAGCTACAGCAGAACTTCCCAATGACTTGGAAGCAAGCGTTTGCGGTTATACCAAAGGACATGGGTATGCCTATCGAGAAGATGAGGGACAGGGTTTCTGAGTTAAAGTTCTTGAGAACACCCATAACCACCAACATAAACTTTGTTTGGAACGGGGGCAAGTTTGGGGGAGAGGTAGTTGTAGAAAACGACCCCCAGGGAGCGTGGACTATGGCATACTTGCCTCCGCTTGAGATGAGGAATAAAAAGACAATCGTTACCCCAGAGGAAGGATACATACCGCCGCCGGACAGAGGGCCGATATTCGCCCCCGACCCTTCTGTTATGAATAAATTTTTCCTATGCTGTGACCCTGTAAAATTCCACAGGAGAAACACCGTAGGTAAGAAGAAGTCAAATGCGGCGGCGGCAGTATTCTACAAAAGAGACAGTCAAGTTGACCCCGACACAAAGGACAGGAGGGACTGGGTAAGCAACGACTGGATTTTGATATACAACAGAAAGACTGAGGACAAGAATGAGTACCACGAAGAGTGGTTAAAGGCGGCTATATTCCTTGGCGCATACGTCTATCCAGAGTGGCCCGACGGCGAGGCCCTTGTAGAGTATTTTAGGGAAAAGGTCTATGACGGATACTTACTCAAAGATATAGCCACAGACGGCAAGCAAGACACAAGGCCAGGGGTTTGGGCGGGAGAGGCAGAGAAGAACGAGATGGCGGGGGATATAATGACCTTCTTTAACAACAACGCCAAGTACGTCAAGATATGGCAGATAGTTGAGGAGTGGACGCAAATGAGAGGGATTGACGACCTTACAAACCATGACCTTTGCGCGGCGACGGGGTGGTGCTTGAGGGCAATCAAGAGTAGGATGCCTGAACTATACAAAGAAGCCTACCAACCAATAGAGGTTAGCGGGGGATTTATGACATTCGATGCAGGCTAATGAAATTAAGATTAGTTTTTTTTGCAAAATTTATTACTTTTGCTATTGATATAAAAAATTTTGGGTTATGATATTACCCCAGTTGGCTGGAGGAGTGTTGTTTCCGGACGACAGCATTCCAGAGCAAGATAAGCTAAAACCGGACTTTGGATTACGATGCGGAAGGGCATTGTGGTCGCGCTATTGTGCCGGTGGAGCGTACTTTTCTTTCAGTCAGCTCCCCGAAATGCAAGAGACGCGCAACTACGGCGCGGGGATGCAGAGCAATGAGAAGTACAAGAATTGGTTCACAAACGGATCTCCGGTAGGTCCAAACGCCCCAAAGGGTTCGGCAGACCAGTCTGTCTTCAGGGGCATGGGAAGGAATCAGAGAAAGGCTATGGCGAATGTCAGCTACGACATTTTCTCCCCAATGAGAAAACTAACCACAGTTCTGCTATCTATCCTTGCGGACAATGACTACAAGTTAGATTGCAACTCTCTTGACAAGAACATAATCGCCAAGAAGAAGGATAAAAAGTTAGATATATTCGTAAAGAGCAATTTCACAAACCCTTTGGCAAAGGAGCTTGGTTTACCAGAGTTCAAACTCCCCTTTGTTGTAAAGGACATGAATATGCTCAATATGGCCGAAAGGCTTGGTTTCTTTAAGGCCCGCCAAGAGGTAGCACTTGAGAAACTTGCAGAGTCTGGCTTCCGCTCATCAAATTGGTCAAAGCAAAGAATGGACTACAATCGTGATGCGATTGACTTCCACTTCCGTTGCGCCAAGTTGTACAACGACCCAATAACAGGGCAAGTAAAGGTTCAGTACATCGACCCCGCCAGAGTGGTAATGCTTTGGAATGAGGACAACGAGGATGATCCAGTTGCAATAGGCCACATCGCGGTAGAGACAATACAATCAATATACCCAAAACTAAAAGAAGCGGGATTCAGCGACGAGAAGATTCAGTCAATGGCAAAGTCTTACGTTCCTTATCAAACGGACGTAATGTCTATCCCCCAATGGGCATTTGAAAGGAAGGACCCAACCACCAATCGTTGGACTTGGATGGACTTCAAGGTGTATGTATTAAAGTTTGAGTATCTGTCAACAGACTACAAGCAGTACATAGAGCGCGAAAACAAACAGGGTTACGTTACTTATTTGAGGAACGGTACTCCGGTAGAGGACAGCAAAAAGAACCCAAACGACACATACGATGACGTAAAGTGCAACTATTGGTACGAGGGTTCATACATCATCAGCGGAACCGGTCAGGACATGATATACGATTGGAAGAAAAAGCCCAACCAAATGCAGAAGGGATTGTCTCCAATGAGTTCTTATATCGTACACAGAATCAAGGGTCAGTCACCAACAAGAAGTGTAAGGGGTCTTTTGGACGACCTTATGTTCGCTGTTTTAAAGCTCCGCGCGGCAGTATGGGCGGCAGCACCAAAAGGATACACCATCGACGTTGGCGAGGGCGCTAACATCAAAATAGGTGGGGTAGAATACGACCTATTTGACCTAATGCACGTTCACCGCCAAAATGGTATACGAGTAATAGCAACCAAGTTTAACGCGGCTACAGGCAAGTATGTATCAAAGCCTTTAGAGGAAAACGATAACGGTCTTGGCCCACAAGGTCAAGAGTGGCTTGCACAGATAGGCAACATACAGCAGATGATCCAAAGCGTTATGGGTATTCCAGACGCAATGGCAGCTCAACCCGACCAAAGTGCCGAGAGGCTTGTTGGTGTTATGGAGGCTGACTACGTCGCGGGAAACCATGCGAATTGGGAGCTACGGGAGTCAGAGAGAGAGTTTAAGAAAAAGGTTGGTGAGAGAATAATCCACCAGGCAAGAATAGACATAGAGTACGACGAGAAAATCAGAGAGTTCTACGAGAGCATATTAGGTAAGGAAACCCTCTCTGCGATAGATGAAATGGAGGGGCTATCTCTTGACCAACTTGCTATATCTACAAAGGTTCTCCCTAACGAAAAGGAGAAATCAGCCATACTTCAAAGGGCCATTCAAATGTCGCAAATTCCAACCAAAGACGGGTCTGTTTTACTTCGTCCTTCAAGCGTTGAGCGTGTTGCACAATTACTCAAAAACGGAGACGTTGATGAGGCTATTTGGTTTATGGCCGTTGAGGAGATGGAGGCGCGTGACCGCGAGGAGAAGTTCTCAATGATGATGGTTCAGCAGAACGCACAAGCCCAACAGCAATCAGCTATGGTAGCCGAGGAGGCCAAGAGACAGACCGCAATGCAGCTCGCTCAAATTGAGATAATGAAGGAGCGCGAGAAGGCAAACGTGGAGATGGCCAAGGCTATGGAGCTTCAAAGACTTAAAAACGACGCAACGTATCAGATACAGAAACTCAAAGGGGACCAGATTATGGAGCAGATATCCCTTGAGGCACAACTGGAATCAGAATTTGGAAACGAAATAACAGGCAGAATATGAGTGAAAACACAAATGAATTTGAAGTACAAGACAACGTACAACCAGAAGAAATCGCGGCACAGGAAGAAACACAAGCTGAACAGCCGTGGTACGCAACCTATGGATTTGAGAACGAAGACCACCTAAAGGGAGGACTTGAGGAACTCATGGGGCTTAAAACACGAGCGTCAGAGATTGAGGAGCGTGAGAGAGTTATCCAAGAGGGGCTGGCTCTATTGCAAGAGGCGGAAGATCCCTACGCGGGGATGGACGAGGTAAAGACCATCGTAGCCTTTGGAAGAAAGGGCATCCCTGCAAGTTTGGCCAATCAGATTGTATCTGCAAGCCCAGAGAAACTTATGGAGGACCCACTTCAAGCCCTCATCATAGCCGAGGCGGTAAAGAACCCAAGCAAGTACAAGCAATTAGGCCACGATGTAGTAGAGGAGGCCCTGCGCGAGAAGTACAACCTTGGTTCGGGTGAATACTACCCAACTGCATTGATGAAATCAGACGCTATTGACGCGATTGAAAGTATTCAAAATTTGAGAAAAGATGTTGAAAACGTTAAAAATCCTTATACCTTTGCGAAGGAGCTAAAAAGCCAGAACGAAAAAACGTTTGCGGAAAGACAGAGTTTAGCGCTTGGTGAGGCACAGACCTATGCCAAAACGATTAAAGAAGTCCCGTACAAGTTTGGCGACACAAGTATATCGTTGAAAGTTTCGAGCGATGAAGTGGAGTCGGTCTTGAACTCGCAATACGCAGGCTATTTAGGCCGAGCATTTGACCCAACCACAAAGGAAGGCAAGCAAGCCATCCGGGATTGGATCGCGAACCAAATACTGTCTCATAAGCTTCAGAGCGGTGATTTAGGTATGCAGATTGTCAATTCTGTAAGTGGAAAGGCGCAAAAGCAGGCAGTCCGCGAGGTGTATAACGGCCAACCCAAAACAGTTGACCGCACCGGAAAAATAAACGT
>Ga0129333_10006456_pt1 | contig 11085 bp, 11 predicted proteins | sample CPB6_08_DNA_FD_94474 | JGI IMG/M metagenome (GOLD analysis project Ga0129333, IMG submission 94474) | Freshwater to marine salinity gradient microbial communities from Chesapeake Bay, USA - CPBay_Sum_0.6_0.8_DNA | ecosystem: Environmental > Aquatic > Marine > Coastal | place: USA: Chesapeake...
TCATCGGAGTCGGGGCCTACATCATTGAAAAATCGCGGGTAAAGCGCATCAGATGCTGCCCCCCATCCACCAGCAGGGTGGTGCCGGTGATCGCGGGATTGTCCAGTGCAAACTTCACCGCGCCGGCAATATCCTCAGGGTTGGATGAGCGGCCCAGCGGCGAGAGTTGGTGCAGGGCGGCAAACTTTTCCGCGCTCAGGTACTCGCTGGTCAGGGTCAGGCCAGGCGCCACACCGACCACCCGAACCTGCGGTGCCAGGGCCATGGCCAGCATGGTGTTGGCCGCTTCCAGCGCGGCCTTGGATAGGGTGTAGCTGAGAAAGTCTGGGTTCTGGTTCCACAACTTCTGGTCGAGCAGGTTGACTACCACCCCCTGGGCGCTACGCTCTGTCACATGGTTGTGCAGGGCCTGGGCCAGCACGATGGGTGCACCGGCATTGCTGCGCAAGTGCTTCTCCAGCGCAGAATAGCTGAAGCTCTGGGCCGAATCATGTTCAAAAATCGCCGCGCTGTTGACGATGGCATCCACCTGGCCAAAGTGCTGGACCACACCGGGCAAGAGCGCGCGGGTGGCTGCCTCATCGGCCAGGTCGGCTGCAAAGGCTTGCGCCTGTGCGCCCAGGGCCAAGCAGTCAGACACTGTGCTGGCAGCAGCTTCTGCCGAGCGCAGATAGTGCACAGCCACCTGCCAGCCAGCGCGTGCCAATGCCAGCGCGATTTCGCGGCCCAGGCGCTTGGCCGAGCCGGTCACGAGCACAGTACGGGCTTTGGAGTGCATTGGGAGACAATCAGGCGGTGATGACAACAGCCGACAGTTTAACGACCCCCCTGCAATCCCGTATCGTCCAAGCCATCGACAAGGCGCAGGGCTGGCTCGGCTTTGATGACTTCATGCGCCTGGCTTTGTACACGCCGGGCCTGGGTTATTACGCCAATGATTTGCGCAAGCTCGGTCTGATGCCCGGCTCCGGCAGTGATTTTGTCACTGCGCCGGAACTCTCGCCCCTGTTTGGACGCGCCCTGATGCCGCAGATCCGGCAGGCGCTGGACAATAGCCAGACCCAGGAGGTGTGGGAGTTTGGCGCTGGCTCGGGCGCGCTGGCAGCGCAGTTGTTGCAGGGCCTTGGCGATCGCCTCTGGCACTACAACATCGTGGACCTCTCGGGGGCCTTGCGTTCGCGCCAGCAGGCCACGCTGGCAGCCTATGGCCAGCAGGTTCGCTGGCTCAGCGAATTGCCAGAGCAGATGCAGGGCGTGGTGTTGGGCAATGAGGTGCTCGATGCCATGCCGGTGAAACTGTTAACACGCCAGCATGGGCGCTGGCATGAGCGTGGTGTGGCCCTCGGTGATACAGGGGCGTTCGTCTGGCAAGACCGGCTCTCCGATCTGCGCCCGCCGCTCGAACCTGAAGGCGAGCATCCCTACCTCACCGAAATTCACCCCCAGGCCGAGGCGTTCATGCGCACCCTGGGCGACAGATTGATCGCAGGTGCGGCCTTTTTTCTGGACTATGGCTTTGCCGAGCGAGAGTACTACCACCCGCAACGCCATATGGGCACCTTGATGTGTCACCGCGCGCACATGGCAGACACCGATCCACTTTCTGATGTGGGCCTCAAAGACATCACCGCCCATGTCAACTTCACCGGCATTGCAGTGGCGGCGCAGGAAGCGGGGCTGGAAGTGCTGGGCTACTGTTCGCAGGGACGTTTCTTGCTCAACTGCGGGCTGGCCAGCCTGATGGAACAGGAAGGCCTGCAAGCGCGCACACAGGCCCACAAGCTGCTGGCTGAACATGAAATGGGCGAGTTGTTCAAAGTGATCGGGCTTTGCGCAGGAAAACATTGGCCGGCCCTGGGCTTTGCATTGGGCGATCGCTCTCACACCCTCTGACCTATATCCAAGACCATGTACCGCTGGCTGCTCGTCATCTTCCTGGCCCTGCTGCTGATCAATGCCTTCACCCCCTGGTTCAAGCGCCTCGGTTTCGGTCGTCTGCCGGGAGACTTGAACTTCACCCTGTTTGGCCGTCAGTTCAACCTGCCCTTCACCACCACCATCATCCTGAGCCTGGTGGCCGCGGGCATCTCCAGGCTGATCTGAGCGATCTTGAAATTTTGTGCGGCAGCCTCAACTGGGTCAGATGAAAGGCCTGTCATGAGCGAATCCAGCCACATTGTCTGCCCACACTGCCACACCACCAACCGAGTTCACACCCAGGACCTGGACAATGCGCCCGATTGCGGCAAATGTCACCAGCCCCTGTTCAGCGGGCATCCGGTCGAGCTGGATGAAAGCAGTTTTGAGCGCCATGTCGGGCGCAGTGAAATTCCGGTCCTGGTGGATTTCTGGGCACCCTGGTGTGGCCCCTGCCGCATGATGGCACCCGCTTACGAACAGGCTGCCAGCCAACTGGAGCCCCGGGTCCGTGTGGCCAAAGTCAACACCGAGCAAGCGCAGAAACTGGGAGCGCGCTTCAATATCCGCAGCATCCCCACTCTGGCCCTGTTTGTGGGTGGCCGCGAGGTGGCACGCCAGCCGGGCGCCATGACCTCACCGGCTCAGATCACCGACTGGGTGCGCAGACAGTTGCACTGATCAGGAGCTGATGTGCCATTCATGGGCACATTGACTGCAGCGCACCAGGATCTGATCGTCGTGCCGGTTTTCGCTCAGCAATGCAAAACGGGCATAGGCTCCACAACCGGGACAATTGGCCTGGTTGGCCACCGCCTCGGCATGCATGAGTAGATAAAGGTAACGGCGCAAGGCCCACAGACCGATGGCCCCGCTGATGATGAACAGGGCCGCATTGAGCAGCTTTCCCTCAGAATTGGTGCTGCCAAAAGCCTCCAGCGTGCCGATCAGCCCGATGGTGCTCAGCAACGCCAGCAACATATGCGCATGGCTTGACAGAAGCTCGCGTTCGTACCATTTGCGAAATCCAGCACGTCGAATTCCCTCGGCCAGACGGTGGTTCAGGGGGTTTCGGTGCCGGGAGTTCATGGGGGACGGAGCTACTTTGGGGCCATCATAGCCCTATGCCGCCAGCCCGCCGGCCTGGGCCGACACCATCCCTAGAGCGCCTCGACTTGAACCTGACAGTCGTAGAAAACCGGGCCGCGTCCGAAGTCGGTGAGCTTCTGGCTGGTCAACTCATTCACATTGGTCCCGTCCAGACCGTATTTGCGCCACCAAACACCAAGGCCGACCACCAAGCCTTCGCGCGCACGATGGTTCACACGTACCACGCACTGGTAGTGCCCGCGGTTGTTGAAAACGCGTACGCGCTGCCCATCCGTGATCGCACGTGCAGCGGCGTCAGCCGGGTGCATTTCCAGCACAGGCTGGCCCTCGCTGGCTCGAAGACTGCTGATGTTGACAAAGGTGGAGTTGAGGAAGTTGCGCGCCGGAGGCGAGATCATCGCCAGCGGGTAGCGCGGATCGCTGTGCATGGGCTCGTAGTTGGGGACATGGTCGGGCAAACCGTCACCCAGGCTTCGGGCCAGGTCCTCACTGAAGAACTGGCAGCGACCTGACGCTGTCTTGAAATTTCCATGCGCAAATGGCGCCTCTGGCAGCTTGAGTGATACAAAGCCCTCACCAAGCAGTGCCTCGAAATCCACCCGCTCGTCAAAAGCGGTTCGGCAAAGCGTTTCATCGTCCTCGAAAAAGCAAGATTCGGTGAAGCCCATGGCCTGCGCCAAATCGCGAAAGACCTGCGTATTGGGCCGGGCCATGCCCAAGGGTGCGATGGCCGGCCGGTTGAGCAGAACATCGGTATGCCCATAGCTCAGGTGCACATCCCAATGCTCGAGCTGCGTGGTGGCGGGCAGCACAATGTCGGCGTAGTCGGCCGTGTCGGTGAGGAAGTGCTCCAGCACCACGGTGTACAAATCCTCGCGTTGCAAGCCCTGCACCACCTTGCCCGACTCGGGGGCCACAGCCGCCGGGTTGCTGTTATAGACCACCAGCGCCTCCACCTTTGGTCCCCATTGCGCATCGCCCGGGTGCAGCAGCACATCGCCCAGGCTGACCATATTCAGCGTGCGAGGTGTGTGCTGGCCCAGCAGATCGGGTCGGTACAGGGCCTGAGCCTGAATTGGGTAGTCTCCAGAACTGCTTAACAGGACACCACCGGCACGATGCCGCCAGGCACCGATCAGCGCTGGCAGGCAGGCCACTGCGCGGGCTGCATTGCCACCACCCCGCACACGTTGCATGCCGTAATTCAGACGGATCGCAGCCGGTTCGCCACGCAAAACGCATGCGCCATAGTCGCGCGCCAGGTCCCGGATCTGTTGCGCCTCCAGGCCACAGATCTGCGCGGCGCGCTCAGGGCTCCACAGCAGCGCACGTTCGCGCAATTGGGTCCAGCCCTCGGTATGGCGTTCGATGTAGTCATGGTCCAGCCAGTCGTGCACGATCAGCTCGTGCATCATGGCCAGCGCCAGTGCCGCATCGGTACCCGGACGCAAGGCAAGATGCACATGGCATTTCTCGGCAGTCTCCGTGCGACGCGGGTCAATGCAGATCAGTTTTGCACCTTGACGCTTGGCTTGCTGGGCCAGACGCCAGAAATGCACGCTGCTGGTGATCGGGTTGCTGCCCCAGATCAGGATGAGCTTGGCTTCGGCAAAAAACTCCACGCGCATGCCGACCTTGCTGCCAAAAGTATGGGTCAAAGCCGCGCCGCCAGCGGCCGAGCAGATGGTCCGGTCTAGCTTGGAGGCGCCGAGCCGGTGGAAAAAACGAGCGGCCATGCCTTCGCCCTGGACTAGCCCCATGGTGCCGGCATAGCTGTAGGGCAATATGGCTTGCGGATTTCGCGCAGCAATGGATCGGAGGCGATGCGCGATTTCAGCGATCGCTGCCTCCCAGCTGATGCGCTCAAACTGCCGGCTGCCTTTGGGGCCAGTGCGTCGCAGCGGGTAAAGCACCCGCTCGGGGCTGTAGGTGCGCTCGGTATAGCGCGACACCTTGGTGCACAGCACGCCGTCTGTGTGCCGGTGCGCCGGGTTGGCCATCACCTTGACCGCGCGTCCTTCTTCAACCCGGGTCAGCAGGGCACAGGTATCGGGGCAATCGTGCGGGCAGGCCCCACGTACCAAAGAGGCTTCAGTCATGCGGTATTCCCAGGTGCTGTGCGAGCACCTTGGCGCGCGCTCCGTGGATGATTTCACCAATCTGCTGGCCGGTGTGTCCTTGCGCCACGGCGTGTTCGGCAATCGGGGTGGTGTCCACGCCCAGCGCCAGGTCCAGCACGGTCTGCAGGCGCCTGGCGGGTGCATAGGGCTGGTCTTGCTTGCCCAGGCGGCCGCGGGCATCGCATTCGCAGGCCAGCAGAATTTCTCCAAAGCGTTCGGGCTTGCGCAGCGCATCGCAGCGCTCCAGCAGGCGCAGCAGCGCGGTTGGCCCCAATTCAGCACTGCGGTGAATATGGCCATGTTCGCGCGCCACCACCGTGGCCAGCTCGCGGCAATCGACCGGCACGCGCAGCCGTTCACACAGCGACCTGAGCAGACGCACGCTGCGTTCTTCGTGGCCAATATGACGGGGCAGGATTTCGGCAGCGGTTGTGCCCTTGCCCAGGTCATGGCCCAGGCAGGCAAAGCGCACGCTCAAGGGGGCGTTCAGGCTGGCCGCCATGTCCAGCACCAGCATCATGTGCGCGCCGGTGTCGATTTCAGGATGATGCTCAGCGCCTTGGGGTACCCCCCAGAGTCGGTCCAGCTCGGGCAGGATCCTGCGCAGAGCACCGCAGGCACGCAACACCTCGAACATGCGCGAAGGCTTGTGTTCCAGCAGGCCGCGGCTGAGCTCCTGCCAGACCCGCTCGGCTACCAGGTGGTCCGCCTCGCCATCCTGCACCATCTGCTGCATCAGGTTCAGAGTTTCTTCTGCCAGCGAGAAGTCTGCAAAGCGCGCGGCCAGCCTTGCCACCCGCAGGATGCGTACCGGGTCCTCGCGAAAAGCCGGGGTCACATGGCGAAAGACTTTCTGTTCCAGGTCGCGAAGGCCTTGGTAGGGGTCGCTCAGATGAGCGACATCAAAGCTGCCATCGGGGCGGCACTGGCTGGCGTGGATGGCAATGGCGTTGATGGTGAGGTCACGGCGCGCCAGGTCTTCTTCCAGCGTCACATCGGGAGCGGCTTGTACCGAAAATCCTTTGTAGCCACGGCCCTGTTTGCGCTCGGTGCGTGCTAACGCATATTCTTGCTTGGTCTGGGGATGGAGAAATACCGGAAAGTCTTTGCCCACCGGCTGATAGCCAAGCTTGCTCATGGCTTCGGGGGTGGCGCCCACCACCACCCAGTCGCGATCCTTGACTGGCAAGCCCAGCAAGGCATCGCGGACTGCACCGCCCACCATGTATATGTCCATGGCGGCAGTTTAGCCCGATCGGTTTGCCGCGCCGCCGGTGCTCGCCGGGCGACGCGCCGCCCGGCAGCCTCAGTCTAGTTTCGCGTTGGCCCGTTTGGCCACTTCACGCCAGCGTGTGATCTCGCTGTTGATGAACTTGGCAAACTCAGCCCGATCCAGGGTTCCTGGCGTGGCAGCCAGATCACGCCAGCGGGCGGTGATGTCGGGACTGGCCAGCGCCTTGTTCACCTCCGCGGTCATCCGGTCGACGATCTCCTTGGGTGTGCCTTTGATGGCCCAGATCGCATACCAGCTGGAAGCCACAAAGTCTGGCACGCCTGCCTCAGCGGCGATTGGGACATTTTCAAAACCCGCCACTTTCTTGCTGCTGGCGACGGCCAGCGCTTTCAATTGACCAGACTTGATGAAGGGCGCAGCCCCCGCGGTGGTGTCAAACATCATGTCGACCTGGCCAGTCACCAGATCCTGCAGGGCCGGGCCGGTGCCACGGTAGGGAATATGGGTGATGAACAGATTGTTCTGTCCCTTGAACAACTCGCCCACCAGGTGCTGCGAGGTACCGCTACCGGTGGAGGCGTAATTGAGTCGGCCGGGATTTTTACGGATGCGCTCGATCAACTCCTTCACAGTGTTTTCAGGGACGCGCTTGGGGTTGACCACCAGCACATGCGCCACATTGCCCAGGATGGCGACCGGTTCAAAGTCGCGCTCCAAGTCATAAGTCAGCTTGGGATACATGCTGGGGGCGATGGTGTGATGGACCGCGCCCAGGAACCAGGTGTAGCCATCTGGAGCGGCCTTGGCAGCCACCGCCGCACCCACTGTGCCTCCGGCACCGCCCCGGTTGTCCACCACTGTGGGCACGCCCAGCTGCTGACCCAGCTGTCTGGCCAGGGGACGGCCAAAGGCGTCCACCGCGCCGCCCGGCGGAAAGGGATTGATGAAGGTAATGGCCTTGCCGGGGGCTGGCCAGGCCTGAGACCAGGCCGTACCTGCAGCCAGCAGCACTCCGAAAGCAGCCAAAAGGATGGGGGCAACTTTTTTTCGCAGCATGAAATATTTCCTCAAATGTTTTTTTAACCAGTGCGGATCGTACTTGAAGAAATCCCCAGGCGGCGTGAGGGATAACCCGGGCGGGTCGGACGTTTGGGGGCTTGGTCATAATCCAGCGAACCCCATCAGTCTCTGCCTCTTACCACCATGACTCCCCAACTTCCCCTCCAAGGCGTGCGCGTGATCGAAATCTGCAACGTCGCCGCTGGCCCCTTTGGCAGTATGTTGCTGGCTGATCTGGGCGCGGATGTGATCAAGATCGAGGCTCCCGGCAGTGGTGACACCCTGCGCGCCTGGCCTCCCATGACCGGGCCAGACCATGACCGACTCAGTGAAAACTTCGCCTCGCTCAACCGCAACAAGCGATCCATTGCCCTAGACCTGAAGGACCCGGCGCAGAACGCCCAGGCCAGGGCACTCATTGCCAAGGCCCAGGTCCTGATTGAGAACAACCGCCCAGGCGTCATGCAACGACTGGGGCTGGGCTATGAGGCCATGCACGTGCTCAACCCGGCGCTGATTTACTGCTCCATCTCGGCCTATGGGCAAAGCGGCCCCCGTGCTCAGGAGGGCGGCTTTGATGTCACTATCCAGGCCGTCAGCGGCATCATGAGCGTCACCGGCGAGGCCCAGGGCGCCCCGGTCAAATGCGGTGTCCCGGTGGCCGACTTCACTGCCGGCCTGTATGGCGCCATGAGCATTTGCGCCCAGTTGCGCCGGGTGGCCGAAACCGGCCAGGGGGTGCATATCGATGTGCCGATGATGGGCACTTCGCTGGCGATCGCAGCGCTGCAGACCAGCGAATATTTCGGCACCGGGCGCGATCCGGTCAAGTTGGGCTCGGCCCACCCACGCAATGCGCCCTACCAGGCCTTTCGCGCCCAGGATGACTACCTGGTCATGGCTGCGGGCACCCAGGCCCTGTGGGAGTCGGTGTGCGACATCGTCCAGGGCGAACACCTGAAAGCGGATCCGCGTTTTGCCAGCACCGCCTTGCGGGCAGCCAACCAGGGGGCGCTCAAAGAGTTGCTCGAGGCGATCCTGCAGCAACGGCCGGCTGCCCAATGGATTGCCAAATTCAGTGCGGCGGGGGTGCCCTGCGTTCGCATCAACCGCTATTCCGATGTTCTGGCTGACGGCCAGACTGTGGCCTCGGGCTGGGTCGAGCCACTCACCATGCCCAATGGTGTGCAAACCCAGACCGTCGGCAGCCCGCTCAAGTTTGACGGTCGCGCCGCCTCGGTACGCCGGCCGCCACCGCGCCTGGGCGAGCAGGGCCAGGAAATTCTGGGGGAATTGCAGTGAGTGTGCTGATCGTGCGGCAAGAGGGCCCGCTCAAGCGGCTGATTCTCAACCGACCTGACAAGCGCAATGCGCTCAATCTGGAACTGGCCTGCGCCGTTCTGGACGCCATCGAACAGGCTCAGAAGGACAGCACCCGGCTGCTGGTGTTGCAGGGGGAGGGCCCGGTCTTTTGCGCGGGATTTGATTTCAGCGGCCTGAGCAGAATCAGCGAAGCTGATCTGCTGCTGCAGTTTGTGCGCATCGAACAGATGCTGCAGGCCGTGGCCCACGCACCATTCGACACCCTGGCCCTGGCCCATGGGGCAGCCATCGGTGCGGGTGCCGACCTGCTTGTGGCTTGTCGCCATCGCATTGGCAGCAGTGACTTGGGGGCACGCTTTCCTGGTGCGCGTTTTGGCCTGATTCTGGGTTCACGCCGGCTGGCCGAATGTGTCGGTCCGGATGTCGCGCAAGGCCTGATTGGGGCGGCCAGCAAGACCGGCGCTCAGCGCTTGCTGGAAACCGGCCTGTTGACCGACTTGTGTGAGCCTGCCCACTGGCCATCGCGTGAACAGCAAGTGCTGGCGCAGGTGATGGCGATGCCTGAAGCCACCCGGGCCCAGGTGCTGCACGCGCTTAGACCCGACACCCGTGCCCAGGATATGGCCGATCTGGTGGCCTCAGCCTCGCCGCCTGACATCAAGCAACGCATTGCCGCCTATCTGCAAGCACCACCTGCCTGAGCTTGACCTGCCAACAGGCAGCGACTGGTTGTGCGTAACCGGTTCTGCGCTCAGCGCGCGCGCACACCAAACCAGGGGTCTTGCTGACCCAGATACGCCCTGGCGATGCCAGCCACAGCAGCAGGCTTGATGCCCAGGGCTGCCAGTCCGGGCAGCTGGCCGCCGGCCACATTGTCGATGCGCATTGAATCAAGGTTGTCGCGGCTCATCAGGGGTTCACCTGGGGCAAGCTCCATCAGCCAGGCCTGAAGCCGGGCCAGCGGGGCCGGCAGCGCAATGATCGGGCGGGGATGACCGCTGGCTTCTCCGGCCAGTGCCACCAGTTCGGCCAGGGTCATCACCTGTGGGCCGCACAGCTCATAGGTTTGGCCGATGGTGTGAACGTCCTCCAGGCAGTGCGTGATCGCCTGCGCCACATCTTCCACCCAGACCGGCTGGAAACGGGCATGCGCACCCGCCAGGGGCAGCAAGGGAAAAAGGCTTTGCAGCCGGGCAAACAGGTTGAGAAAGCGGTCATCTGCACCAAAGATCACGCTGGGGCGCAGCACGGTCAGTGCCAGCCCCTCGGCCGCGCGAAGCACTGCCTCGCCGCGCGACTTGCTGCGCAGGTAAAGCGATGGCGCGCGCTCGACCTGCAGTGGGTCTGCACCGAGCGCGCTGACATGCAGCAGGCGTTTGATGCCAAGCGCCTGACAGGCGCGCGCCAGTTTGGCGGGCAGCTCCACATGGATGCGCTCGAAGCGGGCCGCATCGCCATGCAGGACGGCCACCAGGTTGATGACTGCATCATGACCAGGCAGCAGGCTGCGCAAGTCAGCCTCTTCCAGGATATTTGCCTGCAGCACAGTCAATCCTGGCAGATGCTGCACGCTGGCGGCCTGGGACAAGCGCCGGGTCGGCACTGTGATATGCCAGCCCGCCCGGACCAGCTGCTCGCAGGTATGTCGTCCCACAAAACCACTACCGCCAAGAATCAGTACTTTTTTCATGGCAGGTCTTCCTCTGGGACTGCACTGCCAGGCCGACTGGGCCCGATTTTTCCCAGCCGGGCCTTGAGCGACTGGGGCTTGCCAGTAATTAGGGCAGCATAGATGGTGGTGTTGGACAAAACTTTTTTCACATAGTCCCGGGTTTCATTGAAGGGGATGTTCTCGGCCCAGATCGCAGCCTCAAGCAGGGTATCGCTGTCCTGGCCACGCCAGTTGCGCGCGCGTGAGGGCCCGGCATTGTAGGCGGCGGCGGCCAGGGCCATGGAGCCGTCGAAATTTTCCAGCACCAGCTTGAGGTAACCGGTGCCAATGGCGATATTGGTGTCGCGCTCGGTGATATGGTGCGGCTTGAAATTGTTCAGGCCTATGCGCTTGGCCGTCCAGCGCGCAGTGGCGGGCATCACCTGCATCAGCCCAGCGGCGCCCACGCTTGACTTGGCGTCCATGATGAAGCGGCTCTCCTGCCGGATCAGGCCATAGACATAGGCCGGGTCCAGCTCGATCTGCGCAGTACGTTGCAGCACGGCGCTTTTGAGAGGCATGGGAAAGCGCTGCTCAATATCGATGACACTTCGGGTGCGTTCACTGGTGTTGATGCAGCGATCCCATACCTGCTGCTCACAGGCCAGCGA
>Ga0129333_10006457_pt1 | contig 11084 bp, 7 predicted proteins | sample CPB6_08_DNA_FD_94474 | JGI IMG/M metagenome (GOLD analysis project Ga0129333, IMG submission 94474) | Freshwater to marine salinity gradient microbial communities from Chesapeake Bay, USA - CPBay_Sum_0.6_0.8_DNA | ecosystem: Environmental > Aquatic > Marine > Coastal | place: USA: Chesapeake Bay...
AAAAGCATTTGAAGTATGGACTGGTAGCGCTTGGATATCATTAATTGCAAATGGAGCAGTTCCTCTACCTCCAACAATTGGAACAGTAACGGTAAGTGGACTTACCGCATCAGTTCCATTTACTGGACCTACAGATTTTGGCGATTCAGCAATTACTTCATATACAGCAACATCAAATCCAGGCGGGATTACAGCAAGTAATGCATCTAGCCCTATATCAGTATCAGGTCTTTCTCAATCTACATCATATACCTTTACCGTAACTGCCACGAATAGTTATGGAACATCAAATGCATCATCTGCATCAAATTCAATTACAACTGCAAGCGTTCCAGGTGCTCCAACATCTGTAACAGCATCAGATCCTGGTACTGATGGATATGCACTTGTTTCCTGGACTGCACCTGCATCAAATGGCGGCAGCGCAATAACAGATTATACTGTGCAATATTCATCAAATTCAGGATCATCATGGACTACATTTAGTGATGGAACATCAACATCAACATCTGCTACAGTTACAGGATTAACAATTGGTACTGCATACATATTTAGGGTGGCCGCAGTAAATGCAATAGGAACAGGTTCATATTCGACAGCAAGCGCTTCATTTACACCAGTTGCTCACTCAATTGAAGCTATGGAGGCATTACAGGTTATTACCGTAGGCTCCTCTGGCACAACGTCAATAACATTTAGCAATATACCTCAAACATATACACATCTTCAAATTCGTGGTATAGGTCGCAGCAGCTCAAATTATTCTCCATATGACATTGACAACATACTCATAAAGTTTAACGGAGACGCCGTCTCTAATAGCAATTACACAACACATCGTTTTTCGGGCAACGGTGCAAGTCCAAGTGGTGGAGGATCAACATCAACTGCTAATAATCATATTGGTATGGTTCCTTTTAATAATGCTTTAGCAAATGTTTATGCTCCTCATATCATTGATATTTTAGATTATGCAAACACAAATAAAACAAAACATGCCCGCTCATTATGCGGTTTAGACTTTAATGGAAATGCATCAGGCGCAGGGCAAGTAGGTAGTGTCGCTATGTATTCGTCTTTATGGCTTAGTACAAACGCTATAACAAGCATTACTTTAGTACCAGGTACATATCAAACTTGGGCACAGCATTCTTCTTGGGCATTATACGGGATAAAATCATTATGAGCACTTACACACCTATTGCTTCACAAACACTAACCTCTGCTGTTTCTAGCGTTACCTTTAGTGGCATACCTCAAGCCTATACAGATTTAGTAATAGTAGTAACTGGAACCGTCGCCTCTATAGTCAACCCACGTATGCGTTTTAATTCTGATGCAGGTAATAATTATTCAGTCACTTGGCTTAGCTCAGATGGTACTTCTGTCTATTCTGGTCGGCAAACTAATCAGCCTCAAATGTTATGGGGTGCTTATTCAACGGGAACAACTATAACTACAGCAACAATAAATATTTTGAATTATTCTAATAACACAACATTCAAAAGCTTTTTGTCACGCAATGCAAGCAATATCAGCTCATCAGGTCAAGCACAAAGTGTATGGACAGGCACTTGGCGAAATACTGCGGCAATAACATCTATTGAGTTGTCTACGCCATCAGGTCAAGAATGGCAATCAGGAACTATTTTTAGTTTATATGGGATTGATGCAAGTCTTTCTGCTCAAGCCAAGGCAACTGGTGGATCATCTATCTATACTGATGGAACTTATTGGTATCACACGTTTACATCATCAGGAACTTTTACTCCTTCACAGACATTGTCAAACGTTGATTATTTGATTGTTGCTGGTGGTGGTGCAGGAAATTCAGGTGGCGGAGGTGCTGGTGGTTTGCGGTGTACAGTTGGAGCCACAGGCGGCGGCGGCGCTTTAGAATCTAAATTATCTTTATCTGCACAGGATTATACAATTACAGTAGGTGCAGGTGGTGCAGGAAATGCATATAGCGGAACAGCTTCAAGCGGTAGCAGTTCATCAATTAGTGGTTCAGGTTTTACAACTATTACATCTGTTGGTGGTGGTCGTGGTGGTAACTATGGCGGCGTTTTAGGTGTTGCTGGTGGCTCAGGCGGCGGTGGTGGTGGTGCAGGTGGTGGGGCAGGAACTTACGCTGGTGGTGCAGCTTCGCCGTCAGGTCAAGGTTATGCTGGCGGAAGTGGAACTGGTCAGACTGACGCTGGCGGCGGCGGCGGAGGTTCTGGATCTGTTGGTGGTAACGCTTCAGGACAGGTTGCAGGTAATGGCGGTGCTGGTATAACTACTTCTATCTCAAGTGTTTCAACTACTTATGCTGGCGGAGGTGGTGGAGCAAGTTTCAATAACGGTGGAACAGGTGGAACTGGTGGCTCAGGCGGCGGAGGAAATGGTGGTTCGCCATCTTCTGCGAATGGCGGAAATGGGACTACTAATAGAGGAAGCGGTGGCGGTGGCTATCAGAGTGGTACAAGCGGTTCAGGCGGATCAGGTATTATAATTATTAGGTATTCGGTCTAGGGAGGAAATCTAAATGGCGCTTACAAATATGAAAGCAATCCAAACCGTCACAGTAGGTGCGGGTGGGGTGAGTACAATTAGTTTTTCCAATATTCCACAAACTTATACTGATTTACAAATAGTGTTGAGTCTTAGAACTTCTGTAGTATCAGCTGGACTTTTAGTATCTTTCAACGAAAGCGCATCTAATTTATCATCAAGATATGCTTATTTTGATGGTGGCTCGTCAATTGGCTCAACTACTAATTCTACACAAATTTTTAATTTTGGCGTGAACTATAGCGGCACTACTGCTAGTACTTTTGGCAACGCAACAGTATATGTTGCAAATTATACTTCTAATGCTTTTAAAGCAATATCAATAGATGGTGGTAACGAAGATAACGGCAGTAATGCTTATCAAGGATTTTCTGCTGGATTATGGTCAAATACCGCCGCTATTACATCTATAACAATTACGCCTCAGTCGGGAACTATTCAACAGCATTCAACTGCAACTTTATATGGTGTTTCTAATACTATTGCTGGAGGCGCTAAAGCTTATGGCGGAACTATAACTGAAGATGCAAACTATTTTTATCACACATTCCTAGCTTCAGGAACATTCAGACCAATACAATCTCTTTCAGTTGATTGTTTAGTAGTTGCTGGAGGCGGTAGTGGTGGAGCAGATTCTGGCGGCGGCGGCGGAGCTGGTGGCTTTAGAACATCAACAGGAATGTCAGTTACCGCAACTGATTATAATATTACAGTAGGTGCTGGCGGCGCATCTCCAATTAACACAGGTTCTTTAGGAAATCCTGGCAACAGTTCTACTTTTTCCACTATTACTTCAAGTGGTGGCGGACGTGGTGGAGACAGAGGTTATTCATATCCAACTGGTTCAGCAGGCGGTAGCGGTGGTTCTGGAGGTGGTGGAGGAGGCGCAGAACAGTCAGGCGGTTCTGGTGGCCTTGCTGCTGGAACAGGAAACTCTGGCGGTTACACACCTTCTGAAGGTAATAATGGTGGTGCTGGTACTGGTCCTGCTGGTAACTTTGCAGGTGGTGGTGGTGGAGGTGCTGGTGGCGCTGGAACCGCAGCAACTGCTGGCACAACTAATGGAGGTAATGGTGGTGTAGGTTCTTATACTGCTATTTCTGGTAGTGCTGTAACAAAAACAGGAGTTTTTTCCAGCGGTAACTACTACTTTGCTGGCGGAGGTGGTGGAGGTGGTAATGCTTCTGCTGGAACTGGTGGAACTGGTGGTGGAGGTAATGGTGGATTAAATTCTATAATCGGCAGTAATGCAATTGCCAACACTGGCGGCGGCGGAGGAGGTGCTGGAAATAGCACAAGCATTGGTCGCGGCGGTCAAGGCGGCTCAGGAATAGTAATCATTAGATACCCTAAATAATCTAATGATATAATTTAATATAACCAATAAAGGGAGAGTGAACTGAATTGGCAGATAAAGATTTTAAGGTCAAAAATAAGCTATTTGTAAATGGCTTATCTCATAATTCTGGCGTCATTCTCGCTACAAATAATAATTTAGATTCTCATACTAATGTTCCGACCCAATATGGCGGAACTGGAACAACTCAATCGCCAAATGCTGGTCAGGTACTGTATTCATCGGCGGGAACAAATTATGCTCCTACAGATCTTTCTTCTTTAGTTGCATCATGGTCTGCAGTATCAGTATCATCAAACATAACTCTGGATAAAAATATTAATTATCTAGTAAATACATCATCTGCTAGAACATTAACTCTTCCCGCCTCTCCTTCAAATGGAGATGAAATTAGAATTTTTGATGCATCAAATAGCGCATTGACAAACAACATAACAGTCCAGCCAAATGGAAATAAAATTAATGGCGTAGTTGATACTTTAATTATAGATTCAAATGCGGCCTCAGTATTTCTTATTTATACTGGATCTACATACGGCTGGATGGTTGCGTAATGCCATTAAATTATTCTATTATCAATGGATTAAAATATCTTTCTGGAACTACCGCTGAAAGACCAGCAAATCCTGTAGCAGGATCTACATATTATAATATAACAGTTGGCGCTTTACAAATTTATCAAAATGGAGCATGGTATAGTTTTCAAAGCATTGTTGCTCCATCTACTCCAACATCTGTAGTTGCAACAAATTCTGGATCAGGACGAGCATTTAATAATGGAGCAGCATCTGTAGCATTCTCCCCAGTTACTGAAACTGGAGGAGCTCCTTCAAGTTTCACAGTAACATCATCTCCAGGATCTTATACCGCAACTGGATCTTCTAGCCCAATTATTATAACTGGACTTCAATCTTCTACTCAATATACTTATACTGTAACAGCTACTAATTCATCTGGAACGTCTTCTGCATCTTCTGCGTCTAGCGCAGTTACTGCAACTACTGTACCTGCAACGCCTTCATCTCCAACTGTAACAAATACGGCAAATATTGCTTTTGGGTCTACTCCATCACAAGTTATTTCATGGTCGGCACCAGCAACAGGTGGCTCTGCCATCACATCTTATACAGTAACACCATCCTCTGGTTCTGTAGTAACTGGAATTGCTGGAACATCAACAACAATTAATGCAGTTGCTGGAACATCTTATACATACACTGTAACTGCAATAAATGCCAATGGATCGTCAAATGCATCATCTGCTTCTTCATCTCTGACTGCAGCAACAGTTCCTCAAGCTCCAACTGTAGGAACTGCAACTAAGACTGGTAGCACAACAGCTACACTAACATTTACAGCACCAGCAAATAATGGTGGATCAACAATAACATCATATACTGCTACTTCCTCACCAGGAGGAATAACTTCTACCTTAAATCAGTCAGGTTCTGGAACATTTAACATAACAGGTTTAACTGGTGATACAAATTATACTTTTACTGTCACGGCTACAAATGCAATAGGAACCTCAGCAGCATCAGCAGCAAGTAATCAGATAACAACAGACCCTAGTGCTTTAGCAGTAGAAGTTCTTGTAATTGCAGGAGGTGGAGGTGCAGGTGGAGATGTTCCTGGAGGAGGCGGCGCTGGAGGATTATTATTACAAAGTTCAACACTTAATCTTAATACTACCTTCAATGTCACAGTAGGGGCAGGTGGTGCACCTGCATGGACAGGAGATTTAGCTGGCTCTAATGGCGGTAATTCACAATTTGGATCTTTGACTGCTGCAGTAGGCGGAGGTGGTAGTGGTGCTTATGGAAGTTCTGCTGGCACACGAACTGGGCAAAATGGTGGATCAGGTGGTGGAGGAGGTTCATTCTCTTCAGGTTCAGGAGCAGGGGCTGGAGGCTCACCAACATCTGGACAAGGTAATGCTGGTGGTTCAGGATATGCTATAGGTGGTAGTGGTGCAGTAGGTGGTGGAGGAGGCGGCGCAGGAGGCGCTGGAGGTTCAGCAACAAGCTCAATGTTAACTTCTCAAGTTTTTGGTGGAATAGGAAGCTCTACTTATTCCGCATGGGGTGCAGCAACTAATACTGGACAAAACTCTGGAGGAACTTATTATTATGCAGGCGGAGGTGGTGGAGCAGTCAATGTTAGTTCACAGTCTGCTGGCGGAACAGGAGGTCTTGGCGGAGGAGGTACTGGTGAAAAATATGGAGGTTCTGCTGGCACAGCAGCACTTGCAAATATGGGCGCTGGTGCACAAGGAGGCGGAAATCGTACAGGAGGATCTGGAATTGTTATTGTTCGTTATCCCTCTGCATCACAAAAGGCATCAGGTGGCAATACAGTAGTAAGTTCAGGAGGATATTACTATCACGTATTCACATCGTCAGGAACATTTAATACGACTGCTTCTTATGTAGCTAAAGCTACGGGTGGAACTGTCACAAATAATGGTACAAATTGGATTCACACATTTACAGGTTCTGGAACATTTATACCAAATCAATCGCTAACTGTTAGCTATCTTGTTGTTGCTGGTGGTGGTAGTGGAGGAACCAGATTCGGAGGCGGCGGCGGCGCTGGTGGTATGCTTACTGGTAGCGGTATGTCTTTAGCGGCACAATCATATACGGTAACAGTTGGTGCTGGAGGTACAAGACAAACTGCAAACTCAAACTTTGGTTTTGCTGGAAGCAATTCTGTTTTTAATGGACAAACTGCTTTTGGAGGCGGTGCAGGAGGAAGTAACGGCGGCGGCGCTGCTTGTAATGGTGGCTCAGGTGGTGGTGGTGGACAAAGCTCAGGTGGCGGAACTGGTGTTTCAGGGCAAGGAAATAACGGCGCTAACGGTAGCTGGAGCGGTCAGTATTCAGGCGGCGGTGGTGGTGGTAGAGGTTCCGCTGGTTCTTCAGGAACTGGAGGTAGCGGTCAAGCAAGTTCTATTAGCGGCAGCTCTGTAACGTATGCTGCAGGAGGTAATGGTGCTGATTATTTTGCCAATACACAAGGTGCAACAGGAGCTGCAAATACTGGAAATGGCGGCGGCGGCTCTGGCGGCGATTCAAACTTTAGCGGAGCAGGCGGATCAGGTATAGTAATAATTAGTTACCCAGTATAATAAAATGAAAAAGGAGATAGAGTATAATGCCAATTAATTCACCAAGCAAAAATAGTCTTGTATATCCATCTGGCACTACTGCTGCTCGTCCCACTTCTGTAAATAATGGATTTATTTATTTTAATACTACAGTTGGCGCTCTTCAAATTTATCAAAATGGATCATGGTATGTACTTACAAATATAAATGTTCCTGGATCTCCTACTGGTGTCACCGCCACAAATCAAGGAACAGGACGGGCATTTAATAATGGACAAGCATCTATCTCATTTACACCAGCCACAGAATCTGGCGGGTTTCCAGCAACATATACTGTTACATCTTCTCCTGGTTCACTTACATCTACAGGATCTTCAAGTCCACTCACAATAACAGGACTTCAGTCTGCAACTAGTTACACGTACACAGTGACAGCTACAAATAATACTGGCACATCTTCTGCATCTTCTGCGTCTAGCGCAGTTACTGCAACTACTGTGCCTGCAACACCTTCAGCTCCAACTGTAACAAATTCTAATACAGTTTTTGGCTCAGGCCCAGAACATACAGTATCCTGGTCAGCACCTTCAAATGGCGGATCTTCTATTTTAGACTATACTGTTACCCCATCTTCTGGAACTACACAGACCGTGGGAGGAACATCTGCTACATTTACTGGCTTAACCCCAGGAACTTCTTATACTTATACAGTTGTTGCTAGAAATGCAAATGGAAGTTCTTCTGCAAGTTCTGCTTCAGCATCAACAGTAGCAGCAACTGTGCCGCAGGCTCCAACAATAGGAACAGTATCTGTTACAAATTCCACAACTATTTCTGTACCATTTACTGCTGGAAATAACGGAGGCTCAGCAATAACTTCTTATACAGTTACATCATCACCTTCAATTTCATTAACAACTACAGGAACTACTTCTCCATTAACTGTAACTGGAACTTTTGCTTCAAATCAGGCATATACATTTACTTTAACAGCTACTAATGCAATTGGAACATCTAACTCATCAGCAACAAGCAATGCAGTTACTCCAATAAATACATTTACAATGAGCAGTATTCTAGTAGTTGCTGGCGGAGGTGGCGGAGGATTTTCAAGAGGAGGAGGCGGCGGAGCTGGAGGATATAGAACTGCCACAAATCAATCTCTTAATGTTGGACAAGCTTATGATGTTTCTGTTGGAGCAGGAGGAGGTGCAGGAATTGGTTCAAGCGGATCCACTGGAAGTAATTCAAGATTTGCATCAATTTTTTCATCAGGAGGAGGTTTTGGCGGGTCTCCTCACGGTTCATTTAGTGGAGGAAACGGTGGTTCAGGCGGCGGCGGAGTAGAACATAATGGTTTTAATCCTGGAGGTACTGGAAATATCGGAGGATATAGTCCATCTGAAGGAAATAATGGAGGTTCTGCAACATTTGCTGGCGGAGGCGGAGGCGGAGCTTCTTCAGCTGGTGCAAATAATACTGGCAGCTCATCAGGGGCAGCTGGAGGATCAGGAGCTTCTAACTCTATAACTGGAACTTCCGTAACATATGCTAGCGGAGCTTCTGGAGGAAATCACGACGGAGGAGGTGGAGGAGCTAATGGTTCTTCAAATACAGGCAACGGCGGAGGCGGAGGCGGAAGAAATCCAAATACCAATGGAGGTTCAGGGGGTTCTGGAATTGTAATTATAAGGTATCCTTCATCTAGAACAGCAACACCATCTGCAGGACTTACAACTGGACTTTTAAATCAAGCAGTATCAACCGAAAGGGTAACAACATTTACAGGCGGAACTGGAACAGTAACTTTTAGCTAATAAAAGGTATTGAACATTATACACTTTTATTGTATACTTGTTTTCTAATAGAAAAGAAGTTAAATGGATATAAATAAAATAGTTATAGTTGGCGGCGGGTCTGCTGGATGGATGACAGCAGCAAGTCTAATAAGGGCATATCCAGAAAAAGATATATCTGTTATAGAATCTCCAGATGTTCCTATTGTAGGAGTAGGAGAATCTACTCTTGGTCAAATAACTAGATGGGCACAATGGATAGGAATTGATGAAAAAGATTTTATGCCCAAAACAAATGCTACTTATAAATTAAGTATTAAATTTACAGATTTTTATAGAGAAAATAGTGGATCTTTTCATTATCCATTTGGTAGACCATTTTTAAATCCCACTTCAAATGGAATGAATGATTGGTATGTCAAAAAAGCTTTTGATAGTCAACTACATTCATCTGATTATGCAAGATGCTTTTTCCCAGGATTGACGTTAGCTGAAAATAATAAAATAAATAAAAATGAAAATGGGCAGTTAGATAATTTTGATTTTGAAAAAAATGCTGCATATCATTTTGATGCCACCCTTTTTGGAGCGTGGCTCAGAGATAATTTTTGTAAGCCAAGAAATGTGAAAGTAATAAATAAAACTGTTTCAGAGATAAAAACAGATAATTCTGGTGTTTCAAAATTGATTTTAAATGATGGAAGCGAAGTAATTGCGGATTTATATGTAGACTGTACTGGTTGGAGAAGTTTACTTCTTGGAGGAGCTTTGCAGGAACCGTTCGAAAACTATGAAAACATATTACCAAATAATCGTGCATGGGCTACTCAAATTCCATATACAGATATAGAAAAAGAAATGGAACCTTTCACAAACTGCACAGCATTAGATAATGGATGGGTTTGGAATATTCCAATTTGGTCAAGACTTGGTACTGGATATGTTTACAGTGATAAGTATATTTCATCAGACGAGGCTTTAAATGATTTTAAAAATTATTTAAGATCAGATAAGATGACAGTGCCAGATAAAAATAGGTTAGTAGAAGAATTTACTTATAAGGATATAAAATTTAGAATAGGAATACATAGGAACACTTGGGTAAAAAATGTAGTTGCTATAGGGCTATCTGCTGGTTTTATAGAACCTCTAGAATCAAATGGTTTATTTACTATTCATGAATTTCTTTTTCATTTAGTAAAATCTTTAAACAGAGGAACAGCAAATCAGTGGGATAGAGATGCATATAATGCAGTAACAAAAAAACAGTTTATGGCATTTTTAGAATTTGTTGCTATTCATTACGCTCTTTCAAATAGAACTTCAAGTAAATATTGGCTAGATGTAACTAACAGAGTATATCAACCAAAAGTGTCTTTGTTAGAAAATTATGGATATATAGGCTTTCAAGATTTAGCAGAAAAAAGACATAATGTTAATAGATATTATGAAGATGAGGGAATACATTGTATTGCAACTGGAATGAACTATTTTCCAGTAGATATAAATATTATAAGACGTTGGGAAAATTGGGAAAAAACTGATTATTATACAAATACATTGCCAGTTATAACGGCATGGGAAGAGTTGAAATCTAAATGGAAAAAAGTTGCAGATGAATCTCCAACTATGTATAAATATTTAAAGGATAATATATATGTTGACCGTTAAAGATATTTGGAGTATAACTAAATTACTTGGCAATAAGTCTTATTGGAATAAAACAAATATTATTGAGTTTTGGGCATTTTCTACAAAATTAATAATAATATTTCCTGGGTTATTGTTTGATATTCAAGTTTGGTGGTTATTCATATTTGCTTGGCTCTCTAGCGTAACTTTGATTTTAACATCAACGATTAAAACTTTGCCAACAATAATATATTTTAATATAGGTTGGACTATATTAGCTACAATTGCTATTATAAAATACTGGATATAAAATAATGCGCTTTCATGTAATATCATTACCTCATACTAATACAAAAAAGATGATATAATAAAATTATGACATACCAGTTAAAAGTGATTAAAGACTATCCTGTTGGATTCTGGTTTTTAGACGAGACTTCTGGAACCACCGCCTCAGATAATTCTGGTTGTGGTAATGACGGAACTTATTCTGGCGGAATAACAACAGGCCTACTTCCCTTAATTCCTGGCGGAACACATGGAACTTTAATTACAACAACAAAATCTGTGTCTTTTCCAATTACTAAAGATTATAGTGGATCTGTATCTGGCGGAAGTGTAGGAGACAAATATT
>Ga0129333_10006459_pt1 | contig 11084 bp, 11 predicted proteins | sample CPB6_08_DNA_FD_94474 | JGI IMG/M metagenome (GOLD analysis project Ga0129333, IMG submission 94474) | Freshwater to marine salinity gradient microbial communities from Chesapeake Bay, USA - CPBay_Sum_0.6_0.8_DNA | ecosystem: Environmental > Aquatic > Marine > Coastal | place: USA: Chesapeake...
GCCTTCTTGGCCTTCTTGCTCTTCTCCTTGGGGTTCTTGAAGCCCTCCTTCGGCTCGTAGGAGGCCAGCTCCTCCGCGTAGCGGGTCTTGTCTGCTTCGGCCATCTTCTCGTACTTGGTCTTCTTCGCGGAGGAGAGGGCCTTCCACATCTCACCCATCTTCTTGGTGATATCAGTGGCCTTCATCTCTGGGTTCTCCTCCTTGACGTCGGCACGAACGTCATTGCAGAAGAAAATGTATGCGTTCTTGGCACCCTTGGGGGCCTCAGGGTCCTTCTTCTCCTTCTCCTTGGGGGCCTTCTCCGCCTTCTCAAAGGAGGCGGCGACGGCCTTTGTGTAGTCCTCAGACTCAACAATCTTTTGGACAGTATTTTGAGCAAATTTGGTGACGTCAATCTCGACCTCCTCCTCGTCAGCGTCGAGAGCCTTGAAGATCTTTCCGCGGAGGCGGAGAAGAGTGGCCTCGACCTCCTTCTGGATGAGGGCGGAGATGGCGTCGGTAAAGTTCTTAGCGATTTGAGCGGACATCTTGGTTGTGAGCGTTAGCGTGAGCGGGTACAATAATCGAATGATTAGAGTGATGACTTAACGCTCCTTTTTGGACCAAAAAATCAATTTTATGGACCTTTTCAAATTTTCGCTAAGTCAAAAATTAAAGAAGAAATCCTTTTCAAGAATATTTTATGTAGTCATCATATTCAAGCTCTTTAAGGAGCCTAAAATTGATTTATTTGTTTAATTTTAATGTTTATGTTATCTGGTTCACTGTGGTCAAATATGATTTCATCGCTCTCAGTCAAGATTCCCTCCTCTGAGGATTTGGTGGAGAAGAACTTTTACTTTTTGCAGTCGAAGGAGAATCCGATTGTCGAGGACAATTCTCTTTGGGGTTCAGCGATCTACGAAGTATGGCACAGCAGGGATGTATATGATGACTTGTACTCGAGCATCAAGCAGTATGTGGCGGAGGTCGATTGCGCGCTTCACTACAAGGACTTTTCAGCGAAGACGACGAAGGAGTTGGATATGACGAAGAATATCCTCCTTGAAGGAGTTCAGTTCTGCGGACAGGAGAAGAATGGTTTGCTTGAGCCTCTTCGGAATATGCTCGATATCTTGAAGAGATATCTCGAGGCAAAAGAGATCACGAAGAAAGAGAAGCTCATTGTGAAGGAGGTTGAGACTCTTTCCAATCGAATTGTTCAGCTTCAGGTGGACATTCAGGTGTCAATGTTGGACTTTTCTGACAAGTGCTATTGCCAGCAGTGTGACGACTATGCCGAGTTTTTCGAGGAGAGGTCAGAAATTAGAAAGGAGATGAAGCGTCTGAAGAAGAACGGAGCCAACAAGGAAGAGATGAAGAGACTGACCAGATTGCTCAGGGGCCTCAAGATGGAGTTTAGACAGTACAAGAAGTTGTGGGCTGCGTAGTGTGGACTGCGTAGACTGCGTAGTGGACTGTGTAAGTGTAGGTTTAGTGTTGTGAAGTGTTGTGAATCATAAAATTTTAAGTCCCTCGACGGACCTAAAATTATATTTAAGGTTACTTGAAAATAAATAAATGAATTCATATTGTAAAGTTTTTGATTGTAAAGATCTTCTTCATCATACCAAAAATTTTCTTGATAATAAAGATATTATCGAGCTTATTTCTTGTTCTAAAAAAATAAATAATATGATAGGAAAACATAATACTTTTACATCTATTTCCGTATTCAAGAATAAAAATATATGTGATATGATAAGACTATATTTAAAACATAAAAAGAGTATTTATAAAATAATTTTAGTAAACGTAGAAAATCCCTTTGTTTTATGGCCTTTTGGTTCACAGTGTATGATATTCATTAATTGTGGGAACTTAAATAAACAAGATATAAAAGATAACTATAAAGAGAGTAAAGATGTCATTGTAAGGAACAGATATTATGAGTGGTATTTTCATTGAGAATTTTCATAGAGCACATAGAGCATTTTCATATATAAGAGAATAAATAAGATAAAAGATGCAATATATCTTGTCAGAGGAATCTATGGCAAAACTTATTAAAATGATAGGAGATCCATACATTAATACAATTGAACAGCTAGACAATCATCTATCACAAGTTAAGCAGCTTACACAATTAGGATTAAAACATAATACAGATAAGGCATACTACCATAACTTTACAGAATTTTATGATTCTATTTTTAGCTTTGACAAAGCATCAATAAAAACAGTATTTGAGGTTGGAGTTTTAAATGGAGGGTCTATCAAGATGTGGAGAGAGTATTTTAAGAATAGTAAAATATACTGCTTTGATATTGATGAAAAGGTAGAAGAGAATATAAGAGGGTTAAACAATGTTATATTCAGAAGACTTGATCAGGGATCAAAAATATCTATTAATAGTGCAATATATGATATACCTCTTAATTCAGTTGATATAATAATTGATGATGGAAGTCACCTTATTTCTCATCAAAAAAATACATTGGAAGTAATGTGGCCTTATTTAAAATCTGGAGGATTTTATGTGGTAGAAGATATTCATACTAATGTAAAGCATTGGTATGATAGTAAATATTATTGTGATCAAGAGCCAAGTCTTCTGGAAACATTGACAAAAATTCAGCTTGGAGTTCCTATAAGTTCTAGTGAATTAGATTTGCCTATAAGTGAAATAAGAAATCTTATTCTATGGAGCAAACCTTCTACTAAGAGTGCTACCTTTGTTTTGATAAAGTTATAAAAGTTATAAAATGATAAAGTTATAAAAAGAATTTAAGGATAGATTGAAAACGTAAAGACATTTGAGATGGATAACTATATGGCTAGATATGATATATATGAAAAAAGAATAGTATACAAGTTTGATATTGGAGATGGAGGAATTGGAGATTGCATTAAGTTTTTTCTCTATCTTCTAAATATATGCATTAAATATCATATTAAACTATACTATTTAGTGAGCGATATTTACTTGGAAAAATATCTAAGACTAAAGTACGATAAAATGTATATTAGAAAGGAAGAGATAACAGAAAAAAGGTATATAAAAGAGAGTGATATAAGAGATATAAGGGATGATATTTTTAATGTTATTTCTCCTGACGCTTTTTACAATAGCTTCTCTTATGATAAGGTGGTAATACCTGTTAGTGATGTGTTTATGTTCTCTGAAGACGTAAAGATAAATAGTTATATGTTAACTGATACAGTATATGATTATATATCTATTCATCTAAGATTAGGAGATAAGTATCTAGAGACAGATAAACAATACGTACAAGTTCCTAATGATACAAGAGAGTACGATGAGGATAAGATATTTGGAGTTATAAGAGAGAATAAAGATAAGAAAGTAATGTTTTTTTGTGACAATAATGCATATAAAATGAGGATAAAAGAAATGTTTGATAATATTGTGATAACCAAGTCTGATATAGGACATACAAGTCTCTCTAATACTACAGATAAACAGACATTAGATGCTGTGACTGAGTTTTATCTACTATCTGAGTCAAAGAAAATTTATTGTGCTTCTATATCTGGTTTCTCAATAGTAGCGTCAATGTTTAGGGATGTTAGGCTAGTATATATATGCCCTTAAAATTGATTTTATTCTTTTATTAAATTTTTATATCATCTAAGTATCAAATATGATTGTCAAGATGCTGTCTGGAGATATCATCTCTATCGAGGGAGATTTGTCGTCTGTTCGTCGAGAGATCAGGGATAAGTACTATTCCGGCTATCCCCTACATCTTATAAATCTGTTGGAAGCAGGAGAGGAGTATGAAGGAATCGACCGATTCCTGTTCGTCGATGATAAGCTAGAGGTGAGTGTCAATGTGATGGATTCTCGCATTTTGGATTCAAGGGGACAGGGATTTGAGTTGATTGAATTGGTCAATATGAGAAACGGAAAGCACGATGGTGTCCTAGCTACTATTTACAGGTGCAAGAATAGAGACCGTTATTCTGACAGTTTTGTACTCAGTGAGGATGTGAAGGTTATATTGAAGTCATCTTGCACATTTATTCGTACGCCTACAAAGTACAAGACAATTGTGGAAATTTGTGATATTATTGGAATATAAAGGAAATAAAGTTTTTATGTAAAATCATAAAAACTTATTAATAAAGATGAAAGCAACAGAAGAACCAAAATCAACAGAAGCACCAAAAGAAAAAGATATTCCTATTTGGTGAAAATAGTATCAGCTTTAGCTGGAGCTCTTATTATTACTATTATTCTATATCTAATTTTTATACGTTTTGTTAAAAAAACACCCGATATTCCAGCTGAATATGATTACGGAAGTATTTAAACGATTTAAACTATGTTTTGAGAAGAGATAGTATGATATCAATTAAGCAGTCCATCATAAGATCTCCAAAATTATTGGATACTTCAAGGTTATTTTTTATAGATATGAGAGTATCTTCAATTTCGTACATTTTTTTATATACTTTAGAAGTATATAAAATTATTCATTTTTATATAATAAATATGTTTAGTATATTTAGCAGAAATCAAACAAAGAATATAAGAACAGGAATTCAGACTGGTGTTGGAATAAATTCTAACCTCTTTTTCTCTAATGGAATGGTATATAATAATTCTTCCAATCAGTCTACACCAAATCTAGGATCTATCATAAATTCAACAAAGACAAAATTGACTTATGATACATATAATCACGCTATAAATATACCACAACAACCTCTTCCAAATAATGCTGTTATAGTTACTAGAGATCTTATTATTTATCTCAATCCTTCTAGTTATCCCGGATCTGGAGATACTTGGCTTAATGTAGGAGACGGAGGTTCTTCTTATGATGGAACTCTAGATGGTGGAAGATTTTCTTTTCCAACATTTGACTCAAGTGATCCAAAATCTTTTGTTTTTACCAGACATTTATTAGACACTTCTGTAACTTATTTGAACTATAACTATGTATCGATTCCTAGACCACCTACAATAGGAGATGACTTTACTTTTGTATCTTGGATTAAGACAACAGATGTAGGATATGGAATTACACATTACCAACTTATGAATATTGCTTCATCTGAAACACCCGGAACAGTCGATGATTTTGGGTTTGGACTAAACGATTCAGGTGAGCTTTGTTATGGAGATGGAAAGACAAGCGGTTTAGATATTACAGTTAATACAACTGTTCCTGTTAATACTGGAGATTGGACATTTGTCGCTGTAACAAGAGAAAAGGCAACTGGAGCAGTAAAATTATATATAAATGGAAGTCTTAACAATACAGGAACTTGTAATGCAGGAAATACCGTTGGTGTTTCAACAATCCTTATAGCAAGTGAATCAGATAGCACAGGATATACTTGGGGAGGAAATATATCATTATTTATGGCTTATACGAGTATATTAACGGATGCTGAAATTCTTCAGAATTATAATGCACAAAAGAGTTATTATGGTCTATAGTATGGTCTATAGGTTATACTTTATACATACTTAAGTATTAAAGAATAAAATATTTCACATAATCTTACTTTTTCATCAATATCTTCTATTTCTTCTTCTAATATTTCGAATATTCTATCTCTGCTGATAAATCTGTAGTTTTTTTCCTTTCCTACTTCATTTATAAGTATTTGATATGGAGTATTTCCCTCTTTATCAGGAAGAAGAGGATCTGCTCCATTTTCAAGAAGAAATTCAAGAAAATCTACATAAGGTTTTAATCCTACAAAATAAACAGTTGAAGATTTGTACCGACATATAAAATTATGGAGAAGTGTTTTTCCTTTATCATCTTGAATATTAATATTTGCTCCTTTATTTAACAGAAATCTGCAATTATCAAACTTTTCTTTTTGACCTATATTTTCAATATAGGGATACATATAGCATATAAATATGGGTTTATTTTTAATAAATCCATTAGGATCAGAAATATTTCCTTTTTCTATATCATAACGGAGTCGGTGCCAGTTCATATAATAGTTTGCTTCTTCTAAGTACTGTCTTGATCCAAATAATCTAATAATAGTTCTTTCTGTGTCATCATTGTATGGAATATTTTTTAAGAGAAGACCTCTTATTTCTTCAGAGAATATCATATTGCCAAAACTTTTTTTACATATAGCATACGCATAATTATCTAGTGATATATTATCCCATTCTTCTCTATCAATTTGTTTATATATTTTCAGTCTTTTAGAATCAAATTCTTCTTCTGATATATAGGTTACTTTATGTGGAAAAAAAGTCATTTATATCTTTAAAGATGTCTTTAAAAATAATTTAAGCTCGATAACGTAGTACTAAAAATGTAGCAAGCGAACCTAGTAGAGTTCCTTGGACAAGGCCTCGGTAATAATAAGAGTCTAGAGCGTTACTCAATGCGTTACTTGATCTTTGCCAAAAACTTGTAGTCTCTACAGGTTTGACATCAATATCATTATTATCATTCATTTTTATATAAGAAAGAAGACTTTAAACCATAAATAGAAAGGATAGAAAGGACAGAAAGGATAATATGAATAAAAATCAATGGGTAAAAGTAAGACTTTCCTTTAATATATTTAGTCATATATGTTCCTTCTAAATTATAGCCACACTTATTTTTATAGTATTCCCTTGTTCCTACTCCTGCTATTACAGCTGACTTATTAAGTCCATTATCCTGTATAATTTTTTCAGCAGCATCGACAAGAAGTTTTCCATAACCTTTATGTTGGTTGTGTTGATTATAATTATTTGATCCTATGCATAGAGATGATCCGTATACGTGAACCTCTCTAATTAGACCACAATTTTCAAGTTCTTTTATGTATCCTCCTCCCGGATTCTTATCAATTCGAAGACGACAGAATCCAATAATAGATTTTCTTGTTTCATTTCCACTCCAAAAGCAGTGATATCCAAAAATTTTAAAGATATGATGTTTTATCAAGTAAAATAGGTATGATAAACCTAAGTATTCAAAGTCTTCAATAGATATGAAGTATTCTTTTCCATAAGATGCTTTATATTCTCTTACAACTAATGTTGGAGAAGAAGGGATATTATCATCAATTTCAAAACAACGTATGCAATTACATTTTTTACCCTCTTTCTTCATTTCATCTTGGATGACTTGTCTTAGATTGCTTAGTTTATCATATCCAGCCTCAATAGATTTTTTAGGAATATCTCTTACTAGACGTTGAATTCTCACCCAAGGTTGAATATTTTGTTTATAGTATTTGAGAACATCAATTAGATCCTTTAGATTTTTTTCTGCATAAGGAACATAAGATCCTTCATTATACCAATCAGATATATCAGATTTTACAATATATTTTGATTCATCGTGAGACTTACAAATAGCTGTGGGATATATCTTAACATCATCAAACTGTAGTAGCTCATTAAAAATTGCTTGATCAAACATCCATATATCCTTTTCTACAGATGAAGTAGGCAAGTCAGGCATAAGATGACATACAATTTTAAAGCCACATTCCTTTAACATTTTAATTGCATTTATTGTATCAGAAGTATAGCACTCTCTCTTAATAAAATCTAGAATATTATCATCGTAGTGCTGTACACCAATCTGAACACGTGTTACTCCCCACCTTCTATAGTCTTTAATAGATTGTTTTGTGATAAAATCAGGCCTTGTTTCAATAGTAAGACCGATAACCCTAAACTGGGCAGTCTCATTTTTTGTTATTTCCTCTTCTATAGATAGGATTTCTCGATCTTTATTATAAGTGTTACAGGCCCAATAAATCTCTCTCATTACTTGATTTCTGTAGTCATAAGGATAACTTTCCCACGTTCCTCCTGATAAAATAATCTCCATTTTATATGAGTATTGTGATTCAAGAGACTGTATATTTCCTTGTTGAATATAACATTTGATACGATCGTATATTTGACCTTTAACATCAAAGTTATATTCAAGGGCTCTTAACATAGCAGGTTCTGATGAGAGATAGGATTTAGGCTGAGTAGGATTTCCGTTTAGATCTGTTTCAGTTGGACAGTATGAGCACTTTTTAGGACAAGAAAATACATCAGGTTTAAGAACGATTGTAGATACAAGTACACCAGATCGAGAACGCATAGATTTTTTAATAAGATACTTGTACAATAAAGGATTAATTTGGGATATATCATCTTTAATATATTTTTCAAAGACATATCTAAGATTATTTTTTACAACAATACTACTATATCTTTTGTGAATGGCTTTGGAAATATTTTCAATCTCTTCAATTGTCTTTGTATTTTTGGTTTCTCTGATAAGGGTTTCAACAATTCTTTTTAATTTATTTTCTTCCTCCAATTTTGGCGATGATTTAAAGTCTTCTAGATCGGTCATATCTGTTCTTTTATATTAAGTTTATTTTAAACAGTAATTCGAACTATAAATCATTTTTATAATTTGTAGTTTATAGAAATATTTATAAATAAAATAGAGATGGGTAGATATGCAAATTTTAATACTGGACTAGAATATAAGTTTTCCTTTGGAATCCAACCAAGCGAGGATATTACAACTTTCGGGGGAACAGTTGAAGAACTAGAAGAAGATGACATTCATCAATTAAGATTCCATACTTGGTCTAGAGAAGATAGAGATAAAGTATGGAGAGAATTGTCAGATTTTGAAGGATTTATTATTCCTAATTTTGATTCATATGAAATGGGTATGGAGGGAACTAATGAAATTTATAGAGATGTTTTTAACTTAAATACAGATGATGCTAGCAAATATAACTTATTATCACGCTTTTGTCTTGGGTGTCTGATCTACCATCAGTTGTTATATTGCAATGAATTAAGCTGTTTTTATGAGTTCTAAAAAGTTAGGATTTTTATATAAGATTATAATCTTATATAAAAATTATAAAATTTCTTCGCATACCGATTTAATTTTATTCATAAAATCTTCTGAAGAAAAGATATAAGGAAATATTCTTATACGGTTTTCATACATAAAATTTTTAAGAGCTGTAAATGTAGGAAACCAATAATCAGGATATTTCTTTGAATTTGGAACTAAGAACCAGAATGAGTTATTCTCAACAAATCTGTCGTGCATAAGTTGTATAGAAGAGAAGCCATATTCAGGATGATAAATAAATGATACACCACCCATTTTTCCACTTTTGTTCTTACTAGTCCAATGAACATTTAACATTTTACATTTAATAATATTATGTATGGGAGATTCTTCGTATATATCGGCATCATAACTAAGAGTAAAAGGAAGCCTATTATCAACATAGTCTAAAAACTCATTGAGATCATAGTTTTCCATTCTCTGTTTGTTAGTATTAAGATAAACAGGAATAGGACTAGTATCAATTTCTACATCAATAGTATCTTTTACTGTATCAACAATAACATAGCATTCTTTTTTATCTCCACCTTCAGGATATATAATTTTTTGACATTCTGAATAAAATTCGGGAATAGATCTATTTATAGCGTCTCTAAGTCCCTGTTCTAACGCTCCACTATGATGTTCAACACTAAACACATCTCCTGTAAGAGTTTTAACTGTGGTTCTTATCATTATTATATATAATTACCACTACTTAAATATCTTTAATCCGTTAATAAATTAAATATTAGACCATCCATAAGTTGCTGCGCCTGTTTGAACAGCTAAAAATTGAAAACTTTTTCCTGTAGAAACCGATATTGAGGTAAGATTCTGTGGATAGATTGTTTGAGAAGAAGAAGATGAAACAGTTAAAGTAGTTGCATTCAGGTTAAGAATATTTAACATTCCTCCAACATTTGCCGAGGAAACAGATGGAAGAGTACAGGTTAAGTTAGCACCATTATAAGTGATTTGATAGGAAGTTGAGAGAGAAGGAGATGAACTAGTTGTCCTGTATTCAGTCTTGTAAAATACACCACCACCCTTTTGAATAACACCGTTTGATGCATTAAGAGTTACTGTAAGGTTTGTAGCATCATCAATAAGAACTTTTGTGCCATTTCCTGAATTGTCTGGGTCTCCTAATCTTACCTGACCGCTGGAACAGACAGCATCTATTTTATAGTTCGCATTCATAAGAAGGGTTCCTCCATTTACCGTATTATCCAGCACTTGGATAAGAGTGCCGTTGTTTGACCCATCATAATCACCCATATAAGCCTGTCCTGCTCGTGAGTTGATAATGATTCGCTGTTGAGGGTCATCAATGCTTATTTTTGTCTGATTTACTATTCCATCTGTATCACCGAGATTTACTGTTCCATAAGAAGCACAGTTAAGGGTTCCCGCATTTGCTCCAATAAGAATTGATGATGATGGATTATTAACACTGATAACGAGTCCGTTAGATGCTCCATTTACATCTCCTGCTTGGAAAAAACCAGAGGTATTCGCATAAACAATATTATTGGGAACATCCACCGAAAGATAGGCATTATTTACTGTTGAGTGTGTGTCTCCCATATAAGCAGTACCTCCACGACAGTCAATGTCAATGGAAGAAGTAGAGTCAGTAAGAGAGATGAGAGTGCCATTAGAGGAGTTAGTTGTATCACCGATTCTTGTTGTTCCATTATTGCTGTCAAGTGTAATCGTGTTTAGGGAAGGGTCGGTGCCGTTCCAATACACTTGAACGGAAGCGATGCCATTATTGCCGATAGAAAATACCTTCTGGTCGGTTGTATTGATAGAAGAGGCAGTGAGAGAAGCCTCATTACCACTTGAGGAGTCAATGATTTGAACGGCATTTGTGTTTATGTTTGTTGTTTTTTGTGTGTTACTGTCTGACAAGACAATCCACGGCTCACCCATAGCATATGCATTATCTATGGAGATTTGATAACCAGTACTTGGCTGTGTCATTTCTAAATATCCCGGATTCCAAGTATCTATTCTTCCATTTATTGGATGATCTAACACTATATTATGATTAGTAAGTGTATCTATTGTTGTTACATTTGTATTACTTGTATTATTCAAAACAATTGTTGTTGGATCAATTACTCCAGACACATATAGGTCACCAAAAACAGAAACCCCTCCTGTGTATCCTAAAGATGTAAATCCAGTGGGACCAGATGGTTTATCTATGGTATATGTTCCTTCAAC
>Ga0129333_10006460_pt1 | contig 11082 bp, 16 predicted proteins | sample CPB6_08_DNA_FD_94474 | JGI IMG/M metagenome (GOLD analysis project Ga0129333, IMG submission 94474) | Freshwater to marine salinity gradient microbial communities from Chesapeake Bay, USA - CPBay_Sum_0.6_0.8_DNA | ecosystem: Environmental > Aquatic > Marine > Coastal | place: USA: Chesapeake...
CCTGCGGGCGCAGATCGTGGCCCCGACGGGCTCGGGGAACGGGACCCGCTCGGCGGTCCTGACGATGCCTGACGGGACCTCGAGGACCGAGGACGTGCACGTCACGGGGATGGAGCTGTCCGAGTACGCTGAGGATGCACGCTGGGCTCGGGTCGTGATCGAGTTGAGCATCCCGAGCGGGAGGATTCAGTAGTGGCGAACGCCGTCTATCCGAAGGGCAAGAAGGCCATCCTCGACGGGGACGTGGACTTCCTGACCGACACGATCAAGATCGTCCTGGTGGACGCCACGTACACCTACTCGACGGCGCACGACTTCCTCGACGACATCGCCGCCGGGGATCGTGTGGCGACGTCTGCGGCCCTCTCGTCGAAGACGACGACCGACGGGGCGTTCGACGCTGCGGACGTGACGTTCACGAGCCTGACCGGGAACACGGTGACGAGCTGGGTGCTGTTCAAGGACACCGGGTCGGCCGCCACCTCGCAGCTCATCGCCTACTTCGACACGGTCAGTGGCGGGGGTGCGTTGAGCTTCACGCCGAACGGCGGCAACTTCACCCTGAGCTTCGGGGCGTCGGGCATCTTCACGATCTGAGGTCGCCATGACGACCGAGACCTTCAACACGCTGACCGGGGCCGGTGGTCCGGTGGCGTTCACGACGTCGACCGGTGCGGTCAGCTACAACTTCGACACGCTCGCCACGGCCGCCCAGGCCGGGTCGTTCACGGCGTCGGCGTCGACGGCGTTCGCCCAGCCGACGCTGGTGGTCGAGGCGTGGGACGCTGCGAACACGAGCCTGTTGGGGACGTTGGACGAGAGCTTCGGCCGGCGGTTCCAGGACGAGTTCAGCGGGCCGGGGTCGGGGAGCCTGTCGATGCTGGCGACGGATGCCGACGTGTCACTGGCGTCGAAGGTGCTGCGCTGGAAGGTGGGCGGGATCTACGCCTTCGCCAGCCGGGTCGAGCAGCGGCGCTGGCAGACCGTCGCAGGGGGTGAGGAGTCGGACCAGACGGTCACGCTGTCGGGCCGAGGGCTGGTCGCCGAGTTCGATGACGCCGTGGTGTTCCCCTACAACGGGATCGGGTCGAGGCCGATCAGTGACCAGCGAGGGTTCGCCTGGTGGAGCCCTGAGCTGTCGACGACGGGCTGGCCGAACGCCTCGGTGATCTACACGGGGGTGACGGACTTCGACGGGGCGACGTACGACCCGCCGGTGCCTGCGCCGTGGTTCACGCCGATCGGGTACGCACCGATCAACGACAACGCTGGGGCGTCGTGGATCTGGCCGACGTACCCGCCGCCGGCGGCTGCCGGGTCGTGCCTGTTCCGAACGACGTTCACGTCGGCTGCGGAGCGGGTGTCGATCTACTACACGGCCAGCTCGAGGTGCCGGGTGTGGGTGGATGGGATCGCCATTGCGGACTGGACGACGCAGCCGAACGAGGAGTCGTTCGTGACGGCGTACCGGGCGACGCCGTACATGAGCTCGGGGACGCACCATCTGGCGATCGAGGTGGACGTGCAGGCGTGGACGCCGACGCTGCCGGGGGTGACGAGGGGCATCCTGAACGCTGCGGTGTACGGGGGTGGCGGTCGGGGCACGGCGTACGGTTCGGGCAACCGGCTGGTCGGCACCGGGACGTCGTGGAAGTGCCTGAACTATCCGACGACGTTCCCGGCTCCGACACCGGGGAAGATCCTGTCAACCCTGCTGTCGGAGGCGCAGGCCCGTGGGGCCCTGGCTGGCTGGTCGTTGTCCTGCACGGACACGACGGACTCGGCGGGCCAGCCGTGGCCGGTGGACACGGCGCACATCTTCCGGGTGGGTGACTCGCTGCTGGACGTCTTGAACCAGATGTCTGACAGCTCGATCGAGTACCGGGCCCGGCCGGTCGGCAAGGTGCTGGACGTCTACAGGCGGGGCACGGTGACCGCTGCGACCGGTGTGACGTACACGGCGGGGACGAACCTGCTGTCGCTCGAGGAGGACCAGCCGCTGTGAGCTCGCTGAAGAACGCCATCCTGACCCGATTCGACGGGGGGTACCGGACGGACACGAACGCCGGCTCGATCAGCTCGAACGGGCGTCGTGAGGCGTTCCTGTCGCTGGGTTCGGTGCGGTCGTCGCCGAACACGGACCGGGTGGTGTCGGAATACCTGGGGACGCTGCTGGGTGGGGTGACGACGGTGACGGCTCAGGTGCAGCCGACGACGGTGGCGAACACGCCGTACGTGGGGCAGTGGACGCCGGGTGCGTCGGTGACGGTCCCTCGGCCGTCTGCGTCGGGTGCCGGCGAGGTGATGCAGGTCCGGGCGATGACGGTCACCGAGGATGATGACGGGGTGTTGAGCTTCACCCCGGAGCTGGTGCGGCAGGCGGCGACCCGCCAGACGTTGGTGGACACGAACCTGAAGCGGTTGGGGGCGGGGACGTTGTCGGGTCGGTCGCAGTCGGCGACGTTGGCGACGGACATCGACCCAGATGCTCGTGCGGGCAAGTGTGGGACGCAGGAGACGAACTTCACCAAGGACGTCCTCGAGGCGGCCGAGTCCCCGAAGTACGTGCCGACCGACTACTTCGTGATCCAGTCGCTGTTCGTGACCTTGAAGACGAGCGGCAGCACGGCGACAACGTTCCAGGTCAAGATCAACGGGGTGGCGCAGACGTTCCGCATGATCGGCTACTCGTCGTCGTCGACGTTGACGATCCCGGCGAACGTGGGGGCCACGTTCGGGATCGCCTCGTCGTACCAGTTGGTTCAGCCGACGGACACGATCTCGGTGGAGATCGTGTCGGCGGGGACGAGTGCCGCCGGGTTCCTGTGCCGCATGACGTTGGCTGAGTGGTGAGTCGTGGCAGGGGTCTACGTCGCCAGCTACACGCCGTCTGGTTCATTCCCGTTTCGTCTCGAACGCTTCGATCCACTGACCTTGACGCTGCAGGAATACATCGACGACATGGCGTCACCGGCAATAGCCGCAGCCAACCTCTGGGCTGCTGGTACTGCAGGCAACGCCGGCAACATCTACCGCCTGAATCGTGACGACGTGTCTGATGTGCTCGCAACGGTCAACGTCGGATCAGTCAGTCTCCTGAATGGCACGAATGATCGTCTGTATCTCACTGAGCTGACTGGCAACACGAGCAGTGATCGAACTGATCGACTGGACCCTGACGACGGGTCGGTCGTGTGGAGTGTCAGCGGCACCGTGTGTGGACCGAACCCGACCAAGGTGATTGACGACGGCACGCACGCCTACGTCGTCAATGCCGAGGGTACGGCTAGGACGATCACAAAACTGGACGCCTCGGATGGCTCGTTCGTTGACGACGTGCAGCTACTTGGCGAGCCATTCGACATGACGCTCGTGGGCACTGATCTGTATGTGCTGCGTGGCACGACTGCGATGGATCGCATTGATACATCGACCATGACTGCCACATCGGGTGTCCTGACCGCAGCCTTGGGCGGTATTGCGACAGATCAGACTGATGTGTTCCTGAGTCAAGGCGGCATCGGCTTCAGCGGCGCTCTGCGCTATGACGTTGGCAGCCAGACCACAGCCGAAGGATTGTCACTATCAGCAGGACAAGCCGGGGCAGTCGCTGCCCTTGATGTCGAGTTCTATGCAACTGGATACTCAGGCACGACTGGATCAGTCACACGGCTGAGTCTGTCCCCACTGACCTTCGAGGACACGACGACGCTGTTCGGCTATCCGCAGGTGATCGCAGTCCTGTACGCCAACCCAGTCACCTCAGGCTGGGGCGTCAACACGATCAACTGGTGACACGCCGGTAGACTCAGGTTCGGAGGTTCCGATGTCCAAGGCCGCCACATTCGACGACACCGGGGCCGCAGTCACGTGGGTCGTCCGGGAGAACTGCACGTGGTCCCGCACGTTCACCGCCACGACCGGCGGCACGGCGATCAACATCACGTCGTACACGATCACCGCTGAGATCACCAGCAACTACGACAGCGACGCCGCACTCAAGACGTTCACGGTGACGATCACCAACGGCGCAGCGGGACAGTTCAAGATCGCCGTCGCCGCAGCCGACGCCACGCTCGCACCGGGCCGGTACTGGTGGTCGCTGCAGTGGAACGACGGCAGCAGCGACGTCGCCCTCTGCTCCGGTCCGTTCGTCGTCAAGGACTGGACGCTGTAGTGGAGCTCGAACTCACGACGTCCTCGCCGTCAGTCATCCTCGAGGGGACCGAGGCGGCCAGCACGCTCGAGGTCACCCAGGCGACGATCGTGGTCGAGGTCGCCCAGTCGGGTCCGCAGGGTCCTGCGGGCAGCGGTGGCGGGCAGCGTGCCGAGTCGATCTTCACCACGACCGACCCGTTCACGATCACCGACGAGTCGGCGGTGTCGACGACCGGGGCTGCGGTCACGATGCCGGATGCGGAGGACAACGCCGGCCAGCTCGTCGGCATCAACGCAGCGGTCGTGGCGACGACCATCTCCGCAGCGGGCACCGACACGTTCCACGGGATCGGCTCGACGTACACGCTCAACGTGGGCGAGGTCGTGCAGTTCCTGTCGATCCAGATCGCTGGGGCTTGGGGTTGGGCGCTGTCCAACCTGCAGAAGCCCGAGACGACCGATCCGGGTGAGCGGGCGTGGCTGGCCGATGCGCTCGCCGACGAGCTCGACACGACGACCGCCCTGTGGCTGCGCTGCTACCCGACGGCAGCGAGCATGGACGGCGACTACGGCGGGACCTGGCAGATCACGAACGGCTCGACCGGCACCGGCACGCTGCCGGCGACCCCGGACGGGATCGACATCCGGGCCAAGTTCTACTTGCACCGGCCGTACGAGGACTCGGAGCTGGCGGGCAGCGGACAGGACTGGCCGTACCAGCGGTACCGGGAAATCCTCACGCAGACCAAGGCGGCGGCCACCGGCGGTGACCTGACCGAGTGGGCGGTCGTCCACCCGGACGAGACGTACACGACCCTCTCGGAGGGTGTGGCTGCCTGGTTCTACGAGTCGACCCTGACCGGAGCCGCCGGCGAAGGTGCCGGCTTCTTCGCCGACGACGGTGGCCGCCTGATCGGTGTCCCGCTGATCGCCCGGCTCACGCACGACACGGCCACCGAGACGGTCACGCAGTGGCGGTGGGTGCCGTACGACACCGGGGCCACCGGCGTCGAGCAGACCGGCGACGGCTACTGGTGGGAGCCGGTCGCCTCGGAGACCGACGCCCGGTTCGCCAGCATGGACCCGAACGGCGTCGAGACGTGGAAGATCGGCATCCAGAACCGGATGGACGTGGCGTGGATGACGGTCCACGAGTACGGCGGTGCGAAGATCCTCGACATTCAGCCGTCGCACCTGGCGACTGCCGGGGCTGGGGCGACGAGCTTCACCGACGGTGTCGGCAACACGATCAGCACGACCGACGGGACGATCGCCATCCCGCAGGGCCTGTCCGGGGCGAAGATCACCAGCGGCCTGGTCGCACCGGCCCGGCTCGGCACGGGGACGCCGACCACCTACACGTTCCTCAACGGCCTGGGCGAGTGGACCGCAGACGTGCCGGTCTACGTGCCGGTGAAGAACACGACGGCCAGCACCATCGCCAAGGGCACACCGGTCTACGCCACCGGCACGGTCGGGGCCACATCCACGATCGAGATCGCCCCGGCCGACGCCGACGACTCGGCCAAGATGCCAGCGATCGGCCTCACCGAGAGCAGCCTGACGGCCAACGCCACCGGCTACGTCACGGTGTTGGGCACGCTGCGTGGCGTCGATACTTCCAGCTACTCGATCAACCAGGCGCTGTACGTGTCGACGACCGCCGGCCAGTTGACGAGCACCAAGCCGACCGGAACCAGCGAACTGATCCAGAATGTCGGCCGGGTCACTCGGGTGAACGCCAACAACGGCGAGATCCTCGTGCTCGGACCCGGCCGTACCAATGACGTCCCGAACGCCATCGACGCCGGGAAGATCACATCGGGGACCTTGTCCAACGCTCGCCTCGACGCTGAGCTGTCCGCCATCGCAGGTCTGTCCTCGGCGGCCGACCGGCTGCCGTACTTCACGGGGTCGGGCACGGCCGCCCTGGCGACGTTCACGTCGGCGGGTCGGGCGCTGGTCGACGACGCCGACGCTGCGGCGCAGCGGACGACGCTCGGTCTGGCATCGGTCGCCAGTTCCGGGTCGGCGTCGGACCTGTCGGCGGGGACGGTGCCGACGGCTCGGCTGTCGACCAAGGTTCTCGGCGGCCAGGACGAGGGCAGCATCGTCACTGCGACGACAGCGACGTCGCTGCTTGATTCGACGATCACCGTGTCGGGCGCTGCCGGGGACTTGATCGAGGTCGTCGCCGGCTACCGGTTCCTGAACAGCTCGGGGACGACGAAGGCTCCGACGATCACCCTCAAGCTGGGCGCGACGACGGTGCTCACCTACACGCCGTCCGCACAGTCGTCGTCGGCCACCGACCGGCAGGGGCACCTGCGTGCAGTGATCCGGCTGGAGTCGACAACCGATCAGAACGTGAGCGGCGTGGGCTTCATCGCGTCGGGCACGACCGCTCTCACTGGCACGTCCACCGAGAACCTCGGCACCGGCGTCGCGTTGGACCTGACTGGTGCAGTGCAGTCCGGTGGCTCGCAGGAGGTCCAGCTCCACTTCCTCACGATCACGAGGGTCGCCGCATGATTCGCTCACTGCACACCTACCCGGGTCCGGTCGAGTTCGACACGCTGCTCGCAGAGCTGCGTGCGGTCGTCTCCGACGTGCGGGGATGCAACGACGTGGCGGGCATGGTCGCCGTCTACACCGACGGTCCTCAGGACGAGGCGGCCATCGGGGCGGTCGTGGCCGGGCACGTCGGTCCACAACCGGCAGCACCTGACCCGTTGCACCAGCTCGCCCAGGCGATCGTCGACGCCACCACGCTCGACGACGTGAAGCCCGCCGCCCAGGCGATCCTCGGGGACGGAGTGTGACGTGCTGTTCGCAGTCAGCGAAGGCGTCACCGTCGGTCTGCTCGGCCTCGCCGGGGTCTGCATCACCGCTGTCGCCAGCATCACCGCTGCGGTCATCGCCCACCGGGCGAAGCAGTCCAACTCGGCGCAGCACGGCGAGGTGAACAACCAGCTCACCAAGCTGGCCGGCTCGGTCGAGACCGCAGCCCACAAGATCGACAGCCTCCGGGGCGACGTCGCCGACGTCAAGGAGGACCTGCACACCCTTTCGAAGAGGGTGGACCATGCGCACGAACGTATCGACCACCAGTCGTGGCTCATGCCGTGACGGATCGGAGCACACCATGTCCCTGACCCGGTTCCAGCGTGACGTCCTCGAGCGGGCCGTCCGCACGTTCCTGCAGAGCGCACTCGCCGTCGTCGCCGTCGAACTCGCCAACCCGAACGTGACGCTCGACAGTCTGCAGGCGGCCACCATCGCCGGTGTCGCCGCAGGCGTGTCGGCGCTCATGGCGTGGCTCGGCCGCTTCATCGGCGACCCCGAGACCGGCTCGTGGCAGGAGCCCTGACGTGGCGACCGGAGCGGACGTGGTCCGCATCGCCCTGGCCGAGGTCGGCTACGTCGAGGGGCCGAACAACGCCAACAAGTACGCCCGTGAGAACGGACAGGCCGACAACCAGGCGTGGTGCGGCAGCTTCACCGACTGGGCGATGCGGCGGGCAGGCCAGACCGGTGAGCCGTCGAGCGTGTGGACGCCCGCCGGGCTGCAGGCGTACCGTCGCCTCGGCCGGGGGATCGACCGCAACGGACCGGTCGCACCGGGCGACGTCGTCTACTTCGACTGGCAGGGCGGCACCGGGACCAGCGGGGTCGACCACGTCGGCATCGTCGTCGCCAGCAGGCCCGACGGTCAGATCGAGACCGTCGAGGGGAACACCTCGGCGTCCAACAGCGGCAGCCAGTCCAACGGCGGCGGGGTGCACCGTCGGGTCAGGCCCCGGCACGTCATCGCCGGGTTCGGCCGTCCCGCCTACAGCGGACAGAGCCCACCACCACCGCCGCCGCCGCAGCCGACCCCCGAGCAGGTCGCAGCGTTCCGCCGGTACGCCGCCGCCATCAACATCCGGGACCTGCAGAAGCACGGCGGCATCCTGCGCCGTGGCATGGAGGGTCCGGGCGTCCTGGCGCTGCAACGCTCGCTCAACCTCGTGGCAGACCGTAGGCTGTCCGAGGACGGATCGTTCGGGACCCTGACCGACAGGGCCGTGCGTGACTTCCAGCGGTTCCTCGGACTGCTGCCCGACGGGATCGTCGGCCCACAGACCCGTGGAGCCCTCCTACTGGCGCTGGGGCGCATCGAGAGGGGTCTGGCATGACCAAGGCTCAGAAGCCCGCAGAGGACCTCACAGCGTCCCTGGACGCCTACGCCGACTCGGTCAGGGCCGAGCGTGCGACCGCCTACTGGTACACGCTGCCCGACGACGTCCGGGCGACCATCGAGGCGTCGGGCCACGCCACGCACACCATCGTCCGCTGGCTGCACACCATCGGCTACGAAGACGCCACCTACTCCAAGATCGAGCACTACCGAAAGGCCACCCGGAAGCCGACCGAGGGCTGACATGGACCTCGACGACTTCGCCGATGAGGCGAGCCGGGGCCTGCTGCGCCAGCAGAACGCACGCCTGCGGGCCGACCTCCGGGCCACCCAGGCCGAGCTCGAGGACACCCTCGGGCGTCTGGCCCTGCTCGAGGGCATCGACCGGCTCGACCCGCAGCCACCCAGGTGGGCGTCGCCCCGCAAGCCGGGCCCACGGCAGGCCGTGATGGTCGCCATGCTGTCCGACACCCACTTCGACGAGATCGTCCGGGCCGAGGACGTCGCCGGCGTCAACGCCTACGACCGCAAGGTCGCCACCCGCCGGCTGCAGTCGTGGGCCGGGCAGCTCGTCCACGTCGCCGAGGACGGCCCCAACGTCGATCTGCAGGGCTGCGTGGTCCTGTGGGGCGGGGACATGATGACCGGCCCGATCGACGTCATGCACCTGCAGGAAGCGGCTGACACGATGTTCGGGACGTTGCTCTACTGGTCCGAGCAGCTCGCCGCAGCGTTCACCCTGCTCGCCGACCACTTCGGCAAGGTCCACGTCCCGGTCGTCGTCGGCAACCACGGCCGGATGGAGAAGGCGAAGCGCACCCACCTGAAGGTCCGCTCGAACCTCGACTGGCATCTGGCCTGCCTGGTCGCCCGGCTCACCTCAGAGGACAAGCGGATCACGTGGCAGATCGACGAGGCGTCCGACGCCGAGTTCGAGGTGATGGGCCGCCGGCACCTCCTCACCCACGGCGACCAGTCGAGGGGCGGCTCGGGCATCGGGGGCATCTGGCCGCCGATCATGCGGATGACAGCCCGCAAGCAGCAGCGCCAGTCGAGCCTCGGCCGACCCTTCGACCATCTGTGGCTCGGCCACTGGCACCAGGCCACGTTCGGGCCGCAGTTCACGGTGAACGGCAGCCTCGTCGGCTACAGCGCCTTCTCGGCCGAGTGCAACTTCCCGGTCGAGCCACCGCAGCAGGTCGCCGCCCTCGTCGACCGTGATCGGATCGTGTGGCGCACGACGATCGTGGTCTAGTCTGTGGGGGCACGGCACCTACTCCCACTTGGGTGCGGAGACGCCCCGAGGATCGGCTTTCCTCCTTCTGTAGTCGGCCCTCGGGGCGTCGTGCTGTCCAGATGCTTGACACCGTGGTGTCCAGCAACTAGACAGTCCGTGTGGCCGGTGTGGGACCGGCCCTGACAGAAGGAGCGGCCAGTGGCCTCGCACATCTACACCGTCACGCCCGACGTCTGCGGAGCGATCGACGGAACCTCCCCCAGCGTGTTCCTGTGGTGCTACGACGAGCCCGTGATGAACGGCGACGTCTACCAGCACGGGCCGCTCAACCCGGCGCAGGCCCGTGACCTCGCCATCGAGCTGCTGCACGCCGCCAAGGAGGCCGAGGAGCTGGCCGAGAGCATGGGGCAGGCGTGAAGAACACCCGTCTGCGTCAGGCGTGCGTCCTGATCGACCAGGCCATCGACGCCCGAGACCGGCAGATCGTCGCCATGCACGAGCAGGGGATGACACTCCGGGAGATCGCAGACGCCTCAGGAGGCCACCTCAGCCACGGTGGCGTCGCAGGCATCATCAAGCGCAAGACCTCACAAGGTCCACGCACAGCGCCGCAGAAGCGGCTACACCGGACAGAAGGAGTCCAACCGTGAACATCAACACCAACGTGCATCTCATGGTGAAGGCCGACGACGTCGGCGACGTCGAACTGCGTGTCGACAACAGGGAGACCTACGGCAAGGTCATCGACCGGGTCTACCTGACCCTCCATGACGGCGACGAACACAGAATCGTCATCTCGGGCACGGCCGACAACGTCGTGGCGTACCTGATGGCCGCCGCCGGCAGGGTCATGCAGGCCCAGGATGTGACGTCATGAGGTGGCTCGCCGCAGCACTCAACCTGCTCGACCGGCTGTTCCCGGCCCCGGCCCCGGACCTGCGGATCGTGCCCCGGCACGAGTCACCCGTCGAGGTCTACCAGCGCAAGCAGCGGGAACGCCGCCTCGAGTGGCAGGAGGTCGACCGATGACCGACCCGATCGACCTCGACCCGGTGGCACGGGCGCTCGCCACCGCCATCGACCAGCTCGCCAGCGTCACGTCGATCGTCGGCACCGCCTACCGGTGGCCGGGCACCGTCGAGTCCGGGGCACTCGCCGACGTCCTCGACCTCGCCGACCAGCTCAAGCAGGCCGCCATCGACGTCCGCCACGAGCTGGCCCACGTCGCCCTCATCCGCTGCCAGGCCGCCTGGGAGACCAAGGCCATCGTGTCGCCGACCGGGTTGGTCGGCTGGATCGCCGAGGGCAGCGGCCGAGCCGCCTACGTCCGACGGATGTACGCCTCCGAGCTGGAGGCCGCCCGATGACCTCTGACGATCGTGCCGTGGTGGTGCAACGAGTAGCACGCCTGCCATTCCCGGCAGGAGATGGCGGTGCAAGTCCGACCCCACGGCTCCAGTTCACACATGCAAGCGTCGACGAGGTCAATGGGTTGCTCGCAGCCGAG
>Ga0129333_10006461_pt1 | contig 11082 bp, 10 predicted proteins | sample CPB6_08_DNA_FD_94474 | JGI IMG/M metagenome (GOLD analysis project Ga0129333, IMG submission 94474) | Freshwater to marine salinity gradient microbial communities from Chesapeake Bay, USA - CPBay_Sum_0.6_0.8_DNA | ecosystem: Environmental > Aquatic > Marine > Coastal | place: USA: Chesapeake...
CGATCCGCGAGCGCCTCACCGCGATCACGGAAGGCCGCGATCCCGCCTATGACCACTGGGTCACCCGCGTGCGTCTGAACGGCTGATGCTGGCCACCCAACGGATCGGTTTCCTCGAGCGCCTGCACAGCCCGGAGCGCCCGGTGCTGGTGTTCGACGGTGCTACGGGCACCTCGCTCCAGCAGATGAACCTCAGCGCCGAGGATTTCGGCGGCCCGGCCCTGGAGGGCTGCAACGAGAACCTGGTGTTCACGCGGCCCGACGCGGTGCAGGCGGTCCACCGCCAGTTCCTGGACGTCGGCTGCGATGTGATCGAGACGGACACCTTCGGGGCGGCTTCGATCGTGTTGGCGGAGTACGACCTTCAGGATCAGGCCTTCGCGATCAACAAACGCGCCGCCGAACTGGCACGGGAGGTGGCCGATGCCTACTCCACCCCCGACAAGCCGCGCTTCGTGGCGGGTTCGATGGGCCCCACCACCAAGCTGCCCACCCTTGGGCACGTGAGCTTCGATGAGCTGCGGGACTCCTTCGCCGAGCAGGCCGAGGGGCTGATCGCCGGCGACGTCGACTTGTTCATCGTCGAGACCTGCCAGGACGTGCTGCAGATCAAGGCGGCGCTGCAGGGGATCGAGCAGGCCTTTGCCAGAACCGGCCAGCGCCGGCCGCTGATGGTCAGCGTGACGATGGAGACCACCGGCACGATGCTGGTGGGCTCGGACATCGCCGCGGTGGTGGCGATCCTGGAGCCATTCCCGATCGATGTGCTCGGCCTGAACTGCGCCACCGGCCCGGAGCAGATGAAGGAGCACGTGCGCTACCTGAGCGAGCACAGCCCGTTCGTCGTCAGCTGCATCCCCAATGCCGGGCTGCCGGAGAACATCGGCGGGGTCGCCCATTACCGGCTGACCCCGCTGGAGATGAAGATGCAGCTGCTGCACTTCGTCGAGGATCTCGGCGTGCAGGTGATCGGCGGCTGTTGCGGCACCACCCCCGCCCACATCGGCGCCCTGGCGGAACTGGCCGCGGAACTGAAGCCGGCGGATCGGCGCGTGCGCACCCCCGAACTGCGGGCCAGCGCTGAGGATCCGCGCCCCGCCCTGGCCTATGAGCCGGCCGCCGCCTCGATCTATGGCACCACGCCTTACCTGCAGGACAACTCCTTCCTGATCATCGGCGAGCGCCTCAATGCCAGCGGCAGCAAGAAGGTGCGCGACCTGCTGGCCGCCGAGGACTGGGATGGCCTGGTGGCCGTGGCCCGCGGCCAGGTCAAGGAGAACGCCCACGTGCTCGACGTCAACGTCGATTACGTCGGTCGTGATGGCGAGCGCGACATGCGCGAGCTGGTGAGCCGTCTGGTCACCAACGTCAACCTGCCGCTGATGCTCGACTCCACCGAGTGGCAGAAGATGGAGGCCGGCCTGAAGATGGCCGGTGGCAAGTGCATCCTCAACTCCACCAACTACGAGGACGGCGACGAGCGCTTCTTCAAGGTGCTGGAGCTGGCCAGGGCCTACGGCGCCGGTGTGGTGGTGGGCACCATCGACGAGGAGGGCATGGCCCGCACGGCGGAGCGCAAGTTCGCGATCGCCCAGCGCGCCTACCGCGATGCGCTCGAGTTCGGCATCCCTGCCCACGAGATCTTCTACGACCCCCTCGCTCTGCCGATCTCGACCGGCATCGAGGAGGATCGCGAGAACGGCCTGGCCACGGTGCAGGCGATCCGGATGATCCGCGAGCGCCTGCCCGGTGTGCACGTGGTGCTCGGGGTCAGCAACGTCAGCTTCGGTCTGTCGCCGGCGGCGCGGATCGTGCTCAATTCGGTGTTCCTGCACGACTGCTGCGAAGCGGGCATGGATGCGGCGATCGTCAGCCCGGCCAAGATCCTGCCCCTGGTCAAGATCAGTGAGGAGCACCAACGGGTGTGCCGTGATCTGATCAACGACAACCGTCGTTTCGATAACGGCGTCTGCGTCTACGACCCGCTCACCGAACTCACCAAGCTGTTCGAGGGTGTCAGCGCCAGGGAAGCCCGCGCCTCCGGCCCGCAGCTCAGTGATCTGCCGATCGAGGAGCGCCTCAGACAGCACATCATCGACGGCGAGCGGATCGGCCTTGACGAAGCCCTGCGCATCGCGCTCGACAGCTACAAGCCGCTGGAGATCATCAACACGTTCCTGCTCGATGGCATGAAGGTGGTCGGCGAGCTGTTCGGCTCCGGCCAGATGCAGCTGCCGTTCGTGCTGCAGAGCGCTGAAACGATGAAGGCGGCCGTGGCCTTCCTCGAGCCGCTGATGGACAAGGTGGAGGGCGATGACGGCAGCGGCAGGCGCGCGGCCAAGGCCAGGTTCCTGATCGCCACGGTCAAGGGCGATGTCCATGACATCGGCAAGAACCTTGTCGACATCATCCTCACCAACAACGGCTACGAGGTGATCAACCTCGGCATCAAGCAGCCGGTTGAGGCGATCATCGAGGCCCAGCAGCAGCACAACGCCGACTGCATCGCCATGAGCGGTCTGCTGGTCAAGTCGACCGCGTTCATGAAGGACAACCTCGAGGCCTTCAACGCCGCCGGCATCGACGTGCCCGTGATTCTCGGTGGTGCGGCGCTGACGCCCCGCTTCGTCAACAAGGACTGCCGTGAGGTGTACCGCGGGCAGGTGATCTACGGCCGCGATGCCTTCGCCGATCTGCGCTTCATGGACGCCTACGTCGCTGCCCGCGATGCCAGCCAGTGGGACAACCGGGCTGGCTTCCTGGCCGGTGCTCCCGAGGGCCTGGGGCTCGATCGGGCGGAAGAATCCGAAGCTGCCGGCGAACCGGGTACGGCAGACGCCGGAACGGTACCCGGAGCCGTTGCCAGCGCAGCTGCCGCTGACAGCACCCCTGACCACAACCTCCCCAACGTCAAGCTCCCCAACGACAACCGTTCCGATGTCGTTGCCGAGGAACCGGCCCTGACGCCTCCCTTCTGGGGTAGCCGTGTGCTGACCGAAGCCGATATCCCCCTCGACGAGGTCTTCGCCTACCTCGATCGCAATGCCCTGTTCGCCGGTCAGTGGCAGCTGCGCAAGGCCCAGGGCCAATCGCGGCAGGACTACGAGGCGATGTTGGCGGAGAAGGCTGAACCGGTGCTGCAGCACTGGCTGGAGCGGTGCCGTCAGGAGCAGCTGCTCACCCCTCGTGTGGCCTATGGCTACTTCCCCTGCGGCCGTGATGGGAATGCCGTGGTGGTGTTCGACCCCGTCGCTCTGGCCGATGGGGCCGCCGCGATGGGCGCCGGCCAGCCTCTGGGTCGTTTCAACCTGCCGCGCCAGGGCAGCGGCAATCGTTACTGCATCGCCGACTTCTATCGCGACCTTATGGCTGACGACGCCTCAGCCGAGCCCCGCCCCAGCGATGTCCTGCCGATGCAGGCCGTGACCATGGGCGAGCGGGCCACCCGCTTTGCCCAGGAGCTGTTCCAGGCTGATCAGTACAGCGACTACCTCTACTTCCATGGCCTGGGCGTGCAGATGGCCGAGGCCCTGGCGGAGTGGACCCACGCCCGGATCCGCCGCGAGCTCGGCTTCGCCGATCCCGCAGCCATGCCGCTTCGGGATGTGCTCGCCCAGCGCTACCGCGGCAGCCGCTACTCGTTCGGCTACCCGGCCTGTCCGAACGTGGCCGATTCTCGCCAGCAGCTGGCCTGGCTCGGTGCCGAGCGCATCGGCCTGACGATGGATGAGAGCGATCAGCTCGAACCGGAGCAGAGCACCACGGCCCTGGTGGCCCTCCACAGCCAGGCGCGCTACTTCTCGGCCTGATGTTCAGCAGGGGCGGCGGCGCTTCTAGGCTCCCGCACGCCCCCCCCTATCAACAGCCATGGCCATTGCCGGTCCCGGCGGCGTCGATGACGCCATTGCTTCCGGAATCGATCTGGACGGCACGCCGATCCCAGCCCCGATGCTCGACCTCTACAACACGGTGATGGAGCTCGAGAGCAAGCGAGCCCGCAGTGGTGTCAAGAAGTCGATGCGGAACCGGATCGTCAAGACCGGTGCCAAGCACTTCGATCAACAGACCCTCGATGCGCGTCTCCGGGCAGCGGGCTGGGAGGGTCTCAAGGACAAGGAGATCGCCTTCTTCTACGGCAGCTGAGCGCTCAGCTGCACATGTCCTCCAGGGTCTCGATCACCTCCTGCTGGAAGTCTTCGAGATCCTCGTTCTCGGACAGGTCGACGCCTTCACCGGCGGCGTTCTGGGTGAGCTCCTGGAAATGGAACGCACCCTCGCCGTTGGCCAGGAACTCCATGGCCGAGCTCTCGCCGCTTTCCTTGAAGGCATCGCAGAGGGCCATGAAGGCGGCGTCCTCGGTGAAGTCCCAGCTCATCTAATCGGGGGGTCTGCTGAAAGACCTTTAACGCCTTCCCCCCCGAATCCGTCAACCTCCTGGCGGTTTTTTGTCCCAGAGCTTCGCCAGACTGGCGCCGTTGTTCGGGCCCCTGCCGCCGTGACCCAGGCCAACAGTGCCGCCGATGTCCCCCGCAACGTGCTGGGAGAACCGCTGCAGCTCTGCGGTTGTGACCCGATGACCGGCTGGTACCGCGACGGCAGCTGCCGCACCGACGGGGCGGATCTCGGACGCCACACCGTCTGCTGCGTGGTCGACGAGCGCTTTCTCTCGTACACCCGTGCCCAGGGCAATGACCTCTCCTCCCCGGCGCCGCAGTACGGCTTCCCTGGGTTGCGGCCGGGTGATCACTGGTGCGTCTGCGCTGCGCGCTGGTTGGAGGCCTACGAGGACGGCATGGCCCCAGCGGTGCGCCTCGAAGCCTGTGAGCAGAGCACGCTCGCGCTGATTCCGCTGGAGCTGCTGCAGGCCCATGCCGCCGTTGGCGCATGATGGCGCCATGAGTCTGCGCATTGCTGTTCTCGGTCTCGGCGCCTGGGGCGACACCCTGGCCGGCCTGCTGCAGCACCAGGGACACCGCATCCAGGGTTGGAGTCGAAGCCGTGGTGGCGACCCCGCTGCGGTGTTGCAGGGTGCGGATCTGGCCCTCGTGGCGATCGCCATGGCCGGGGTGCCCGAGCTGGCAGCCCGGCTTGCTCCCGTCTGGCCATCTGGCCTGCCGTTGCTGAGCTGCAGCAAGGGCATCGACCACGCCAGCCTCTGCACCCCCAGTCAGCTCTGGCGGGCCCGGCGTCCCGACCTGCCGCTGTTGGTGCTCAGTGGACCGAACCTGGCCGCTGAGCTGGCCGCCGGACTGCCCGCCGCCAGCGTGCTGGCCGCCGATGATGCCGAACTGGGCCGGCGCCTGCAGCACAGCCTCAGCAGCGACCGTCTCAGGCTCTACACCAACACGGATCCTGTCGGGACCGAGGTGGCAGGTGCCCTCAAGAACGTGATGGCGATCGCCGCCGGCATCTGCGATGGCCTGCGTCTTGGCGCCAACGCCAAGGCCTCCCTGCTTTGCCGTGCGCTGGTGGAGATGGGTACCGTGATCCAGGGCCTGGGGGGGAGTCCTGCCAGCCTCTACGGCCTGGCTGGGCTCGGCGATCTGCTGGCCACCGCCTGCAGCCCGCTCAGCCGCAACTACCGCTTCGGGCTGGCCTTGGCGGAAGGTCAGGGGTGCCAGCAGGCGCTGGCATCCGTCGGCGCCACGGTGGAGGGGGCCGGCACCGCCGATGCGGTCCTGCGCCTGGCGGCCGCCAACCACTGGCACCTGCCGATCTGCGCCGAGGTGGCAGCCCTGATGGGTGGCAGCATCAGCCCCGACCAGGCCGTGCGCCGGCTGATGGAACGCGACCTGCGGGCCGAGAACCTGGCCCTCACCTCCAGCGGTGTTGCCCGCGATGATGCCGCCGCCTGACTCCACCAGCCACCGCGCCGTCCTGGTGGAAGCCTTTGCGGCCGGGCCACTGCAGGGCAATGGTGCCGCGGTGGTGCTGCTGCAGGAGCCGGCTGCCGCCGGCTGGATGCAGGCCCTGGCCGCCAGTTTCCGACAATCGGAAACGGCCTTCCTCTGGAGACGGCCCGATGGAAGCTGGGCCCTGCGCTGGTTCACGCCCACCTGCGAAGTGCCCCTCTGCGGCCATGCCACGCTCGCCGCGGTGCTGGCGCTGGGCCATTGGCGCCTGATTGAGCCGGGCGCCCAGCTCAGCCTGGCCAGTCGCAGCGGTCCCCTGGCCGTGCAGCTCCGGGACGAGAGCGCTGCGACGGCCAGCCTCGTGCTTCCCAGCGGCCGCCTTGATCCGTTGCAGCCACCTGCTTCCCTGGAGGAGCTTCTGGGGGCGGAACTCCAGGGCTACTGGGGCTCAGCCCTGGGCTACCGCGTGGCCCTGCTGCCAGCGGAGCTGCCCCTGGCGGCGCTGGCATCGCCTGCGGCCCGCCTGCAGGACCAGGACCGACAGGGTCTGGTGGTGATGCAGGCGGCTGGGCCCGCCACGCCCCGGTGGCAGGGGCAACCCTGCGACTACCAACTGCGCTTCTTTGCCCCGGGCCTCGGCATTGAGGAGGACCCGGTCACGGGCTCGGCCCACGCCCTGGTGGCCCCCTGGTGGATGCAGCGGATCGGCCGCAGCCACGTGATCGGCTGGCAGTGCTCGCCCCGCCATGGTGGAATGCTGTGCGAACAGGAGCAGCCGGGTCATGTACGGCTCACCGGTAGCGGCCATCTTCTATGGGATGGCCTGATCCACGCAGGTGGCGCTGGCCACGAATCCGAGGGCTGGGGCGTCTGTCGCTGACAGCCCTGCGGTGGGGTCCATTGCGGTTGCCCAACCTGCAGCACCATGACCCCGGCAAGCTCAGGGCCCTGCTGATCGGCGCGCCGATGGGTCTTGGAGCTGTCGGCTTCGGCTTCCTGGCCCAGGGTCTGATGCCGCAACCCGACGGTCTCAGCGGCGCGATGCTGGATGCTGTGCTGGAGGCACCGCCTGTCCACGGTGCTCCCCGCGCCAACGCCCGGGACGACCTGCAGGGTGTTGCGGCCCAACGGGGCGATCGCACAAGCACGGTCCTGGCAGAACCGGATCAAGGCCGCCCGCTCCATCTGGAGATCCGGGTCGCGCTGGCCCGTCAGGCCAGCCAGGTGGACCTCGGGGCCACCGGCCCTTGGTGGTTGCGCCGCGTGGACGGAACCGTGCTTCAGCAGGGTTCTGCAGCCCAGTTGCTCACCCTGAGTGCCGTCGATGCCCTGCCCGCGGAGGTCTGGTTTGAAACCAGCGCTGATCAGGCCGTGCTTCTCAATGGCAGGGCCTACAGCGGTCGTCTCCGCCTGTTGCCGGCGCCGGGCGGCCTGCTGGTGGTGAACCACCTGCCGCTCGAGCGCTACGTCGCCTCGGTGGTGGGGGCGGAAATGCCCAGCTCCTGGTCGATGGAAGCGCTCAAGGCCCAGGCCGTGGCGGCCCGCTCCTATGCGCTTGCCCATATGGCGCGGCCCGCGAGCCGACACTGGCACCTGGGCGACAGCACCCGCTGGCAGGCCTATCGCGGCCTGCTCAGCAGCAGTCCGCGCACCCGTCGTGCCGCGGAGGAGACGGCCGGGCTGATCCTCAGCTACCAGGGAGGAATCGTTGAGAGCCTGTATGCGGCCAACAACCAGATCAGCTGGGAGGCTCACGGCCAGCTGGGGGCCTCGATGAGCCAGGAGGGAGCCCAGGCCCTGGCCAGCGCCGGGCGCTCCTACAACGAAATCCTTGGCCGCTACTACCCCGGTGCTTCGCTGGCCCGCTTGCGCCTCGGGGCGGGCGGATGAGTTCCGATCTTCTGGCGCAGGCGCTGCGCTGCAGTGACAGGGCCGAGTCCCTCGGTGCCCTGATCCCCCTGCGCACGGAGTTGGTGGAGCAGGAGTCCTGGGCGCCGTTCGTGGTGCGTCGCCTGCTGTCGCGCACCCCCAAGCACCTGCGCGTCGGTGGCCCCAAGCCGAATCCGTTCCTGCCCTGGGATCCACGCCTGGAGGTTCAGCCGCTGGGGGACAGCCACCTCGTTCTGCTGAACAAGTTTCCGGTGCAGCGCGGCCATCTGCTGCTGATCACCCAGAGCTGGCAGCCGCAGGCCGGCTGGCTGGACCCTTCCGACTGGCGGGCGCTGGCCGCAGTTGAGGCTCAGACATCCGGCCTGTGGTTTTTCAACAGCTGCGCCGAGGCTGGTGCCAGTCAGCCCCATCGCCATCTCCAGCTGTTGCCGCGTGCCACCGGCGCCATCAGCTGCCCCCTGGCCCCCGTTGCTCTGAAACAGCTGGACGGGCAAGCACCGGCCTGGCCCTGGAGGTACGCACTGTCGCGGCGGCTGGCGTCCGGCAGCAGCGAGGCCGCTGCCGAGCTGGAGGAGCTCTATCTGCAGCACAGCCAGGATCTTGGCCTGTGTTCTCCCAGCCAGGCGCCTGTTCCGGCCCACCCCTACAACCTGCTGTTTGATCGCGACTGGTTCATGACCGTCCGTCGCCGCCAGGAGCACTGGGCCGGTTACAGCATCAATGCCCTCGGCTTCGCGGGCTATCTGCTGATCGGTGAACAATCCGATCGCCAGTGGCTCCAGAGCCAGGGACCGATGGCCCTGCTGCGACAGGTGGCGGCAGAACCTGGCTGAGGGCCGCCAACCGGTTTTCCAACAACCGTGGTTGCACCGATGCCATCGCCTGATCCCGGCGGATTGGCTGAAGGGGTTCCGAGAGTCCCTTCGATGGCTGCCTCCACCCTCCACAGGCCCCCCCGCCCCGGCCGTCGCCTGCGGCAGCGCAACGCACTGGTGGAGGCCAACCTTCACTTGGTGCGGCCGATCGCCGCCCATTACGCCGCCCACAGCGCCGAATGCCGCGACGACCTGCAACAGGTGGGGCTGCTCGGGCTGATCCGGGCCGCTGAGCTGTACGACCACGGTCAGGATGTGCCCTTCAGTGCCTATGCCCGCCGCCACGTCCGTGGCGCGATCCTGCACTATCTGCGCGATATCGCCCCACTGGTGCGGCCGCCCCGTCGCCTGCAGGAGCGGCGGCAGCAGATTCAGAAGCTGCAGACCACTCTTCACCACAGCCTTGGTCGGGAGGCCCGCCCGGAGGAGATCCGGCAGGCGATGGGGTTGAGTGACCGGCAATGGCGGCAGTCAGAGCAGCTCGGCCTTTGGCCCGAGCGCTTCTGGCTCGATCAGACCCTGCTGGAGCAACTCCCGTGTCCGGAGCAGGATCCAGGTGCGCCTGTTGACGGGGTGCTGGAGGGGCTGCAGTCCTTGGAGCTGCGCCAGCGCAGGGTGGTTCAGGCCGTGGTGCTGCAGGGCCAGAGTCTGCGCACCGTGGCCCGTCGTCAGCACAGCAGTGCGGCCACGGTGCATCGACTGCTGCACCGCGGCCTGGCTGAACTCAGGAGTCTGCTGACTCCCCCATCTGACGCTCCAGTGTGCTGATTGCGGCGTTGATCGCCGCCAACTGACGCTCGAGCCCATCGCGCCAGAAGCTCAGGGTCTGCAGCTTGCGTTCCTGATGGCGACGCCGCAGACGCTGGTAGGAACTGTCATCAGTGCAGCCAACGAATGGCGGGAACATGGAAGAATGGCCGGGAGTCGCAGTTCTAGCGGTCGACATCAGGCAGCTGCGCCCTCCGTCAGGCCTGCCGCCCGCTCCCCAGCTCATCCCCACGGCATCCGTCCGACGCCCCCGTCAGCCTTTCCGGCCCTGAGCCGCCGATCACTCCACACGTTGATCTGTCCACACGCTTAAGCGAATCCCACGATCCCCAGCCCCTGAGCCATCCCACCCGCACGTTGAGAGCAGTTGGTCCCATAGGTCCCATGCGACCGTTGATCCTTCCGCTCCTGGTGAGTGGCCTGGCGATGCCGGCGCTTCTGCAGCCTGCACAGGCCTACGTCGCGCTGATGGCGGGGCAGTCGGCCAGGCCGCTGCAGGGCAGCTTCAACAACGTTCCCGTCCTCCACTCCAACCAGCCCGAGGAGGTGCTCGGGGAGGGAATCCTGGTCAGCACCCTGCCGGGCTGGTCGATTGCTGCGGAAACCAATCAACCGCTCGGTAACGCCGCCTACACCTTCAACGGCGAGTTCGGTCTGCATGTCCATCACAAGTACTATCCGCAGGACCGCAGTCGCCTGCACGGCCAGGGTGGTCGTCGCGGTGAGCTGACCCTTGCCACCATCCTGGTGAACCCGGGCGCGAGCCCCGTTCATATCCGCTTCAGTCAGGGAGCGGTGCGCAACAGCTTCGAAGCCCCCTACCTGGCCACGAACCTGATGGGGGTCAAACCCCTTGGACCGCGTCCTTGGAACACCGGGCCCGGCGATGCCACCGCCGTGCAGATGCTGCGTGGCAAGCTCGACGATCGTCTCAGCGATGAGATCACGATTCCGGCCTACGGCCGGATCGTGCTGTTTCAGACTCAGTTGCCGGCCAAGGGCATCGCCAACGGTCTGCTGCGCGGCCGCAGTGATGGCCCCTTCCAGATGGCCGTGATCGCCGCTGAGGATCCGCACAGCGAGGCCGATCTGTTCGCAGTGCTGGATCGCGGTCAGTTGGCACCGGGCCGCATCTATCTGCAGCGGGTTGCCCAGATCCAGAACGGGACGGTCTTCTCACGGGTGGCTGGAGTTGCCCTGGGCGATACCTATACCGCCAATCTCAGTCATGACCTCAACCAGGGGCCCCTGCATGTGCCGCTGACCAGCACACCGCGCCACAACTTCGGCACCGGTGAAGTGCAGGTCAATCCCCTCGCCAGCCGGATGGTTGATTCCTCCCTCAACAATGTCGGCACCTATGGGGTCCGTTTCGATATCAACCTGCAGCTCCGCGGTGAGGGTCCCTATGCGCTGGTCCTGAGCCATCCGACCCCCAATGGCAGGACCTTCACGGCGTTCCGTGGTTCGATCGGCATCCAGACCGATGAGGGCTACCGGGAGGTGCATGTGGGCATGCGTTCCGGTCAGAGCCTTTCCCTGGCAGACCTCAATCTCAAGCCCGGGCAGATGAATGCTGTGCGCATCACCTTGGTCTACCCCGCCGATGCAACGCCGGGTCACCTGCTGAGCGTGGTACCCGAACAGCAGCTTGCCCAGCTGCAGCTCCGTCAGAGCCAGCAGGAGAGCGCTCTGGCC
>Ga0129333_10006462_pt1 | contig 11080 bp, 11 predicted proteins | sample CPB6_08_DNA_FD_94474 | JGI IMG/M metagenome (GOLD analysis project Ga0129333, IMG submission 94474) | Freshwater to marine salinity gradient microbial communities from Chesapeake Bay, USA - CPBay_Sum_0.6_0.8_DNA | ecosystem: Environmental > Aquatic > Marine > Coastal | place: USA: Chesapeake...
AATGGAGCTTCCGGCGCATGATCCTGCATTACGCCAAGCTCTGCGCGCTGGCGGGGGGTGTTGATGCCTTCCTGATCGGCAGCGAGCTGCGTGGCCTTTCGACCCTGCGGCGTGAGGCCAACCGCTTCGCCTTCGTCGAGGCGCTGGTGGCGCTGGCGGCGGATGTGAAGCAGATCCTTCCCGGAGCGCGCATTTCCTATGGCGCGGACTGGACGGAATATGCCGGGCACCAGCCCGATGACGGGACGGGGGACGTGTTCTTCCATCTCGATCCGCTCTGGTCGGCAGCTGCTGTGGACTTCATCGGCATCAACAACTACATGCCGCTGGCCGACTGGCGGGACGGTGATCAGCATACGGATCATCTTGGCGGCGCGCGCTCGATCTACAGCCTCGACTACCTCAAGGCCAATATCGCGGGCGGCGAGGGCTTCGACTGGTACTACCGCTCGGCTGCCGAGCGCGATCAGCAATTGCGCACGCCGATCAGCGACGGTGCCCATGGCAAAGCGTGGGTGTTCAGGCGAAAGGACCTGAAGAACTGGTGGCGGAACCAGCATTTCGACCGCCCGGGCGGGGTGGAAAAGACAACGCCCACCGCCTTCGTGCCGGAGGCGAAGCCGATCTGGTTCACCGAGGCAGGCTGTGCGGCGATCGACAAGGGGTCGAATGAGCCCAATGCCTTTCTCGATCCCAAATCCGCGGAGTCGCGCCCGCCCGCCTATTCGAGCGGCGCGCGCGATGACTTCATGCAGCACCGCCATGTGGTGGCCATGGACGAATACTGGTCGGCCGCAGGCAGCCACAATCCCGTGTCGTCCGTGACGGGCGAGCCGATGGTGAATGCCGGGCGGATCTTCCTGTGGGCCTGGGATGCAAGGCCCTATCCCCATTTTCCGGCGCGTGCCGATGTCTGGTCGGATGCGTCCAACTATGCGCGCGGGCACTGGCTCAACGGGCGGGTGGGTGCCGTGCCGCTCTGTGCGCTCATCGCCGCGATCGCCGATGGCTATGGCTTGCCCGATGTCGATGTGACGGCGGTGGACGGGCTGGTTTCAGGGCTGGTGATCGACCGGGTGATGACCGGGCGCGAGGCACTTGAAGGACTTATGGCGGCCTTCGCCATCGACGCGGCAGAGAGCAATGGCGTGCTGCGCTTCTTCATGCGCGAGCAGGCCGCCGAGATGGGGGTGGCGGCGTCCTTGATCGCCGAGACCTCGGAGGAGGCGCCGCTGCATGTGATCCGGCGGGCGCAGGAGACGGAGCTTCCCGCTGCCGTGAAGCTCTCCTATGCCGAGGCCGGACTGGACTACCGGCTGGCGGTGGTCGAGGCGAAACATGAAGGCGGCTCCAGCCAGCGCGACGGGCTGATCGAGCTGCCCGCCGCCACCAACCAGGAACTGGCGCAGATGCGCGCGGCGGTCACGCTGCAGGAGGCCTGGGCGGCGCGCGAAAGCATTGAACTGGCCCTGCCGCCGTCATGTCTGGCGCTTGAGCCCGGTGATGCGGTGCGGCTTGATCTGCCGGAGGGGCCTTACAGCTTTCGCATCGAAGACATCTCAGATGGCCTTGTGCGCAAGATCCGCGGACGGCGCTTCGACCGTGCGGTCTATCAGCCGGCGGTGGCGCCGGCGCGCAGCGAGGTGGCGGACGTGGCCGTGGTCTATGGGCCGCCCGATGCGCAGATTCTCGACCTGCCGCTTGCCGACGGAGTCGAGGCGCCGCATGCGCCATGGGTGGCCGCAACGGCGCGGCCCTGGCCCGGCGCGGTTTCGCTCTACCGCCAGACGGGCACGGCCAGCGCCGTGTTCAACCGCGAGATCGGTCTTGCCGCCGTGATGGGCGAGACCACCAGCGCGCTCGCCGCCGCGCCCCCCGACCAGTTCGACCGTGGCGCAAGTCTGACGGTCCGGGTGCGCACGGGTGCGCTGTTTGCGGTGACGATGGAGGAATTGCTGCAGGGCGCCAATGCCGCCGCGATCGGCAGCATGGACACGGGCTGGGAGATCATCCAGTTCGCAGGCGCAGAGCTGATCTCGGAGCAGACCTACCGGCTGAGCCTGCTGCTGCGCGGGCAGGCGGGCTCGGCACCCGAGATGCTGGCAACGCGGGCCGCCGGCGCGCGCTTCGTGCTGCTCGATGACGCGGTGGTGCAGCCCGCCATCTCGCTGTCGCAGGCCGGGCTTGCGACAACATGGCGGCTGCTGCCGTCGCATCATGAATTGGGACGGGCGGAGCGCGTGCTGGACCATCGGGGCATGCTGCTCGGCCTGCGGCCCCTGTCGCCGGTGCATCCGCGGGCGCGGCGGACGGGTGCCGATCTGGCGCTGAGCTGGACGCGGCGCACCCGCATCGGTGGTGACAGCTGGGACCTCGCCGAGGTGCCGCTGGGCGAGGAGCGCGAGAGCTATGATCTCGAAATCCGCGCCGGCGGGTTGCCGAAGCGCAGTCTGCGGCTGACCGAACCCGCCTATCTCTACACCGCCGCGCAGATGAACGCCGATCTGGGCCAGGGCGCGCGGAGCTTCACATTGCGCGTGGCGCAGGTCTCGGCGGCCTACGGCCCCGGGGCTTTTCTGGAGACGACGATCGATGTCTGACACACCGCTGCTCAATCTGCCGCTGCTTGCCGCCGCACAGGCGCAAAAGCACATCACCCACAATGAAGCCTTGCTGCTGCTTGAGGCCGCAGTGCAGCTCTCGGTGAGTGACCGCGGGCTTGCCGCGCCGCCTGGCAATGCTGCCGAGGGCGCCCGCTATCTGGTGCCCGAGAACGCCACCGGCGCGTGGACCGGCAAATCAGGCCGCGTGGCGCTGATGCAGGGCGGCGACTGGAGCTTCCTCACGCCACGCAAGGGCTGGCGCATGTGGGTCGAAGACGAGGGCAAGCTGCTGCTCCACGACGGTGCGCAGTGGCTGGACCTTCTTTCCTTCACGGAATTTGCAAATCTGCAGCGGCTGGGGGTGAACGCCACGGCGGACAACACCAACCGGCTTTCGGTTGCCGCGGCGGCGACGCTGCTCAGCCATGCGGGCAGCGACCACAGGCTGAAGCTCAACAAGAATGCCACCGCCAACACGGCGTCGCTTCTTTTCCAGACGGGCTTCGCGGGCCGCGCCGAACTGGGTCTGATGGGCAATGACGATCTGGCCTTCAAGGTGAGCGCTGATGGCGCCCTCTGGAAGACTGTACTCGTCATCGACCGCGCCTCTGGCGTGGTCAGCCTGCCGAGCACGCCGACACTGGCAGCCGCGGCGCTGTTCGGCCAGTCGCTTGCGAGCCAGGGGCCGGGCTTCGCGGCGGACAGCTATCTGAGCGGGTCCGGCATTGCCATTCCGGCAGGCCGGCTCAAGGCGGGGAGCCGCTATGCGCTGGTCTTCGATGTCAGCAAGACGCCGGCGGGTGTTGCCGCACCGGTACTCACACTGCGGTTCGGCGCGGCCGGGACAGCCGCCGATGCGGCGCTGGCGGTGCTGAGCTTTCCGGCGCAGACGGCCGTTGCCGATGACGGGCGCTTCAGCCTCGATGTCACCTTCCGCAGCGTGGGCGCGGGGACCTCTGCCGTGGTGCAGGCGGTGGCGGCCCTGGTGCACAGCTCCGCGTCGAGCGGTCTTGCCAATGTGGCGAGCCCGGTGCGCCGGGCAACGTCGGCGGGGTTCAACAGCACGCTCGCCAATGCGGTGATCGGCGTTTCGGTCAATGCCGGGGCCGCGGCAGTCTGGACGGTGAGCCTCGTTCAGGCGCAGCTCGACAACCTGCAATGACCAGCCTCGACCGTGATGTCGGCGCGCTGGAGGCACGCATGCGGGTTGTGGAGCAGGAGATCCACGCGATGCGGGATGACGTGCGCGAGATCCGCGATGCGCTGGTGAGCGTGCGCGGCGGCTGGAAAACGCTGACGCTGGTGATCGGCGTCTCCGTGTCGGTGGGTGCGCTGCTGTCGCGGCTGCTGCCGGCACTGCTGAACCACAGACTGTGAGGTGAGAGATGAAGATGACGGAGGAGGGGCTGGCGCTGATCCGCCGCTTCGAGGGTTTTCGCAGTGCGGCCTATCGCTGCCCGGCGGGCGTATGGACGATCGGCTATGGGCATACGTCGCAGGCGGGGCCACCCCGCGTGACGGCGGGCATGGTGATCAGCGAGGCCGAGGCGCGGCGCATTCTGGCCGCCGATGCGGAGGGTTTCGCGAAGCATGTGCGCGCCGCGCTGACGCGGGAGATTTCGCAGCCGCAGTTCTCGGCGCTGGTGAGTTTTGCCTTCAATGTCGGGGCATCGGCATTCCTCAGGTCATCGGTCCTGAAGGCCGTGAATGCGGGCCGCTTCGATGAGGTTCCAGCGCTGCTCGGACGCTGGGTCAGGGCCGATGGGCGGGTGCTGGACGGGCTGGTGCGGCGGCGGGCTGCCGAGGGCGAACTCTTTGCGCGTGGCAGCGCGGAGACGACCCCGCAAGCAGGGCGCGGCCTGGTGGATCTGATCCTGGCGCTGTGGCGGTTTCTGAGGATGGGAACGGGGAGGCAGGCATGACATTTCCGATGGGCGTGGCGGCCGGACTGGCGCGTGGACTGGTCGAGGGGCCGGTGATGAAGCTGCTCGAGGCGCATATCGCTGACCAGGAGTTGCGGCGAAAGCTCGCTGCCGAGCTGGAGAAGCAGGCGGTGAACTATTTCACGCGCGGCGCCGAGCTGGGCGCGGGCGTGGTGATGGCCGAGGTCCAGTCCGAGCACTGGCTCAGCCGGAGCTGGCGGCCACTGCTGATGCTGCTGCTCATGGGCTTTCTGGTGCTGGCCGGCTTCGTGCTGCCGCTGGCGGATGCGATTGCCGGACGGACCCTTCCCTTCGCGCCGCGCTGGCAGGCGCTGCCCCAGGGCTTCTGGGACTTCCTTGCGGTGGGCATGGGTGGCTATATTGGCGGGCGCTCGCTGGAAAAGGTGGCGGGCGCGGTGGCCTCGATGAAAGCGACGGACGGGCGGACAGCGGGTCTGCCGTTCATGCGCCGTTCAGACAGGATGGACTAGACCCGCGCCATGAAGAGACAGGGTTGTGACACGATGCGCAGGACGCTGACATTTGCCGGGGCCGTTCTGGCCGCTGCACTGTTTGCCCTTCCGGCGGCGGCGGGGCAGGACGGGATTCCGCCCTCCGGCGCTGTGAAGCGCGCCGTCGCGGCAGTGCCGGGCGCCGAGCCGCTGGGCGTCAAGCGCAAGGGCGCCATCTATGTTGTCAAGCTGAAGCAAGGTGGTAGCATCATCCGGATGGGCGTTGACGCCAAGACCGGCGATGTCTTCCCCATGCAGTGAAGCGGGGTCCGGGGAGCCAATCATGCGTCTGCTCGTGGTCGAGGATGATCCGGACATCAACCGGCAGCTGGTCGCGGCCCTGCAGGATGCGGGCTATGTGGTCGATTCTGCGCGCGACGGCGAGGAAGGCCATCATCTGGGCGACACCGAGCCTTATGATGCGGTGGTACTCGATCTCGGCCTCCCGGTGATCGATGGCGTGAGCATTCTCGAAAAATGGCGGCGCGCCGGGCGCAAGATGCCCGTGCTGATCCTGACCGCCCGCGACCGCTGGAGCGACAAGGTGGCGGGCTTCGACGCGGGCGCCGATGATTACGTGGCCAAGCCCTTCCACATGGAGGAAGTGCTGGCCAGGCTCAGGGCGCTGCTGCGGCGCAGCGCCGGCCATGCCTCGAGCGAGATCACCTGCGGGCCGGTGATGCTGGACACCAAGGGCGCGCGGGTGACCGTCAACGGCACCGCCGTGAAGCTGACATCGCTGGAGTTCCGGCTGCTGGCCTATCTCATGCACCACAAAGGCAAGGTGGTGTCGCGCACCGAACTGGTCGAGCATCTCTATGACCAGGACTTCGACCGCGACTCGAACACCGTCGAGGTGTTCGTCGGGCGGCTGCGCAAGAAGCTGGGCGCGGATGTGCTGCACACGGTGCGCGGCATGGGCTATTGCGTGAGTGACGCGGGCGATGCGGCCTAGCTCGCTCTCGAGCCGGCTGATCCTGTCCTCGGCGGTGGTCAGTGTCGTGTTGCTGGCCGCGATCGGCGTTCTGCTCGCCAGCCTCTTCAATGCCGCGCTGGAACGCAATTTCGACCAGCGGCTGCGTGCCGTGATGGACGGGCTGCTCGCCAATCTTGAACTCTCGGAGACCGGCGTGCCGGAACTCTCGGGCGCGCTGGCCGACCCGCGCTTCGATCTGCCGCTGTCGGGCTGGTACTGGCAGGTCGTGCCGGTGGGCGAGGGCGGCGATCTGGCCTCGGGCTCGCTGCTGGAACAGCGGCTCGCCGCGCCGGGCAAAGAGCGCGGCCCCGATGGCGTGGCGAGCTTCTTTCTCACCGACACCAACGGCGTGATGTTGCGCGCCATCGAGCAGGTGTTCCGCCTGCCGGGCAGCACGCGCGACTATGCGGTGCTGGTGGCTGGAAACTATGACGCCCTGAGCCAGGAGGTGCGGACCTTCACCCGGGCGCTGAGCATCAGTCTGGTCGCGCTGGGGCTGGGGCTTCTCGCAGCGATCTTCGTGCAGGTGCGCTTCGGGCTGAGGCCGCTGCGGGCGCTGCAATCCGGCCTCCTTGCCATCCGCCAGGGCGAGGCCGAGGGGCTCAAGGGCAGTTTTCCCGCCGAGATCCAGCCGGTGGCGGAGGAGCTCAACCTGCTCATCCAGTCGAACGCCGAGATCGTCGAGCGCGCGCGCACGCAGGTGGGAAACCTCGCCCATGCGCTGAAGACACCGCTCAGTGTACTGACGAATGAGGCCGACGGCCAGGAGGGACTGCTGGCCGCCAAGGTACGTGAACAGGCTGCGCTGATGCGGGACCAGGTGAACCTCTATCTCGACCGGGCGCGGCGCGCGGCGCGCGCCCAGGGGCTTGGGGCCGTGACCGAGGTGAAACCGGTGCTCGAGGCGCTGGCGCGCACGCTGGCGCGCATCAACCGCGACCGCGACATCGCCATCACCGTGAACTGCCCGGAAGAACTGCGCTTTCGTGGCGAACGTCAGGATCTCGAGGAAATGACCGGCAATCTTCTCGACAATGCCTGCAAATGGGCGGAGCGCCGGGTGACGGTATCGGCTGCCCTGGCGCCGGACCTTGCTGCGGCGGGGCGGGGCTTCCTGCGCATCACGGTGGATGACGACGGGCCGGGCCTGGTGCCCGAGGCCCGGTCGGAGGCCCTCAAACGCGGCCACCGCCTGGACGAGAGCAAGCCCGGATCGGGCCTCGGCCTGTCGATCGTGGCGGAGACCGCCGCCATGTATCACGGCGGCATCACGCTCGATGCTGCAACGCTCGGCGGCCTGCGCGCGGAACTCGTTCTGCCCGCCGCCATCTGACCGGCGGGTGATTTTTTCAAAAACCGACAACCCACGCTTGCAAATCGACCCGTTTCAGCCTAGGAATAGGCGAGTCGATGACAACCTTGGCGTTTGCCGAATGTGCCGTTCGTCTGATCCCCCCGGTCGCGAACGCACTTGCAGAAGGGCGGGCCAGAAATGGTTCGCCCTTCTCGTCAGTTGCCAGCCGCCTCGGCTCCGTCGATGACCGGAATGCCGCGTTCGCGGTAGGGCGTGCGGCCATAAAAGGCCCGGTAGCATTTCGAGAAATGCGAAGGCGACGAGAAGCCACAGGCCAGGGCCACATTGATCACCGACATGCCCGTCTGAAGCAGCAGCGAGCGCGCCTTCTTGAGGCGGAGTTCGAGATAGTAGCGCTTGGGCGAACGGTCGAGATAGCGGCGGAACAGGCGTTCGAGCTGGCGGGTGGACAGGCCTGCCTGCTTCGCGAGCAGCGAGGGCGAGAGCGGCTCTTCGAGGTTCTTTTCCATCTCCTCGATGATGCCGACGAGCTTGGGGTGGCGCGCGCCGATGCGGGCGGGAAGCGACATGCGCTGATGTTCGCTGTGATGCCGGATGGGCGAATGAAGAATGCCCTCGGCCACGGCAGATGCGAGTTCCGGCCCGTGCTGGCTGGCGATGAGGGTGAGCATCATGTCGAGCGCGGTGGTGCCGCCGGCGCTGGTGAAGCGGTCACGGTCGATCTCGAACAGGCCGCCGGTGGCCTCGATTTCCGGAAAGGCCTCCGTGAAGCCCGGCAGATTCTCCCAGTGGATGGTGCATCTGTAGCCGTCGAGCAGGCCCGCCTCGGCCAGAATGTGCGCTCCGGTACAGACCGCGCCGATGCTGGTGCCCTTGCGCGCCAGCTTGCGCAGCCAGGCCACCAGGCGCTTGTCGGTGTGGTGCTGCACGTTGAGGCCGGCGCAGATCAGGATCGCGGCTGTTTCCGGAATGCTGGCGAGATCGCCGTCGACCATGGCTAGAATGCCGTTCGAGGCGGCGACCGGCTGGCCATCGATGGAGTGCATGGTCCATTTGTAGAGGGACTTTTCCGACATGCGGTTGGCGATGCGCAGGGGCTCGATCGCCGAGGTGACCGGCATCATGGTGAATTCAGGCACCACCACCACCGCCAGATGCTGCGGAAGCTTGCCGGGGGGATCGCCGAACATGGGCGGGCACTCCTGTTTGCCGCCTTGTTGCGCAAATTTCGGGCATTGTCCAGAAGCGCCATGCCGCAGGCTGAAAACGACACAGGCCCGAGGGGCCGGTCGCATTCGTTATGGCGCTGTCGCAAACATCCGGGCGGCGGCCGCAGGCCGGGCGCAAGGTCCGCGCGTCGCAAACCGGAGCCTCGCCTCATGAATGCCCCGACCCTGACGCCACGCCTGTCCCCCACCGCGGCCACCGCCGCCTTTCTGCGTCACCAGTCGATCGAAATCACGCCGAAGCAGATCGAGAAGCTGCCGCTGCTCAAGGACCGCCTGCCCGCCGGATGCCGGGTGTTCGTGGCACTCATCGACGCGGCCGACCTCGCCGGCCAGATCGAGGCCACGCGCCAGCTCGCGGCCTCTGGTTTCGTGGCGGTGCCGCATGTCCCGGCGCGGTTTGTGCGCGATGAGGCTGATCTCAGAAGCCGCATCAAGGCGCTGGCCGAGGCGGGGTCCTCGACCATGCTGGTGCTGGGCGGCGGCGCGCCCGAGCCCCTCGGCCGCTATGACGCCGCGATCCAGCTTCTCGAGACGGGCGTCTTCGAAGCCAATGGCGTGACAAGCATCGGCCTCGCCGGTCATCCGGAGGGCAACCCGGACATCACCAAGGTCCATGGCGAGGGCGTGCTTCTCGACGCGCTGGTCAGGAAGCAGGCCTATATCAAGGCGCATGGGCTTCAGGGTTTCATCGCCACGCAGTTCCTGTTCGAGGCGGAGCCGGTCGCCGACTGGGCGCGGGCGCTGCGCGGCGCCGGCATCGATCTTCCGATCCATGTGGGCATCCCCGGGCCCGCCACCATCAAGACGCTGGTCAAGTATGCCGCCATGTGCGGGGTTGGAAATTCCGCCCGCTTCATCCGCAAGCAGGCGCTCAATCTGACCAAGCTCCTCACCGTCAACACGCCCGACGAGTTCGTGGCGGATCTGGCCCAGCTGCATGCCACGCGGCCTGAACTCGGCATCGCCGGCCCGCATCTCTATCCGTTCGGCGGCTTCGACAAGCTGTTCGACTGGCTTTCAACCGTCAGGGGCTGAGGCCCTCGGCCATATCAAGAGAACAGGCCCGGGCGGCAAGCCCGGGCCTCATTTTTTCGGACCGAGGTTGCCCCTCACGGGGCTTTCGGCTGGCCGATACCGGGCTTCACGGGGGCTGCGAGGCCAACGAAGATCACCATGCCGTCACCACCGGGATTCTTGGTCAGGTCGTTCAGGCCTGAGGGCTTCCAGTTGTTCGTGACCCACACATTGCCGGCCATATCGACCTGCGTTGCGGTCGCGCGCATAAAGGGCTTGAAGCAGGGTTCGGTCTCGGGTGCGTAAAGGGGCTCGCCGTTGGCAAGGAGAACCTGGTCCCCACCCGAGGGGAGCGTGTAGCCGGTCTCTGGCGAGATCGCATCGCCCGTGCCGAGGCCATCCGGGCAATGCGCGGTGTTCACGCCGCACAGGCGCGACAAGCGGTACTTGAGATCGAGTTGTTTGCTCGGACCAAAGTTTGCAACCCACACATTGTCATGCGAGTCGACCGCCAGGCCCCAGGGCCCGGTGATGCCGCCACCGCTGAAGGCGCCGATCAGCTTGCCGTCCGGATCATAGGCATAGATCTTCGATTCCGCGCCGGCCGTGGCCCAGACATTGCCCTCCGTATCAAGTCCGATACCCTTCGGATTGGAGTCGCTCCCGAGTGGCCTCGTGAAGACCTTCCGGAGGCCAGAGCGCGAGTAGGTGAGCTTCGAGAGTTTCGACGTGCCCGTATAGCTGACGTAGGCCGCGCCCGCATCATCCACCACGATGTGGAACGGCTTGGTGTTGCTGTCCGCGTAGGGCGGATAGTCCGTAGACGGATCTCCGGCTGGAAACACCTGAACGGCATTGCCGTAGTAGCTCGCAATCCAGATGTTTCCATCCTGGTCCGATGTTGTGCCCTGAACGCGGTTCAATGTCGAAACAAAGCCAGCCTTCGGCGACAGGGCCTTGCCGTCCGGTGAGAACTTCGACACCGAACCGATGGGGTTGACGCCGCCCCATCCGAAATTGCCCGCCCAGATATTGCCTGAGGGATCTTGCGTGATGCCGAAACCCTGTCCGAGCACGCCGCCACCAGACAGGGGCGACTTCGGGGTTCCGTTCGCGCCATCCGCCGGCTTGCCATCCGGTTTCAGCACGGCGAAGCAGTTGGCCGAGCCCGTAGTGCCCTGCACGACGTTGTTGGTGATCCAGGCATATCCCCTGTGATCGAACACGAGATTTCCGGTTCCCCCGAATGGGCATGTTTCCGGACCGTCGCTGGCGCTCGTGCGGTTCACCTTCACTGCCACGGTGAAGGCATCAAGGCGCATCAGTTTGTTCGGAGCATCGGGCCCCTGGGAAATCAGGAGGGCAGGCTGAAAGGGTGTTTCCCTGCTCGCCAGCGCAAAGTTTTCTCGATCATGGTTCGCGGGGTTGCGCGCGATGGTGATGAATGCTTAAAGAGTCGTCTTGTTTCCTCTAGTGTCATAGAAGAGAGCCGCGCAATTGCCGCGGTCG
>Ga0129333_10006464_pt1 | contig 11080 bp, 9 predicted proteins | sample CPB6_08_DNA_FD_94474 | JGI IMG/M metagenome (GOLD analysis project Ga0129333, IMG submission 94474) | Freshwater to marine salinity gradient microbial communities from Chesapeake Bay, USA - CPBay_Sum_0.6_0.8_DNA | ecosystem: Environmental > Aquatic > Marine > Coastal | place: USA: Chesapeake Bay...
CATGCTCGCGAGCGGGCCTACAGCGCGAGCTGGGCGCGCATCATCAAGGCCAGTGGCTTTCAGGCGCAGTAAATTAATTTGGTGACCAGGGGCATAAAGGGGTCGGCAGGAGCCTACAAGCCAATCTCTTGACTTCCCAAAGTGCCGTTGGTGGCCTGTCGCTTGTATTGACCACTGGCCATTACCCTTCAGCCAATGCCTTAAGGCTAGTCAAGCTGGCAGAAAACCCGGCGAAGTCTATGAACTACCGAGCCCCACGCTGGTTGCCCGGCGCCCAACTGCAGACCATCTGGCCTGCGCTTTTTGCGCGGCGGGCGCACGGGTCGCCTCCGAGCTTTCGGCGTGAACGCTGGGACACACCCGATGATGACTTTGTCGATGTCGACTGGCTGGCCGAACCCCCGCACCACAACACCCTGCTGGTGCTCTTTCATGGCCTGGAGGGCTCCTCGCAGAGCCACTATGCGCAGGCCTTTGCCGACTGGGCGCTTGAACAGGGTCTGGCATTTGCGGTGCCGCATTTCCGGGGCTGCAGCGGAGAGATCAACCGCGCGCCGCGCGCCTACCACTCGGGCGACCATCTCGAAATCGACTGGTTGCTGCGCCGCTTTCGCGCCCGGCATAGCGGTCCCATGGTGGCGGTGGGCATCTCGCTGGGCGGCAATGCCTTGCTGCGCTGGGCAGGCGAGCACGGTGCCGCTGCGGGCAAGCTGGTGCAAGCGGTGGCCGCGGTCAGCTCGCCGCTGGATTTGGCCGCAGGCGGCCACGCCATCGGGCGCGGCTTCAACCGTCAGGTCTACACCCGCATGTTTTTGCGCAGCATGAAACCCAAGGCCCTGGCCAAGCTGGCGCAGTTTCCGGGCCTGTTTGATCGGCAGGCCTTGGAGCGCGCGCGCGACCTTTACGCCTTTGATGATGTCTTCACTGCCCCGCTGCATGGCTTCAGGGGGGTGGAGGATTACTGGGCGCGTGCATCGGCCAAGCCGCATCTGGGCGGCATTCGTATTCCGGCGCTGGCGCTCAATGCCCTGAACGACCCCTTCGTGCCTTCTGCAAGCCTGCCGCGCGCGGCTGACGTGGGCCCTGCGGTCACCCTGTGGCAGCCCCGGCACGGTGGCCATGTGGGTTTTGCTGCCGGCGCCTGGCCCGGCCATGTGCGTGGCCTGCCCGACGCAGTGGGGACCTGGTTGTTGCAGCAAGGAGGCGCAGGTGGATGACATCGTGCGTCAGGCCATGGCCAAGTGGCCCAATGTGCCGGCCTGCTATGGCTGGCTGGGCCTGGATGCGCGCGGCCAGTGGTACATGCGCGATGAGCGCACCCAGGCGGCCGGCGACTTTGCCAGTGGCCAGCCTGGTGCCAAGGGCAGTTTGCTGCAGCACGACAAGCTGATCGAATTCATTGGCCGCAACTACTTGGTCGACGCGCTGGGACGCTGGTATTTCCAGAATGGACCTCAACAGGTCTTTGTCGAGCTGGAGATCTCCCCCTGGATCTGGCGATTGCAGCCCGATGGCCGGGTGCTCTCCCATACAGGCGCTGCAGCTGCAGTGCGTAGCTGCCTGCTGGATGAGCAAGGCCGCGTCTATCTGGACACCGAGCTTGGCTTTGGCCTGGTACACAGCCAGGATGTGCTGCTGGCCGCACAGCTGATCGAGGACGGGCAGTGGCAACCAGAAAATCTCAGCAGCCAGGAAATGCCCCAGCGCTTTGGCTATGTGTGCAGCCCGCAGCGTGCGCTACAGGCCCAAGCCCAGGCCCAGCGCGGATAATTTGCGGGCAGCGCCAAAACGATGCGCAGGAGAATTGAATGAGTGTGAAAAAACTGTTCCAGCTCGATGGGCACATTGCGCTGATCACTGGCGGCTCGCGCGGGCTGGGCCTGCAGATGGCCGAGGCCCTGGGGGAGATGGGCTGCCGGCTGGTCATCAGCGCGCGCAAGGCCGATGAGCTGGCCCAGGCGCAGTCGCACCTGGCGCAGCAGGGCATCGAGGTGATGACTGTGGTCTGCGACCTGCAGCAACAGGAGCAGATCCCCTCGCTTGTGGATCAGGCGCTGGCGCGTTTTGGCCAGATTGACATCCTGGTCAACAATGCCGGCGCCACCTGGGGTGCGCCCGCGGAGGACTATCCCGATGCGGGCTGGCACAAGGTGATCAACCTCAATGTCAACGCGCCCTTTTTCCTCTCGCGCGAGGTGGGCCGGCGCAGCATGATCCCGCGCCAGCAAGGCAAGATCATCAATATTGCCTCGGTGGCCGGCCTCAAGGGCACCGCCGCTGGCGTGCACACCATCGCCTACAACACCTCCAAGGCAGCCATGATCAACTTCACCCGCACCCTGGCCTCGGAGTGGGGGCGCTACAACATCAATGTCAATGCCATCTGTCCGGGGTTTTTCCCCTCCAAGATGTCCTCTGGCTTGCTGGAAAAAGTGCAGGATGCGGTGCTGGCACGCGCGCCTCTGCACCGCATCGGTGGTGAGGAAGACCTCAAGGGCGCGGTGGTGTTCCTGGCCAGCGAGGCCTCTCGCCACATGACTGGCCAGTACCTGGCGCTCGATGGCGGCACCAGCATCGTCTGATATGCCACACCCCGCCACGCCCAGTCATTTGGCCCATTGGCCGCCTGGCTTGCCGCACCACCTGACCCTGCCGCAAACCAGCCTGGCCTACAACGTCGAGGTGTCGGCGCAGCGTTTTCCCAACAAGCCCTTCATCGTCTATTACGACACGGTGATCAGCTTTGCCGAGTTTCGTGACGAAGTCGAGCGAGTTGCCGGCTATCTGCAGCAGGTCTGTGGGGTCAAGACCGGTGATCGGGTACTGCTGTTCATGCAAAACAGCCCGCAGTGGGTGATCAGCTATTACGGCATCCTGCGTGCCAATGCGGTGGTGGTGCCGGTCAACCCCATGAACCGCAGCGAAGAATTGCGCCACTATGTGCGCGACACCGGCGCACAGGTGGCGGTTGTGGCGCAAGACCTGTATCCCGAGCTGGCGGCGGTGCGGCATGAGGGGCAGGGCTTGTCGCAGCTGATCGTGGCTGCCTACAGCGACTACTTGAAACACCCCACCGATTTGCCCCTGCCGCCCTTTGTGGCGGCACCGCGCGACACCATCAATGCGCCCGGCCTGACACACTGGTGCGAGCTGATCGCGCGCGATTTGCGGCCCGGTCCGGTGCTGGTTGGGCCGGATGATCTGTGCGTGATGCCCTACACCTCGGGCACCACCGGACAGCCCAAGGGCTGCATGCATACCCACCGCAGCACCATGAGCACGGCGGTGGGCGGGGTGCAGTGGTTCAGCCGCAACCAGGACACGGTCTATCTGGCAGCGCTGCCCTTTTTCCATGTCACCGGCATGGCGGGCAGCATGAACGGCCCGCTTTTTATTGGTGCCACGATCGTTGTCCTGTCGCGCTGGGACCGTGATGTGGCCGCCCTGTGCATGCAGCGCTACCGTGTAAGTGCATGGTCAGCCATCTCCACCATGCTGGTCGATTTCCTGGCCAACCCCAGGCTGGCCGACTATGACCTGAGCAGCCTTACCGGCATTCGCGGTGGCGGCGCGGCCATGCCGGCAGCACTGGCCCAAAAGCTCAAGGACATCACCGGGCTGGACTATGTCGAGGGCTACGGCCTGTCCGAGACGATCGCTGCCACCCACCTCAACCCGCCGCATCGACCCAAGCCGCAATGCCTGGGCATCCCGATGTACGATGTGGATTCACGAATCATCGATCCGATCACATTGCAGGAAGTGCCGCAGGGGCAGACCGGCGAAATCGTGATGCATGCGCCGCAAGTGATGCAGGGCTACTGGAACAATCTGCCGGCGACCGAGGAAGCTTTTTTGCAGATCGATGGCAAGCGTTTCCTGCGCACCGGTGACCTGGCCACTATCGACGACGATGGTTACTATTTCATGGTGGACCGCTTGAAGCGCATGATCAATGCCTCGGGCTACAAGGTCTGGCCGGCTGAGGTGGAGGCCCTGATGTACCTTCACCCCGCTATCCTGGAGGCCTGCGTGATTGCGGCGCATGACGACAAGCGCGGCGAAACCGTGAAAGCCCTGGTGGTGCTGCGCGAAGGGCAGCAGGGTCAGGTGAGCGAGCAGGACATCATTCGCTGGACCCATGAGCACATGGCAGCTTACAAAAGCCCCCGCCTGATCGAGTTTGTCAGCGCCCTGCCCAAATCAGGCTCGGGCAAGATCCTGTGGCGCGAGCTGCAAGAAAAAGAATTCGCGCGATGAGTCCGCAAGACCTGCAGTCCCAGTTGGCCGCAGATTTCGGCACCATTGCCGAACTGGTGCGCGCTCATGCCCAGATCGCGCCCGGGCGACGCGCCTTGGTGCAGGGTCAACAGAGCCTGAGCTACGCCGAGCTCGATGCCCGGATGGACCGGGTGGCAGCCAGCCTGCAGCGCGATGGGCTGAAGATGGGCGATGCCATCGCCATTTGTGCCACCAGCTCGCTCAACTACGCGCTACTGTTTCTGGGCGCCTTGCGCGCAGGGGTGGTGGTTGCGCCCTTGGCGCCAGGCGTCACCCCAGCCAGTTTGCAGGCTATGCTGGCCGATGCCGATGCCCGGCTGCTTTTTCTCGATGCCAGTGTGCTCGACACCGTAGGGCCCAAGACAGCAGAGGGCTTGCCGCGCATCGCGCTCGATGACTCCAGTGTCGGGCTGCGCTTTGGCGATTGGCTGGCGCCACCTGGCGCCCAGCCGCAGGCGGTGACCGTTGCGCCTGAGCTGCCCTTCAACATCATTTATTCCTCGGGCACCACCGGCGAGCCCAAGGGCATTGTGCAGCCACACAGCATGCGCTGGGCATACTCCAGGCGTGCAGTGAATTACGGCTACGGGCCCGACACCGTGACCCTGTCCTCCACCCCGCTGTATTCCAACACCACGCTGGTGGTGTTTTTCCCCACCCTGACTTACGGTGGCACGGTGGTGCTGATGCCCAAATTTGATGCGCTGGGCTGGTTGCACATTGCGCAGCAAGAGCGCGTCACCCATGCCATGCTGGTGCCAGTGCAGTACCAGCGCCTGATGGCGCACCCTGAGTTTGACCGCTTTGACCTGAGCCGCTTTCGCTACAAGTTTTCCACCAGCGCGCCGTTTTCAGCGGCGCTCAAGGCCGATGTGCTGCAACGCTGGCCAGGAGGGCTGGTGGAGTTCTACGGCATGACCGAGGGTGGTGGCTCCTGCATTCTGGAGGCGCATGTCTATCGCGACAAGCTGCACACCGTGGGCAAGCCCGCAGCAGGGCACGACATCCGACTGATCGATGAGGAGGGGCGCGAGCTGGCCCCCGGCGAGATGGGTGAAGTGGTAGGCCACTCCCCGGGCATGATGAAGGGCTACCACAAGCGGCCCGACAAGACGCGCGAGGCAGAGTGGTTTGACGCCATCGGCAAGCGCTTCATCCGCACCGGCGATGTGGGCCGTTTTGATGTGGATGGGTTTCTGACTTTGCTGGACCGGCGCAAGGACCTCATCATTTCTGGCGGCTTCAATGTTTACCCCAGTGACCTGGAGACGGTGCTGCGCCAGCATCCGGCAGTGCTGGAGGCCGCGGTGGTGGGGGTGCCCTCGACCCAGTGGGGGGAAACCCCAGTGGGCTTTGTGGTGCTCAAGCCCGGTTCAGCCCTGGGGCTTGGCGAACTGAAAGAGTGGGCCAATGCCAGGCTGGGCAAAACCCAGCGCCTGGCCGATCTCACCCTGATTGAAGAGTTACCACGCAGCGCCATCGGCAAGGTGCTCAAGCGCGAGTTGCGCGAGCGCTTCAATGAAGTGGTGCAGCCACACCCGCACCTTGCGGTTGGCAAGACGGTGCGCGGCTAGAACACATGGAGACCAGCAAGTCCATGCTTGTGCCACGCCTGCAGATGGCGCATATCACCAAGCGTTATCCCTCGGTCCTTGCCAACGATGATGTATCGCTGACCGTGCTGCCCGGAGAAATCCATGCGGTGCTGGGCGAAAACGGCGCGGGCAAGTCGACCCTGATGAAAATCATCTACGGCACGCTCAGGCCCGATGCCGGGCAGATGTTTCTCAACGGCCGCCTGGTGCATATCCGCAACCCCCAGGAGGCGCGGGCCCAAGGTATTGGCATGGTGTTTCAGCATTTCAATCTGTTCGAAACCATGACCGTGGCCGAGAACGTCTGGCTGGGGCTGGCGCGCGACACGCTGCAGCAGGTCACGGCCAGCATCAGCGCCAAGGCCGCTGAATACGGGCTCGAGCTGGATCCGCAGCGGCCGGTGCACACCCTGAGTGTGGGCGAGATGCAGCGGGTTGAAATCATTCGCGCCCTGTTGACCCGCCCGCAACTGCTCATCCTCGATGAGCCCACCTCGGTTTTGACCCCGCAGGCGGTGCAAAAGCTGTTTGTGGTGTTGAAAAAGCTGGCTTCCGAGGGGTGCAGCATTTTGTACATCTCGCACAAACTGCATGAAATACGCGCCTTGTGCGATGCCTGCACTGTGCTGCGCGGCGGCAGGGTCGCGGGGGTGTGCAATCCCAAGCAGGAGACCAATGCCTCGCTGTCGCGCCTGATGATCGGTTCAGAGCCGCCGGAGCTGCGGCGTGAGGAGCGCCAGCCAGGCGCTCCGGTCCTGCAGGTCAGTGGGCTGAGCCTGGCCCATGAAGACCAGTTTGGCGTGGACCTGCACAACATCCAGCTGCGCGTCTGCGCCGGAGAGGTGGTGGGTATTGCCGGTGTATCGGGCAATGGCCAGAAGGAGTTGCTCGCTGTCCTGTCGGGCGAGGATACGCGGGCGCCGCAGGGCAGCATCCAGATGGGGCCGGTGGATGTGTCGACCCTGCACCCTGGGGGGCGGCGCGCCATGGGCCTGCATTTTGTGCCGGAGGATCGATTGGGGCGCGGTGTCGTCCCCACCATGAGTCTGGCGCAAAACCTTCTTCTGACACGTGAGGAAGCTGTTTCCTGGCCAGGGCTTGCCGGTGGGTGGATTCATGTCAGGCAGCTGATGGAACATGCCCGGCGCCTGATCGACCAGTTCAATGTCAAGGCTGGCGGACCGAACTCCCTCGCCAAATCGCTGTCGGGGGGGAATTTGCAGAAATACATTGTGGGGCGCGAGATCGATGCCCAGCCCAGGCTGCTGATCATGTCCCAGCCGACCTGGGGGGTCGACGTAGGCGCGGCCGCGCAGATACGCGCCGAGATGCTGGCGCTGCGCAAGGCCGGCTGTGCCGTGCTGGTGGTGAGCGAGGAGCTGGATGAACTGTTCGAAATCTGTGACCGGCTGCATGTGATCTCGCGCGGCCAGCTCTCGCCCTCCATGCCGATGGCGCAAGCTACGGTGGAACAGATCGGCGCGTGGATGAGCGGCCTGTGGGAGCGCTCACCAGATGAGGAGGTGCGCCATGCTTGAGCTCAAGCTCGAGGCGCGTCCCCAGCCCTCACGGTTCTGGAGCTACGGCTCACCCCTGCTGGCGCTGGCCCTCACCACCGCCCTGGGTGCCGTCCTGTTCGCCCTGCTGGGCAAGAATCCGGTGCAGGGGCTGCTGGTGTTTTTCTGGGAGCCTGTGAAATCCGGCTACGCCCTGGGCGAGCTGATGGTCAAGGCCACTCCTTTGCTGCTGATCGCACTGGGCCTGGCCGTCTGCTTTCGCTCCAACGTCTGGAACATCGGTGCCGAAGGACAGTTCATTATTGGCGCGGTATTTGCCTCGGGCATGGCGCTGTTGGCCGATCGTGACACCGGGCGCTGGATCGTGCCCCTGATCCTGCTGGCCGGTGTGGCTGGCGGCATGGTCTGGGCGGGGCTCACCGCGGTGCTGCGCGACCGCTTCAATGCCAACGAAATCCTGGTCAGCCTGATGTTGGTCTATGTGGCCGACATGGTGCTGAACTACCTGGTTTATGGGCCATGGAAAGACCCGATGGGCTACAACTTTCCGCAGACCAAGACCTTCGAGCTCGTGACGCAGATTCCGCGCCTGATGCCGGGCTCGCGGGTGAGCATCGGTCTGCTGCTGGCGCTGCTGGGGGCGGGGGCCTTGTGGCTGTTTCTGTTTCGCACCCGTGCTGGCCTGGCCCAGCAGGTTGGCGGGCTGGCGCCAGCAGCAGCGCGCTACGCCGGCTTTTCCTCCCGGCGCGCGCTATGGACAGCGCTGCTGGTCTCGGGTGCGGCCGCCGGCCTGGCCGGCGCGCTGGAGGTGGCTGGACCGATTGGCCAGCTCACCCCCTATGTGCCGGCGGGTTACGGCTTTGCCGCCATCATCGTTGCCTTTGTCGGCCGCCTGCACCCGGTGGCCATGGTGTTTTCGGCAGTCCTGCTGAGCATGTTCTACATTGGCGGTGAGCTGGCGCAGTCGCGTCTGGGGCTGCCCAAGTCGATCACCGGAGTATTCCAGGGCCTGCTGCTGTTCACCTTGCTGGCCTGCGATACCCTGATCAATTACCGTCTGCGGCGCAGCGCTGGGAGCCACTGATGGAATCGTATGCCCTGTTATTGGCCGCCACGCTCAACGCCGGCACGGTGCTGGCCATTGCGGCCCTGGGCCTCTTGATCAATGAAAAAGCCGGGGTGGTCAATCTGGGTGCCGAAGGCATGATGCTGTGCGCTGCTTTGGCGGGCTTTGCCACCGTGGTGCACAGCGGCAGTGACTGGCTGGGTTTTGCCGCTGGCATGGGCGCAGGCGCGCTGCTGGCAGCGCTGTTTGGTGTGCTGGTGATCTGGCTCAACACCAATCAGTACGCCACGGGTCTTGCGCTCAGTCTGTTTGGCCTTGGTTTTTCGGCATTCGCTGGCATTGGCTATGTGCAGGCCAAACTGCCCGAGCGGGTGCAGCACCACATTCCCTGGCTGGGCGATATCCCCTGGCTGGGGCCAGCGCTGTTTCGTCAGCATCCCCTGGTTTACGCGACCATGTTGTTCTGTGCCGCACTGATCTGGTGGCTGTACCGCACCCGCGCCGGCCTGGTGCTGCGTTCGGTGGGCGAGTCGCCCGAATCCGCCCATGCGCTGGGCTATCCGGTGCGCCGCATCCGCCTGCTGGCGGTGGTGACCGGTGGTGCATTGTGCGGCCTGTCTGGCGCCTACCTTTCGGTGGTCTATACGCCGCTATGGGTTGAAGGCATGGTGGCTGGCAAGGGCTGGATCGCACTGGCGCTGACCACTTTTGCCACCTGGCGGCCAAGCCGCGCCTTGCTGGGGGCTTACCTGTTTGGCGGGGTGACCATGCTCCAGTTTCATCTGCAGAGTGTCGGGGTGGATGTGCCCAGCCAGTGGATGACCATGTTGCCCTATCTGGCGACCATCCTGGTGCTGGCCCTGATTTCGCGCAACCCGGCCTGGATTCGCATCAACAAGCCGGCCTCGCTGGGCCGACCCTTCCATCCTGGTGCATGATGTGCAGGTTTTTTACCGTTCCCCCATCGGGAATTTTTTCAACCCACCCACTCGAGAGGACCCCATGAGCGACCCACACAAGCGATCTCTGTTGAAACTGGCTGCGCTGACTGCGATTGCTGCCGTCACCCTGGCAGGCTGCGGCAAGAAGGAAGAAGCCGCGCCAGCTGCCAGTGCCCCAGCTGCCCCGGCCAAGGCCGAGCCGCTGAAGGTGGCCTTTGCCTATGTCGGCCCGGTGGGCGACGGTGGCTGGACTTTCGCCCATGACAACGGGCGCAAGGCGGTGGAAAAGGAATTCGGTGACAAGGTGGTCACCAGCTTTGTCGAGAAGGTGCCCGAGAGCGCCGACGCCGAGCGCGTGATCCGCGACATGGTGGGCCAGGGCAACCAGCTGATCTTTGGCACCACTTTTGGTTATATGGAGCCCATGCTGAAGGTGGCGGCTGACAACAAAGGTGTGAAGTTCGAGCACGCCACCGGTTACAAAACAGCCGACAACATGCGCACCTATGACAGCCGCACCTACGAAGGGGCCTACATGGCTGGCGTCATTGCGGGTGCCATGACCAAGAACAATACCCTGGGCGTGGTCGGCTCGATCCCGATTCCCGAGGTGATCCGCAACATCAACAGCTTTACCCTGGGCGCGCAAAGCGTCAACCCCAAGATCAAGACCAAGGTGGTGTGGGTCAATGAGTGGTTCAACCCACCCAAGGAAACCGAAGCCGCCACTGCGCTCATCAACGGCGGCGCGGATGTGCTGATGCAGAACACCGATTCCTCGGCCGTGCTGCAGACTGCCGAAAAGATGGGCAAACGGGCCTTTGGCTGGGATTCAGACATGACTGCCTACGGGCCCAAGGCGCATCTGGGCTCGGCGGTGATCAACTGGGGGCCCTACTATGTCAAGGCGGTGCGTGACGCGCTGGAAGGCAAGTGGGCCACCGGGCAGACCTGGTGGGGCGTGAAGGAGGGCGCGATTGACATGGTGTCTCTGGCGGCCGATGTGCCCGAGGCCACCAAGCAGAAGGTCGATGCCATCCGGGCCGGTTTGAAGGACGGCAGCCATGTGATCTGGAAAGGCCCGATCGTGGGTCAGGACGGCAAGGAAGTGCTGGCCAAAGACGCTGTGGCTGACGACAAGTTCCTTGGTGGCATCAACTTCTACATCAAGGGCGTGGAAGGCAAGATCCCGGGCGGCAAGTAGCCTGCACAGACCAGCAGCGGCCCGTGAGATGGGCCGCTGCCTGGGCCACCTTTCGCGCTGATCGTGTCGGGTGAAGTTCGACTACTCGAGCCGTTGGCGGTCAATGCTGTGCTGCAGTAGCCCTAGGCGGGATGCTGCAGCAGATCTTGCAGGCGCAGCAGCCCGATGCGATAGACCTGGCGCAGGCATTCCTGTATTTCGCTGGCCCGGTCATTGGCCAGGCGCTGCTCGAACAGCGCAATGATGCTCGCGCGCGTATGGCCACGCACCGCGACGATGAAGGGAAAACCAAACTTGGCGTTGTAGTCTGCATTGAGTTTCTGCAGTCGGGCAAATTCCTCAGAGGTACATTGATCCAGCCCCACGCCACCTTGCTCCCGGCTGGACTCGGCAGTGAGTTCTCCGCGAACCGCAGCTTTGCCGGCCAGCTCCGGGTGAGCACGCAAGAGGGCCAGCTGAGCGGCCTCGCCGGCGGC